>Ga0209414_1000226_pt1 | contig 26451 bp, 28 predicted proteins | sample LakVidmifraction_4_FD_181154 | JGI IMG/M metagenome (GOLD analysis project Ga0209414, IMG submission 181154) | Hypersaline microbial communities from Lake Vida, Antarctica - Brine Hole Two &gt;0.2 micron (SPAdes) (version 2) | ecosystem: Environmental > Aquatic > Non-marine Saline and Alkaline >...
ATGCAAAGCTCACTTTCCGATGCCGGTGTTGGCGTATTGTGTGCGAGAACTGCCGCAGTTGGCGCTTACTTTAATGTTCGCATCAATGCGAAAGATATAAAAGATCGCGTTTTTGCAGAGGATATTTTAGCTAAAGGCGAAAAAATATATCAAAAGGCAATTGCCGTTGAGCAAGAAGTCATGGAATATATAAATTCTAAAATGTAAATTTAGTTTTTGACTGCTAAAATAAAAAACGTGCTGTAATTTTACAGCACGTTTTTTATTCTTAATATTCTTTCCAATTTAAAGACTTGCCAAACTCGCTTTTATGGTTTCAATTTTGGCCAAAGCATCGGCTTCTTTGTTGCGTTCGTTTGCAATCACCTGTTCCGGAGCACTGTTTACAAAACGTTCATTGCTCAATTTCTTTTGAACCGATTGTAAAAAACCTTCTATATACTTCAACTCTTCCAATAACTTAACTTTTTCTTCTTCTACATTAATATCAGATTCCATAGGAATAAAATACTCATTAGATTTTACCCTATAACTTAAAGCGCCGTCAACTTTAGTTTGTCCATAAGATATTCCAGATAAATTACCCATTTTTTTGATAACTGCGTCGAAATAATTCGATATATTTTCATTGTTAATCGCCAAAAGTTCAATCGAATTTTTAAATGCAATATTTTTATCTTTTCTGATGGTTCTTATTCCTGAAATCACTTCTGAAGCAAATTTAAAATCATTTATTAAGTCTTCGTTTACTTCCTTTGATTTTGGATATGCTGCAATGATTAAAGCTTCTTCCGGAGTTCTTTCTGTGATATGCTGCCAAATTTCTTCAGATAAAAATGGCATAAACGGATGCAATACCTTTAAATTATCTTCCAAGAAATTAACTACGGAATTGTATGTTTTTGCATCAATTGGCTGCTGATATTCAGGTTTCACCATTTCTAAAAACCAAGAAGAAAAATCGTCCCAAATGAGCTTGTAGGTAATCATTAAAGCTTCACTGATTCGATATTGTTCAAACGATTTTTCAAGTTCGCTTAATGCTTGCTGAAATTTCGCAGTGTACCATTCTATAGCTACTTTAGCAGCTTTTGGCTGTTCTATGGTGTCAGATACTTCCCATCCTTTAATTAAACGGAAGGAATTCCAAATTTTATTGGAGAAGTTTCGTCCTTGCGCAACCAAATCTTCATCAAACAATAAATCGTTTCCAGCTGCCGAACACAATAACATTCCAACACGAACGCCATCTGCTCCAAATTTCTCAATCAATTCAATTGGATCAGGAGAATTCCCTAAAGATTTTGACATTTTTATGCCTTGTTTATCTCTAACAATTCCGGTAAAATAAACATTGGTAAATGGTTTTTCATTTCTGTATTCATAACCGGCAAAAATCATACGGGCCACCCAAAAGAAAATAATATCCGGTCCCGTCACCAAATCGTTTGTTGGATAATAGTAGTTAATTTCCTCATTATCAGGATATCTTATTCCGTCAAAAACAGAAATCGGCCATAGCCAAGATGAAAACCAGGTGTCTAATGCATCCGGATCTTGGGTAATATCATTTGCCGTTAACTTTTTTCCGACTATTTCAGAGGCCAATTTCACTGCTTCATCCGCGGTGGAAGCCACTACAAAATCGTTCACGCCATCACCATAAAAATAAGCAGGAATCCTGTGCCCCCACCAAAGCTGGCGAGAGATATTCCAATCTCTAATATTTTCTAACCAATGACGATAAGTGCTGTTATAATGTTTAGGATAAAAATGGATTTCTTCATCTTCCAAAACCGCTTTTAAAGCCGGTTTAACAATAGTTTCCATGTTCAAAAACCATTGGGCAGAAATTTTTGGTTCAATAACTTCCTTTGTCCTTTCCGAAGTTCCTACCTTATGAATATAAGATTCAATTTTGGCTAAACTCCCTGTATTTTCCAATTCTTTGGTAATTTCTTTCCTTACAACAAATCGGTCTTTCCCTTCATAATGTAGGCCAAATGAATTCAACGTGGCGTCATCATTAAAAATATCAACAACTTCCAACTGGTGTTTTTCACCCAATATTTTATCATTTGGATCGTGCGCAGGCGTTACTTTTAAACAACCTGTACCAAATTCAATATCCACATAGTCATCTTCAACAATGGGAATTAACCTTTTGGCAATAGGGACAATCGCATTTTTGCCTTTTAAATGCGAAAAACGCGGATCGTTTGGATTGATGCAAATGGCCGTATCTCCAAAAATTGTTTCAGGACGCGTAGTTGCAATGGTTAAAAAATCATTGCTGCCTTCAATTTTGTATTTTAAATAATATAGATTGCCCGCTTTCTCTTCATAAATGACTTCTTCATCAGACAAAGTTGTTTTAGCGGAAGGATCCCAATTTACCATTCTATAACCACGATAAATCAGTCCTTTTTTATATAAATCAATAAAAACATTGGTAACAGATTCACTTAAATCACTGTCCATTGTGAACTTTGTTCTCTCCCAATCGCAGGAAGCACCCAATTTTTTAAGTTGTTCCAAAATAATTCCGCCATGTTCATCCGTCCATTTCCAAGCGTGTTTTAAAAATTCTTCCCTTGTTAAGTCCGATTTTTGAATTCCTTGCTCTTTCAATTTAGTCACAACTTTAGCCTCAGTTGCAATAGAAGCGTGATCAGTTCCCGGAACCCAACAAGCATTGAATCCTTTTAATCTGGCTCTTCTAATCAATACATCCTGAATGGTGTTGTTCAGCATATGCCCCATATGTAAAACTCCCGTTACGTTTGGCGGTGGAATTACAATAGTATATGGCTCTTTTTCATTGGGTGTTGAATGAAAATAGTTATTCTTCATCCAGTAGTCATACCATTTATTTTCGATTTCTTTAGGGCTATATTTTGTTGCTAAACTCATTTTGGTATATTATTTGTAATACGATTGGCAAATGTACAATTATATGACATATCAGAAAAAATTTTGAAAACATAAAAAAAGTACTAACTTTACATTTTTAAATAGAAAAATTATGAGAAAAATTATCACAATGTTTGTTTTAGGGTTTTTGACATTCACCATGAATGCCCAAGAAAAACAAGTAACTGAAAAACCTAAAGATCCAAATGCTCCTGCATTTGAGTTTGTTACTGAAGTTATTGATTACGGTAAAATTGAATTGAATGCTGATGGCGTTCGTACATTTAAATTTAAAAATACTGGAAAATCTCCTTTAGTAATCAGCAATATTAAATCTAGTTGTGGCTGTACAGTTCCAAAAAAACCATCTGAACCTATTATGCCAGGAGAAAGTGGTGAAATTGAAGTGAAATATGCCACTAATAGACCAGGCGGTTTTTCAAAAACGGTAACGGTTTATTCCAATGCAGATGAAGATGTTAAAACTTTACAGATTAAAGGCATCGTTTTAAAATAATAAACTTCAAATAAGTACAAAAAGACCTTCAAAAATGAAGGTCTTTTTTTATTTCAGCATATCTTTTAAATTGAAATTATATTCATAATCTTGTCCGTTTCTTTCTACAACCAATGAAATTTTAGAATTTTCCTTCTGAAAAAATTTCGCAACTATTTCATCGAGATCCATTTCATACGTGAACTTTCCATTGATTTTAACCACAATATCTCCCACCATCAAACCGGCACTATAAGCTGGAGAATCTTTGCGTAATTTATGAATTTTATAGGACGGCTTAAAGGCGTATTTATAATTATAATCCAGTATAACGGTATTATTCTCATTGGCTTTACCGTCAGTTAAACCAATTGAAGCATAATTTTGTTCTCTTACCAATTGCTTCCCATAATAAACAAGCTCAATACCGCTCATATTATACCTAAATGGTTCCTTAAAATCACTTCCCTTTTTAAAAGAAATTGTTTTGTTTTTATAATCAAAAACCACCTTAAATCGTTTTAAAACAGCGGCGCCAATACTTCCATTCCGCTCAACAAACTGACGGGCAAAATAAATGGATTCAGGATCAGGATAAGAAACCGTTGGCCTTTTTAATTCAAATTTCCCAATAACCAAAGCATCAATAAATGATCTTTTTCCATGAACTGCCCCGCTTAATCCTTCTCCCAAAAAATCATTAAAAAACTTTTTTGGAGGTAAAATAGCCGGATGACTATTTTCAAATAACCATAATGCATCACTCCCACCGGAATCAATTAAAAGTTTAACCGGAATAATTTCAGTTGTACCCGGATCTAATCTTACACCCACATCAATATATGGTTTTAATCTGTATAACTCTAGATCAATTGTTTCACATCTTTTACAAACGCGATATTTATATTTGTCGGGATTGTGAAATTTGATTCGTTTTGTGCCATAATTAATGTCAACCACAAAATCCTTTAAAATTTCATATCCAATAATGCCATGAACGGTAATGCCAAGCTTTGAGGATAAATCAAAACCGTCATCCAAAATCAGATATAAACTTTGGTTATTGCCACGAATATTTCCGAATGTAAACACGTTCCCCTTTGAAAATATGGCTTCAATCGGTTCTTCACTTCCCAAGCCTTGTAATTTGACCTTTTCCATATTATGGAGCATCACAGAATCCTTACTGTTTAAATTAAATAACAGCGTGGCTCCAACACCGGAATCCAAAATAAAATTCAAGGTGCTTCCGTTAACTTCAATTGGAAACACCATTAAATTGTTTATCAATTTAAACGAAACCGTTTGCCTTTTTGAAGTGCCTTCCAGTTTAAAATTACTCTGAGAAACCACTTCTGTTCTTATAAATAAGAGAATTATTGAAAAAATAAAAATTCTAAAATAAAGATTCAAAGTGTTTTAAGTTTAATTTTTTTGTTAAGCTACAAAAACCCCCAATTATAACATAACTTTTATGAAAATTTTAACCTTCAACAAATCACCTCAAAAGCCAAGAATTTTAAAATTAATTTCGCAATTTTGTAACTCAAATTTTTATAAAAATAAACGATGCCGAAAATATCTACAAAAGGCGTAAATATGCCTGAATCACCTATTAGAAAGTTGGTTCCTTATGCAGAAGATGCTAAAAAAAGGGGAATTGAAGTTTTTCATTTAAATATTGGTCAGCCAGATATAAAAACCCCGGAAGCTGCCCTTGAAGCCGTAAAAAACAACACCGTTGAGGTGCTAGCTTACAGCCGTTCAGAAGGTTCGGAGGAATATCGACAAAAGATAGCAAAATATTATAATAAAAGGAATGTTCCTGTAACAGGCAATGAAATTATTGTCACCACAGGAGGTTCTGAAGCGTTATTGTTTGCCATGGGAAGCATCGCGGATCCAGACGATGAAATTATTATTCCTGAACCATTTTATGCAAATTACTTAGGTTTTTCAACAGCATCCGGCGTAAATATTGTGCCGGTAATTTCAAAAATTGAAGACAATTTTGCATTGCCGCCAATGGAGGAATTTGAAAAATTGATTTCTTCAAAAACCAAAGCCATTTTAATTTGTAATCCCAATAATCCAACCGGATATCTATATTCAAAAGAAGAAATTCAAAAACTGGCAGCTATTGTAAAAAAACACGATTTGTTTTTAATTGCTGATGAAGTTTATAGAGAATTTGTTTATGACAATGAAGTGCACCATTCCGTTTTAAGCGGATTTGGTTTAGACAATCATGCCATTATTATTGATTCTGTATCTAAGCGTTATAGTATGTGTGGCGCACGAATTGGCTGTTTGGTTTCCAAAAACAAGGAAGTCTTAAGAACCGTATTAAAATTTGCACAAGCGCGATTAAGTCCGCCTACTTTTGCGCAAATTGCAAGTGAAGCTGCTTTAGAAACGCCACAATCCTATTTTGATGAAGTTATTGTTGAATATAAAGCCAGAAGAGATCTTTTAATTGCTGAGTTAATGAAAATTGAAGGCGTAAAAGTAGCCAAACCAAAAGGAGCCTTTTATTGCGTTGCCGAACTTCCTGTAGATGATGCAGATAAATTTGCGCAATGGCTGTTGGAAGATTTTAACCTAAACAACCAAACTGTTATGGTTGCTCCTGCTGCCGGATTTTATTCAACAAAAGGAATTGGAACCAAACAAGTGCGAATTGCTTATGTGCTCAAAAAAGAGGACCTCATTCGTTCTGTGGAAATTTTAAAAGCCGCTATCAAAAAATACAACGAAAAATAATTGGAAATTCAACAGAACATATCGCTAAAACCTTACAACACGTTTGGCATTCAAGCAAATGCCAAACGTTTTGTTTCCGTAAACACCATTAAAGAATTAAAAGAAATAATCGCTGCGGAAAAATCTATTTTTTTGTTGGGTGGCGGAAGCAATATTTTATTGACAGGTGATGTCGAAAAATTGGTAATCCATTTAAACACAAAAGGAATAATCGTAAATGATTCTGGCAACAATGACGTTTTGGTAACTGCCGAAGCCGGTGAAAATTGGCACGAATTTGTGCAATGGTGTGTCTCACAAAACTATGGCGGATTGGAAAATTTAGCTTTAATTCCCGGGAATGTAGGTACTGCTCCTATTCAAAATATTGGTGCTTATGGTATTGAAATTAAAGATGTTTTTCAGCAGTTGGAAGCCATCGACATTAAAACAGAGAAAACCAAAACCTTTACAAATGAGGAATGTAATTTTGGGTATCGGAATTCTGTTTTCAAAAATGAGTTGAAGGGAAAATACATTATTGCCAATGTTACTTTCAAACTCACCAGGAATAATCACGTAACTAATATTTCGTACGGTGCCATAAACGAATTATTGAACAATAAGAAAAACCCTTCCATTAAAGAAATTGCAGATGCTGTAATCGCCATCAGACAAAGTAAACTTCCTGACCCTAAAGAAATTGGAAATAGCGGCAGCTTTTTTAAAAATCCTGTTATTGATCTGAATTCATTTAAAAAATTAAAAGAAAAATACCCGGCTATTCCCAATTATGTACTTTCAAAAAATGAAATTAAAATTCCTGCCGGTTGGTTAATTGAACAATGCGGCTTTAAAGGAAAACGTTTTGGAGATGCGGGTGTTCATGAAAAACAAGCGTTGGTATTGGTGAATTACAACAATGCCAGCGGCAAAGAAATATATGCCTTAGCCAAAAATATTCAACAAAAAGTAATGGAAGTCTTCAAGATTGCACTTGAAATTGAAGTAAATATCCTTTAAATCGTTACTTCTAACAATTTACAATTTTTTGATGCTAAAATCACTTTATCTGCAGTAGCCGGAATTAGCACTGTTTCTCCAAAGTTAAGGGTTTCAGAATATTCATCAATTGAAATTGTGGCATTACCCTGAACACACATAAAAATCACAAAGGAATCTGTTTTGGAATAATCCAATTCTTTTTTACCAACAACATGAATAAAATTCGTTGTAAAATAGTCGCATTTAACAACCGTATTCAATGCATTTATAAAGTTGGAATATTTGTGCCTTGTCTCAATTTTATCGCTAAAATTGAATGCTTCAACAGCCAAATCGGTATGTAATTCTCTTTCGTTTCCTTGCTCGTCCACCCTGTCAAAATCATAAATTCTATACGTAATATCAGAAGTTTGCTGAATTTCGGCTAAAACTATCCCGGCACCAATGGCATGAACAGTACCCGTTTCAATAAAAAACGCATCACCTTTTTTAACTGGCACTTCCTTTAAAACCGACATGATTTTTTTTTCTCCCAATAAATCCAAGTATTTTTTCGGTGTAATAGCATGCTTAAAACCCAAAATTAATCTGGAACCTTTATCGGCTTGCATAATATACCACATTTCTGTTTTACCAAATGAATTGTGACGTTTTTTTGCCAACGCATCATCTGGATGCACTTGAACAGATAAATCCTGTTCGGCATCAATAAACTTTATAAGTATTGGAAAATTGTTGCCGAAATTTGCATAATTATTTTTCCCTACCAATTTACCTTTATAAGTTTCAATAATGTCCCGTAAAGTTTTACCGGCAAACTTGCCGTTAGAAACAACGGATATACTCCCCTCAACGGAAGATATTTCCCAACTTTCGCCAATATTCTTCAGCGTTGATTTTTTATTAAACTTGGTTATCAATTTAGAACCTCCCCAAATTTTTTCTTTTAAGATAGGTTCAAATTTTATAGGATAATTAATCATTTAATATTATTTTTAATTCCGTTATTACCATATTTATTTCCGCTATCGTGTTGAATTTACTGAAAGAAAAACGAACGGAAGTTTTTGCCGCTTCCTTTTCGGGTAAAATGGCATGCAAAACATGGGAACCCTTATTGCTTCCGCTTTGGCAGGCACTTCCTCCTGAAACTGCAATACCTTTTAAATCTAAATTAAACAGCAACATAGCATATTCTTTTGGAAAACGAACATTTAAAATAATATAACTGCTTTCTAATTCACTTTCTGAATTGCCATTAAATTTAATTCCGGTAAAATTTTGCTTCAATTCACTAATGAAATAATTTTTTAGCTGTTGAATATAAGTTGATTCTTTCTTCATATTGACACAGGCAATTTCCAGCGCTTTTTCCATTCCCAAAATACTGTGTACGTTTTCTGTTCCTGCTCTGGCGCCTCGCTCCTGCTCGCCACCATGCAAAATTGGATGAATGCCAAATCCTCTCTTTATATAAGCAAGTCCTACTCCTTTCGGACCATGAAATTTGTGGGCGCTTGCCACAAAAAAATCAATGGGAATTTCCTTTAAATCCAAATTAAAATGTCCGACGCCCTGCACTGCATCAGAATGAAACAAAGCATTGTTTGCCAAACACATTTCTGAAACTTTTTTCAAGTTTAAAATGTTGCCAATTTCATTATTCACATACATCAAACTCACCAGTTTCATATCGTCCGATTCTTGCAGCAATTCTTCTAAATGAACATAATTTACAGCACCTTTCTCATCTAAATCTACATACTTTACAACAATATCAAATTCTTTAACTAGGTTTTCTATAGTATGCAAAACAGCGTGATGCTCAATTTTTGAGGAAATAATAGTAGTAATGCCCAAATTGGTAATTGCATTTCGTAAAATTAAATTATCGGCTTCACTTCCACCAGCCGTAAAAATAATTTCCTGAGCGGAAGCATTAAAATGTTTAGCAATATTTTTACGGGCAGTTTCAACCAAAGATTTCGCCTTGCGTCCTACGTGATGAATTGATGACGGATTCCCATAAACATTGGTCATTGTCTTTGTAACAACATCAATTACTTCTTGTAATATGGGCGTTGTGGCTGCGTTATCTAAGTATATCGTTTTCATTAAAAGCAAAAGTAATTAAAATAGTTGGTTTCAATTAACGTAGACTTGCCTAAAACTGTTATTTTTGCTTTGAAATTATTACTTATGAAGAAACTATTGATACTCTTTTTCGCATTCTCCCTAAATGCTTGCAGCGATGGGGATTTTGATGTCCCTGCTTTTGAATTTACCGAAACAGTAAATAAATGCGGAGAATATGTTTTATACATAACTAGCACAGAGAAAACTGAAGTGTTGGTTTTAACACTTGCTAAAACCGCAATTGACACTATACCAAAAGTGCAAGCGATTCCTGTTTCAGCAACAGCTACTGCAACCTATCGGATTTTTGACAAAAGTATTGGAACCACCTATTTTTGTCAGGCAATTCCACCATTGGAACCTAAAATTATAAAAGAACTAAAAGCCGATGGAGGAACTATAAACATCACAACTACTGAAGTTTTGAAAGACACTATTGTAACTGGTTATTCCCATGCAATTACCATTTCAAAATTGTCATTTAATGATGGTACGGAACGTATTTACTTTGAAAATTTTGATTTTGGAACATTAACTATCAAAAACTAATTTTTAGGATTTTGATAGATTTTAACTTCTGTTGCGCCTAAACCGTACTTTTGAAATGAGGCATCATTCCAATAAACATTGTATTTTTTGAACAAATATTCCAATTCTGTTTTTAAAACTCCAGCGCCCATTCCGTGAATAAAAACAATCTTCGGAATCCTGTTTTTAATGGCAAATTCCAATTTATGTTGAGCGGTTTCCAACTGAAGTGTCAACATATCGTAATTGTCCATTCCCATTGTTGAAGCTGTAAGCTGATTGATGTGTAAATCAACTTCCATAGGCGGTAATTTATCCGGCTTAACGTTTGTCTTAAATTTTACAGTATTTCTCTTCGAAGAAGTTTCATTAATTTTTTGTGATAAAAATTCATTGTCAATGTCGCTGAATTTAGAAAGTTCTTTCTGACTTTCTTTGATGATGACCAATTCTCTTGGCTCATATTCATAAGAAAATCCATCCTTATCTTCAATTACAATTTTAGTAGGATGCACCTCAGTAACTTTTCCTCTAATAATATCATCAAGAACAGCAATCTTATCTCCAACTTTAAAATCCATATTAATTCCTTTTTTTTAATTTTATGCAAGCAACCTAACAAAGTTATAACAATAAAGTTGTTAAGAAATACAATTAGGCTATAAACTGTTGTCATTACTGCCCATCCATTTTTTTAAATCAGAAAAATGTTCAGAACCAAGGAATTGCCTTTATAATTCAACATATTTTAATCAAATCCATTATTCCACTTAATTTTTTTATACTTTAGTTCATCTTATTTTATAAAAATTAATATGTATCAAATTCAGCCAAAAAACTATTTAATAGAATCCATTTTAGTCACCATCTTTTGCTGTTTGCCTTTCGGAATTGTGGGAATCGTATTTTCCGCACAGGTAAATGCTAAATTTGAGGCCGGAGATTACGAAGGAGCCCTTAAAGCTTCTAAAGAAGCCAAAAAATGGATGACCTGGGGTTTAATTTCTACTCTTGTAATTGGACTGTTTTACCTTATTTTTATTCTTGCATTTGGGGGTTTGGCAATTATGGGGAATTATTGGCAAGTTTAAATTGATGAAAATTAAAAATATTGGGATTATTGTTGGCGTAATATGTTTGGGAATATTTTATTTTCTGATTGACCCAAATGAGGTGAATTTTATCCCTAACTGCCCTTTTTATAGTGTAACTGGTTTTTATTGTCCAGGGTGCGGAAGCCAACGCGCAACCCATCAGCTTTTAAATTTTAATGTTTTTAGTGTTTTACAACAAAATGTATTGTACTTATTAAGTTTACTGATTTTAGTTTACCACCTCATTGTAACAGGCATAAACACGATTTTCAAAAAGCATCTTTATAATTATATTTATCATCCAAAAACGCCTTTGGTAATTTTAGGATTTATAATCATTTTTTGGATACTTCGAAATATTCCTTATTACCCGTTTAATTTACTGGCTCCTTATTAAAAAATATATTAACTACCTTATTATTAGTTACTTACCATTCTATTATACGATATTCTGTTTGTTTAAATAAAATTTAATTAAACCTAATTGTAAAATTACAAATATTGAAAATAATACAAAACTGAATGTAAAAGTATCCGAAAAATGAATTCTTCCGAATAAATTAACCGAATTCATTTTGTTGAAAATGTCAAGGTCAATTATAGAAAATAACGTTGGATTTTGTGAAGTTCCCGTTACAATAAAAATACTTAAAGCAACAATTGCGGCTGTAATTATTGCCCAACCTGATTTTGATATCAATGGTTTATATACTTCTGATAAAGAAAGTTTACTTTCTAATTTTACAGAATCCATTACTTTATTTAAAAAATCAGCAGATGGTACTTCAACATCTGCTTCCATCATGATATATTTTGTAAATTCTTCTATGTTTTTATCGGTCTTCATTTCAAATCAATTGTAGTTGGTTCAATAACATTTTTCAATAATTCAGCTAACTTTTTTCTGGACCTAAATAGTTTAATTTTAATATTATCTTCTGATAAATCAACAACCTTCGAGATTTCCCTTATCGGCAAATCTTCATAATAATACAAGGTCAGGATAATTCGCTCCTCCTCACCTAGTTTTAAAAGTGCATCATTAATAATTTTTTTACGTTCTATATCTTGTAAAAAATTAAGAGAATCATCCGTATTTCTTAAATCTCGTTCTTTGACTGTATCAATATTTTCGACATAAATTTGCCTTTTATTTCGTTTCAAAACATCTAAACTGGCATAGTATGCAATTTTATAAATCCAAGTTGAAAATTTAGATTCTCCTTTAAAATTTTTTAAATTTTTATACGCCTTTACAAATACATCTTGTGATACTTCCTCTGCTTCTTCCTTATTTTTAACAATTCTAATAATTAACGTAAATACCATATGCTTATACCTTTCAACTAAAAAAGCATAGTCATTTACGTTTCCATTTAACATTTGATTTATGTAATACTCGTCGGGTTTGGTGTTCATTTTGATTATATGACGACTTTCTAGTTAAAGAGGTTACATTTTAATATAAATAAAATTAATTGTCATTTTTTGTAACCTTGCTAAAATAATGTTCGTCATACTGATAAACAAATTAAAAACTAAATTTTATATTATGGAAGGTGCACTTGTATTTATATCACTATTTATCGTGGTTTTTGGAATTTTTTATTTACACTATTCAACTAGAAATAAAGAAAGATTGGCTTTAATTGAACAAGGAGCCGATGCAAGTATTTTTTTTAGTGCCAAAGCGGCACAAAAGAAATCATCCGTACCTATTTGGAAAATTTTAATTCTTAATATGTCAGTATTACTTATCGGCATCGGCGCTGGGGTTTTTATAGGAGCCGTTTTAGAAATTTATACAAAAATTGAAGATGACATAGCTTACACAGGTTCAATTTTTTTAATGGCCGGAATTGGGCTGTATGTCGGATTTTCATTATCCAAAAAATTAGTTGAAAAGGAATAATCTTTACGTCTTACCGCATAAAAAAAGCACCCAGTGGGTGCTTTTTTTATGCGAAATTTAATATATTTATTTTATTGCTTCAAAATTCGTGTCCATTTTTATATAGTCTAAAAATTCACGACGAACATTTTCATCCTTGAATTTTCCACCAAACTCTGATGTTACAGTACTGCTGTCAATATCGCGTACGCCACGTGAATTTACACACAAATGTTTGGCATCAATTACACAGGCCACGTCCTCAGTTCCCAATGCTTCCTGCAACGATTGCACCACTTGCATGGTTAAACGTTCCTGTACTTGTGGTCTTTTTGCATAATAATCAACAATGCGATTCATTTTAGACAATCCGATCACATTTCCGTTAGAAATATAAGCTACATGCGCCCTTCCAACAATCGGCAATAAATGATGCTCACAAGTTGAATAAACAACAATATTTTTTTCAACCAACATTTCGCCATATTTATAATTATTGTCGAACGTTGATAATTTTGGTTTATTGGCTGGATTCAAACCTCCAAAAATTTCATTAACAAATGCCTTTGCCACTCTTTTGGGGGTTCCTTTTAAACTATCATCTTCTAAATCCATTCCCAAAGTATGCAAAATATCTTTTACGCTCGCTTGAATTCGTGCTATTTTTTCATGGTCTGAAATATCAAAAGCATCAGCTCTTAAAGGCGTTTTAGCAGAGGATCCTACGTGATCATCTCCCATTTCATCTATTCTATTTGTCATTATATTTTTACCTTCAAACATTTTCTGTCAATTAACATGCAAATTTACAACTTTGTTTTAAAGTTAGGCGGTGATTCTAATTAATTCTTTTAAATTGCACTCTTCCTGTTCCCCACTAAGCATATTTTTCAACGTGTATGTATTGTTTTGAATTTCCGAAGATCCGACCATGACAACATAAGGAATTTCTCTTTTATTCGCATAATTCATTTGCTTCTTCAATTTGGCACTATCTGGATACAACTCTGATTTTATATTGTTTTTTCTTAATTCCACCAATGCTTTCATGCAAAAAGCAGCTTCCGTATCACCAAAATTAACAAACAGGACTTTTGGTTTTGGCAGCTCCAAAGCTTTAAATAAATTTAATTCTTCAAGCACCAAATAAATACGGTCCAATCCAAAAGAAATACCAACTCCGCTCATATCATTTAAACCGAAAATTCCAGTTAAATCATCATATCTTCCGCCACCGCCAATTGATCCCATATTTACCCCTTCAGGAGCCGAAACTTCATAAATGGCACCGGTATAATAATTCAATCCTCGCGCCAAGGTCACATCGATTACCAGCTTGGCTGACTCCAGTCCGAATTTTTCAATATTATCAACCACAAAACGCAAATCTTCTACGCCACTTGTTCCATCTTTTGATGCTGTCAATAAAGCCTGCAACTGGTTTAATTTATCCTGATTGCTTCCGCTAAAGTTGAATAAAGGCTTCACTTTTTCAATGGCTTGTTCAGAAATCCCTTTTTCCATCATTTCTTTGGCAACACCATCAGCCCCAATTTTATCTAATTTGTCAAGTGCTACCGTAAAATCAATTAATTTGTCCTGTGCCCCAATAATTTCAGCAATACCTGCCAATATTTTACGATTGTTCAATTTGATGGTAGTGCCTGTTAGCTTTAACTTGCTAAAAACAGCATCATATAATTGCACAAATTCAATTTCCTGCCATAAACTTTTGCTTCCAACAACATCGGCATCACATTGGTAAAATTCTCTAAAACGGCCTTTTTGCGGACGGTCGGCTCGCCAAACCGGCTGCATTTGGTAACGTTTAAAAGGAAACTCAATTTCATTTTGGTGCTGAACTACATAACGTGCAAAAGGCACCGTTAAATCATATCGCAAAGCTTTTTCTGAAATTTTTGAGGTTACTTTTGAGCTGTCTTTTCCAATAAGTAGTTTGTCTTCAACCTTACTTAAATAATCTCCAGAATTCAATATTTTAAAAATAAGCCGATCACCTTCTTCTCCATATTTCCCCATTAAGGTTTCAGAATTTTCAAAACTTGGCGTTTCTATAGGTTGAAATCCGTAGATTTCAAAAACTTGCTTTATCGTTGAAAATATATAGTTTCTTTTTGCCACTTCGGAAGGTGAAAAATCACGTGTTCCTTTTGGAATGCTTGGTTTTTGTGCCATATTGAAAAATTAGGTTGCAAATATCGAAAAATTAAAAAACTATTTAAAGGTTTTCTAACATTGATTTTTCCTTTGTTGTTAGTGGAACATCATTTACGAATTTATATTTGGTAGGGTAAATTGAAAGTATCATCAGTATTAATATGCCAACCAAAATAAAGTAAAAACTATTGTTGGATTCCATAGCAAAAATAATGCACATCAATGCTGGAAATTCCAACATGGCTACTCTAAAAATATGTGCAGTACTGTATTTAACGGCTTTTTGGGACAAATTTGCATCTGAAGGAATTTGTTTTAGCAACTTTGCAAATAGGTATTTACTTGATAAATTGCCTACAAATGAAATTAGGATTGCCATATATAAAAACATTTTATCTTCCTGATAAGAAAAAAACAATTGATCTCCGGCATTTAAAGCGACGTATGCTCCAAAAGCAACTATTATAAATAATAAGCCAAAATGGATTAATTGTAAAGATTTCATGAAATCTTTTGACTTTCTGTTGATATTACTCATAGTTTTTATATTAGATGTTTGTTGTTGATTATTTGTTTTTAGTTGTTGGATTATAAATTTCAGATGTCTGTCCTGTTTTTAAACAGCACATTTGCTTTTTCCAGATCTTCGGGCGTGTCAATACCAATTGCCATTTGATCAGTTTCAACCATTTTCACTTTTAAGCCGCTCGCTAAAAAACGAAGATTTTCCAACTTTTCTGTGGCTTCCAGCCTATTCACCGGCAATTTAGTAAATTTTAGCAAGGCTTCTTTTCTGAAGGCATAAATCCCAATATGTTTAAAATAAACAGCTTGCGACGCCTCCCTTGGATATGGAATTGCAGCTCGGGAAAAATACATGGCAAAATTCCGCTTATCGGTCACCACTTTTACATTGTTCGGATTGTTAATTTCAGTCTTGTCATTCATTCTCAACATTAAGGAAGCAATATCAATTTCATTTTTTGAATCTTGTTTAAAAACTTCCAATAATTTTAAAAGAGGTTCTTTTTTTGTAAAAGGTTCATCTCCCTGCACATTTACCACAATATCAACTTCCATATTTTCAATGGCTTCTGCAATTCTGTCACTCCCCGATTCGTGTTCCATTTTGCTTTTTATCGCTTTTCCTCCATTGGCTATAATTTCATCAAAAATAACATCACTGTCCGTTACTACGTAAACTTCATCAAATAAACCGGCGTTTTTAGTTGCTTCATAGGTTCTTAAAATAACCGTTTTTCCCGCCAAATCTTTCATTAATTTCCCCGGAAATCGGCTTGCTTCAAAACGTGCAGGAATCATTGCTATTATTTTCATTTTAGTCCCTTTTTTTCTTTTAACTCCATTAATTCTTTTTCTTTTCCTATTATTTCCGCTTCTTTCAATTCTATTTCTTTCAATTCATTTTCTTTCAAATAATTTCTTTTAAGTCTATTTATGCTGGCATTTAACTCAAAACCCAGCAACAATATAATGGCATTTAACCAAACAAAAAGCATCAATACCAACAAGGTTCCAATAGAACCATAAAGTTGGTTATAGGTTGCGAATTTTAACACATAAATGGAGAATAATCTGAACATTAATAATGTTAGCAAGGTTGTTAAAATGGAACCCGGCGTAAAAAAAGTTTTATGCTTTACTTCTTTTGCACCATATTTATACAATACTGAAACCGAAAAAAATATTAGTACAACCAACAAAAAATACCTGCCTTTTCCAATCCAATACACATCGTCTTCCAGCCATCCACGAGCCTTTAAATCATTTATCCCTATTTCAAAATAAACAGTAACCGCAACCACAACAACTAATATGAGTGACAATACCATCGCCATGAGCATTGAAATAAAATATTGGCGTAAAATGCTCCGCATTTCTATTACATGATATGAATATTCAAATCCGACAAAAATGGCGCTTACACCATTCGCCATTAAAAAAATTGAGGCTATAAATCCGAATGAAAGCAATCCGCTATAACGGTTATTTACAATATCACGAATAACATCTTCAAAAGAACTGGCTGTATTTGGAGGTAACAGACGCTCAATCATGAACAAAAAATCCTGTTGAAATCCTTCAATAGGTACGTATGGAATTAAGGTAAGTATAAAGAGTAAAAATGGAAACAAAGCCATAAAAAAGCTAAAGGAAATTCCACCAGCACGTGATGTTAAAGCACCTTTTACGATCCCAAGGGTATATAATTTAAGAACCTCATAAACAGACATTCCCTTTAAACCCGGAACTTTAACATTTTTTCCAAGTTTAACAATCCATTCAAGTTTTTTAGTTTTATTTAAAATTTCCCTGATATATTTTTTCATTTTTTTTAATAGGTTCAAAGTTCCAAAGGTAATATTGGTATTTTTAGTATTTTGAATTGTTTGTATTTTTAGATTCGCAAATTACAATTTTTGACTGATGAACTTCTAAATTCTATTTTAATGATTGTTTTTAACTTTTAAATTGACAATTCTTAATTACATCCTAATAGTTAAGGAGCCATCGCTTTCAAACTTAAATCCATATTATAAACAGAATGCGTTAAAGCGCCTGAGGAGATGTAATCTACGCCGCATTCGGCATACTTTCTGGCGGTTTCCAAATTAATGCCGCCTGAAGATTCTGTTTGACATGTGTCACCAATTAACCGAACTGCCTTTTTGGTTTCCTCGAAATCAAAATTATCAATTAAAATTCTGTGAATGCCTTCATGTTCCAATATTTTCTTTATTTCAGCAAGGCTTCTTGCTTCAACAATTATTTTTAAATCGAGCTTATTTACTTTTAAATAATCCTTTGTTTTTTCAATTGCTTTTGAAACGCCACCTGCAAAATCAATATGATTGTCTTTTAGCATAATCATATCGTAGAGTGCAAATCGGTGATTTTCCCCGCCGCCAAGTTTTACAGCCCATTTTTCTATAGCCCTAATGCCCGGAGTGGTTTTTCTCGTATCTAAAATTTTGGTTTTTGTGCCTTCCAACAATTTAGCAAATTCTTTTGTTTTAGTGGCTATAGCACTCATTCGCTGCATCACGTTAAGGACGATGCGTTCCGATTTTAAAATGGATTGTGAGCTTCCTTCAACATAAAAAACCACATCACCATATTTTACGGTTTCTCCGTCATTTAGCAATATTTCAAGCTTTAAATCGGCATCTACATACTTAAAAATTCGTTTCGCCATCTCCACGCCTGCGATAATTCCAGCTTCTTTAACCAGTAATTTCGCTTTGCCTTTTGCGTCTTTTGGGATACAAGCTAATGAGCTGTAATCGCCATCACCTACATCTTCTCTAATGGCATTAGAAATGATCATATCAAGTTCTTTTTCAAATTGCTGCTGTGAAATCATTGGATTTATCTATTATAAAACAAAAATAACTTTTTTATTTTCAAAAAATTCATCTTTAATTATTTTTATATTTACCGAATGAAACGAGCATCGCAAATTTTGACACACAAAGTAATGAATCATGGCGAACAGCATCTGTTACCGCTGAAAAATAAAATTTAAACAGATGAAAATTAAACTGGTCGCTATCGGTAAAACCGATGATAAAAATTTACATACGTTAATTGAAACGTATCAAAATAGGCTGAAGCATTATATTAATTTTGACATTGAACTCATTCCTGATATCAAGAATGTTAAAAACCTGACTGAATCGCAGCAAAAAGAAAAGGAAGGAAAACTCATTTTAAAAAAATTAACGGCAACAGACATTTTAATTTTATTGGATGAAAAAGGAACTTCATTCAGTTCTGTCGCTTTTTCTGAATACCTTCAAAAAAAAATGAATTCGGGCGTAAAGCAGTTGGTTTTGGTTATTGGCGGTCCCTACGGATTTTCAGAAACCGTTTACAAAAAAGCTCAAGGAAAAATATCCTTGTCAAAAATGACTTTTTCACATCAAATGATTCGTTTGTTTGTGGTGGAACAATTGTATAGGGCTTACACTATTTTAAAAAACGAACCATACCATCATGAATAAATTAAAGCTGGTTTTCGCCACAAATAACCAACATAAAATTAAGGAAGTGCAGGCTATGCTCACCAATGTTGACATTATTAGTTTGGCTGATATCAATTGTTTTGAAGATATTCCAGAAACTGCGAATACTTTGGAAGGAAACGCCATTTTAAAAGCCAATTTTATCACTGAAAAATATGGGTTGGATTGTTTTGCTGATGACACGGGACTGGAAGTTGAGGCTTTAAATAACGAACCGGGCGTTTATTCGGCTCGTTATGCAGGGGAAGACAACAATGCCGAAGCAAACATGAGTAAATTATTGAATAACCTCAAAAACAACCTAAACCGGAAAGCACAATTTAAGACAGCAATCACCCTAAATATTCAAGGAAAACAGTTTATCTTTGAAGGCATTTGCAAAGGCGCTATTTTAACAGAAAAACAGGGAGAAAGCGGTTTTGGCTACGACCCCATTTTTATGCCGGACGGTTATAAATCTTCGTTTGCTGAAATGGCTATGAATGAAAAGGGAAGCATCAGCCATCGCGGAAAAGCAATAGAAAAATTAGTTACATTTTTAAACGAACATCATTGGTAAACCCAACAAAATCATATAGAAACACGTTTATTATTTTAATGACTGTACTCCTTCTTATTTTTATCATAAATATAAGTTTAGGATCGGTTTATATTCCTTTAAAACAATTGTTTCTTGCTTTTATTAATGGTGAAGTTGAAAAAGAATCGTGGAGATCTATTTTGTTTAGTTACAGATTGCCAAAGGCAATTACGGCGATTATTGTTGGATCCGGATTATCGATAAGCGGATTGCTGATGCAAACCTTGTTTAGAAATCCATTAGCCGGACCGTTTGTATTGGGAATCAGTTCAGGAGCCAGTTTGGGTGTCGCCATTTTAATATTGGGGGCTTCTTTTTTGGGGGCAACCGTTTCAGGATATGCATTTAGCAGTTGGGGACATGCAATAGCCGCAAGTATGGGCGCTTTTTTAGTGCTTTCGGCCGTGATGCTGGCTGCCATAAAAGTCAGGAACACGATGTCCATTTTAATTATCGGACTCATGTTTGGAAGTTTAACGGCCTCCGTAATTAGCGTGCTTGCCTATTTCAGCAGCGCAAATCAATTGCAACAATATTTATTTTGGAGTTTTGGCAGCTTGGGAAATTTAAGCTGGAATGAAATTTCAGCACTTTTGGCGGTCTTTTTAATTGGAATCACCTTCGTCATTTTCATCATAAAACCTTTGAACAGTCTGCTTTTAGGAGAAAATTATGCAAAAAGCATGGGTGTTAACGTAAAACGAACCCGAAATTTAACTTTAATCTCAACCAGTTTGCTCACAGGTGTGATTACGGCATTTTCCGGCCCTATTGCCTTTATTGGATTGGCTGTTCCTCATTTGACAAAATTACTTTTCAGCACTTCAAACCATAAAATATTGGTTCCCGCAGTTGCCATAAGCGGTGCCATCATTATGCTCATTTGTGATAGTATTGCCCAACTTCCAACCAGTGAATATACCCTGCCCATTAATGCAATAACTTCCCTGTTTGGTGCACCCATCATTATTTGGTTACTGGTTAGAAAACGTAAAATTAATTATTAGTGGAATTGAAAGACCAACATATTATAAAAACTGTCAATTTAAGCATTGGATACACTTCTAAAAAGAAAGTGAACACCATTGCGGCTAATTTAAACATTGACCTCAATAAGGGGAATTTGGTATGTTTATTAGGGAAAAACGGCATTGGAAAATCGACTTTATTAAGAACCCTGACAAAAGTTCAGCCTGCTTTAAGCGGTGAAATTTTCGTCAACAACAACAGTTTAAATACTTTAAACAGCATTGATTTGGCAAAATCACTCAGTTTGGTTTTAACCGAGCATTTGCCCGAAAGCAACTTGTCTGTTTATGAATTGGTGGCATTGGGCAGGCAGCCTTACACCAATTGGGTTGGCAATTTATCCGAAACAGATTTAAAATTTATCGACAACGCTTTTGAACAAACCAATACCAAACATTTGATCAACTCGAAATACTACGAGTTAAGCGACGGACAGCTTCAAAAAGTGTTAATTGCAAGGGCATTGGCGCAAAATACAGACATTATTATTCTCGACGAACCAACAGCCCACTTAGACATGCATCATACTATTGAGACCTTGGCATTGTTAAAAAAATTAGCCAAAGAGTTTCATAAGACAATTATCGTTTCAACCCATGAAATCAATTTAGCTTTGCAGCTGGCTGACATTTTGTGGTTGATGACTCCAACAAACTTTATGGCTGACACCACTGAAAATTTAATTGAAAATAATGCTCTGGAGCAACTGTTTGAATCTGATCTGATTCACTTTAACAAAACTTTAAAGCAGTTTACCGTCTCAAATTCTTACTAATATTAATACCTTTGGGCAGGTTATAAAATTATAAAAATGAAAAAAATTCTTTTTATCGGAATATTAATAAGCTTTTTAAGTGTTGGATGTAATAATTCACTTAATGCTCAAGCAGCCGAATCTGCTGAAATTACAGGAAAATTAGCGCAAAAATTTGCTGAAGGAATTACAGAAGCCGATTTAAAAACACGTCTTTATATTATTGCTTCGGATGAGTTTGAAGGAAGAAATACCGGAGAACCCGGACAAAAATTGGCTGCGGAGTATTTAAAAGATTTTTATACGGGAAAAAATATTGCCTCTCCATTGGGTGAAGGCAATTATTTTCAGAAAATTTCTGCAGAACATTTAAGAAAAAATATAAATCCTTCAGAAAATGTGGTAGCCTACATTAAAGGGTCAGAAAAACCCGATGAAATTGTGGTTATTTCGGCGCATTATGACCATCTTGGAATGGATGCCGACGGTGAAATTTATAATGGCGCCGATGATGACGGATCAGGAACCGTTGCTGTAATGGCCATTGCTGAAGCTTTTCAAAAAGCTGTTGAAGAAGGAAACGGACCTAATCGTTCCATCTTGTTTTTACATGTTACCGGTGAAGAAAAAGGATTACTTGGCTCTAAATATTATGCGAATTTCCCTATTTTCCCCTTAGAAAATACGGTTGTGGACTTGAATATTGATATGATTGGGCGTACAGACGAAGCTCACGAAAATAATCCAAATTATATATATTTAATTGGTTCTGATAAGTTAAGTACTGAATTGCACAATTTATCTGAAGAAATGAATGACAAGTTCACCAAATTAAAATTAGACTACAAATACAATGAAGATAGCGATCCTAATCGATATTATTACCGTTCTGACCATTACAATTTTGCAAAAAATAACATTCCTATCATTTTCTATTTTAACGGCACCCATGAAAATTATCACCGCATAAGTGATACGCCCGATAAAATTAATTATGAATTGCTGGAAAAAAGAACAAAATTGGTTTTTTATACTGCCTGGGAAATAGCAAATAGGGAAAAACGAATTACTTTGGATAAATAAGTTAGTTTTTGATTATTTGGTTAAACGGTTATTTGGTTATTTAAAATTGATTATATCGTTAAATTGGCTAATTTTAATTTTTCAAACTTTCTTATTTTTTCTACATTTTTAACAATGAACTGGTTTAAACTTTTTTGATTGAAGCGAAAAATAGGAATTTTTTGCTCAATTGAAGGCTTTTTTTAACTGCATAGCATCGCTACGGAGTTCAAAAAAGACAAAAAGTGAGTGAAAAATAACATTTTGTAGCCAATTGAAAAAAGTTTAAACCAGTTCAATGTCCCCCTTTGGAGGTTAAGGGGCTTCAATGTATTATTTTAAACAACAGTTCTTTTAAAATATCTCCTGCCGGCAAAGCATTTGCACCAACACCCTTACTTTTTACGTCAGCATCACGCAACAATCCAATTACTTGCGAAACTTTTCGCATCGGATAGTTTTTTGCGGCCGAGGTATAATCTGAAACAAAATATGGATTAACACCTAAAGCTTTGGCTACGGTATTACTAGACTTGTCCTTTAAACTATGATAAATAAGCAGCTGGGTAAAAAAGCTGTTCAATAATACAATGGTCACGACAATTGGGTTTGCTTTCTGATTTTGTGCAAAATGATTGATAATTCTGTTTGCGCTAAGCACATTTTTTTCGCCAACGGCCTTTCGCAATTCAAAATTATTGTAGTCTTTGCTAATTCCTATATTTTCTTCAATTGCCTTTGGCGTTATGGTTGAGTTTTGCGGCAGAACTATCATTAATTTATCAAGTTCATTGCTTATTTTACTTAAATCGTTGCCCAAAAATTCCACCAGCATTAAAGTTGCTTTGGTATCAATTTTATAATTTTTACCCGCCAATACCCTTCTGATCCAATCTGCAACCTGATTTTCATATAGCTTTTTACTTTCATAAACCAACCCGCATTTTTGAATGGCTTTGTACAGTTTTTTACGCTTGTCAATGGTTTTATACTTGTAACAAATTACCAATACCGTTGAAGGCTGCGGATTTTCGGCATAGGAAGCCAATTTTTCAATAGTTCTGGACAAATCCTGTGCTTCTTTAACTACAACAACTTGCCTATCGGCCATCATTGGATAGCGTTTGGCATGGTCAATTAAATCTTCCACAACAACATCGCGTCCGTACAGGACCATCTGATTGAATCCCTTTTCTTCTTCGGAAAGCACATTTTTTTCAATATACTCAGCTATTTTATCAATATAATATGGCTCATCGCCCATTAAAAAATAAATGGGTTTTATATTCCCATTTTCTATATCTGAAACTATTTTGGTTACATCACTCATTTATAAAAAAAAATTAGCATTTTTGTTGGATGCAGCCACTGAATTTACCTACATATCCTTTCAAAATCAAAAGTAGCGAAAATAAGTATTTTATTTTCGATATTGTACGAAAAAAATATGTGATGCTGACTCCGGAAGAATGGGTGCGCCAACATATTATTCATTATTTAATTGAAGAAAAAAACTATCCGATTTCGCTTATTGCTGTTGAGAAAAAGGTAACTGTCAACAAATTAACCAAACGCACAGACATCTTGGTTTTTAACACCAAGGGAAATCCGCATATCATTGTTGAATGCAAAGCGCCTTCTATAAAAATATCACAGGACGCTTTCGACCAAATTGCCCGTTATAATTTAAAATTAGAAGCCAATTATCTTATGGTCACCAACGGTTTAACCCACTTTTATACTTTTATGGATCTGGAAAATGAATGCTATGTTTTTTTAGAAACGATTCCGAAATATGAACAATAATGATAAGTTCTGCATTTAAATTTCATCTTTTTAATTAAGTTTGCATACGTGAAAATAGCCATCGTCATCTTAAACTGGAACGGAAAACACCTGCTGGAAAAATTTCTTCCTTCTATAGTGAAATACAGCAATTTACAAAATGTTGAAATTTATGTAGCGGACAACGCTTCTACTGATGATTCTGTTGCTTTTGTAAAAAATGCGTATCCACAAATTAAAATTATTCAAAATAATATAAACGGCGGATTTGCCAAAGGCTACAATGATGCTTTAAAAAATGTAGATGCTGATATTTATGCATTGGTGAATTCTGATATTGAAGTGACTGACGGCTGGCTGAACCCAGTTATTTCAGTTTTTGAAAAAGAGCCCAATACAGCTATTATCCAACCAAAAATACTGGACTATAAAAATAAAAGTAAGTTTGAATATGCAGGGGCTGCGGGGGGATTTATTGACAAATTTGGCTATCCCTATTGCAGGGGCCGTATTTTTGGGGAGGTAGAAACAGATACACAACAATATAACGATGAAACTGAAATTTTTTGGGCATCCGGAGCCTGTTTTTTCATTCGTTCCTCAGTTTTTCACGAACTAAATGGCTTTGATGAAGATTATTTTGCGCATCAGGAAGAAATAGATTTGTGCTGGAGAGCCAAAAATTTGTCAAAAACTATTAAATATATAGGTAAATCAACTGTTTATCACGTTGGTGGCGCTACCTTAAAAGAGGCAGACCCAAATAAAACATTTTTAAATTTCAGAAACAGTCTGTTTAGTTTGGTAAAAAATTTACCCCTAAACAGACTTATTCCGGTCATTTTTACCAGACTAATTTTGGATGGATTTGCCGGATTGAAATTTTTAATGGAATTGAAGCCTATGCATGTTGTGGCCATTTTAAAGGCACACTTTAGTTTTTACCATCATTTTTCAAAAATGCTAAAAAAAAGAAATAAATCTACTAAAACAGCAGATTATTATACGATAAAAAGTATCGTTTGGCAGTATTTTATTTTAGGAAAAAAGAGGTATGAAGATTTGCTAAAATAGGGCATCAACGCTTCCCAACCCTTCACGCAAAACAGTGATTTCCCCTTCAGATAAATCAATAATTGTAGATGGAATATTGCTTCCATAACCGCCATCAATGACTATATCAACTTTGTTCTCCCATTTTTCAAAAATTAATTCAGGATCTGTGGTATATTCCAACAAATCATCTTCATCATAAATAGAAGTTGAAACAATAGGGTTTCCCAATTTTTTCACGAGTTCTCTAATAATATTATTATCGGGAATACGAATACCAACTGTTTTTTTATTTTTAAATGCTTTTGGTAAGTTGGTGCTGGAAGGCAAAACAAAGGTATATGGTCCCGGCAAAGCTTTTTTCAATATTTTATAAACTGGCGTATCAATTTGTTTTACATAATCGGAAAGATTACTTAAATCGTAACAAATAAATGAAAAGTTCGCCTTGTCCAATTTTAAACCCTTGAGCTGCGCCACCTTCTCCATCGCTTTCGTATTGGTAATGTCGCAGCCTAGCCCATAAACGGTATCCGTTGGGTAAATAATTAATCCGCCTTTTTGTAAAATCTTGACAACTTTGTCAATTTCACGTTCATTGGGATTTTCATCAAATATTTTAATTAATTGTGCCATTTGTTTATGCAATGTTTAAACAAATGTAACAATTTATTATGATCTTTCTAATAACCTGAATCCTTCTCCGTGAATGTTTAAAATTTCAACATTCGGATCGGGTTTCAAATATTTTCGAAGTTTCGCAATATACACATCCATGCTTCTGGAAGTAAAGTAATTGTCATCTCTCCAAATTTTAGTCAGTGCCAATTCACGCGGCATTAAATCATTTTTATAGGTAGCCAGCAGTTTCAGCAACTTGCTTTCCTTTGGTGAAAGTTTTTGAATTTCTCCTCCGTCATATGATAAATGACGCAGTTTTGAATTAAAATCAAACTTGCCGATTTTAAATTCAAAAGTATCCTCTTCAATAGTTTGTTCAGATTCTTTACGTTGTAAAATGGCTTTAATTTTATATAGCAAAACTTCAGAATCAAAAGGTTTGTTTAAATAATCATCTGCTCCGGACTGATATCCTTTAAGTACATCCTCTTTCATTGTTCTGGCTGTCAAAAATATAATTGGCACTTCAGAATTTGTT
>Ga0209414_1000227_pt1 | contig 26416 bp, 40 predicted proteins | sample LakVidmifraction_4_FD_181154 | JGI IMG/M metagenome (GOLD analysis project Ga0209414, IMG submission 181154) | Hypersaline microbial communities from Lake Vida, Antarctica - Brine Hole Two &gt;0.2 micron (SPAdes) (version 2) | ecosystem: Environmental > Aquatic > Non-marine Saline and Alkaline >...
CAGCCGAGGTCTTCTAACATACCAAGAGATATTTGGTTAGCATTTTTATTGTCCTCTATAATTTTCTTAGCTTTATTGTAGTCGTATTTCATTTTATTCTTATCTTATAATCGGCAGGTTGTGGCCATTAATAATGGCTTTGGATTTTTCTCCAATAACAGCAACAGCTTCTTTCAGTGTTAAATTGCAATACTCATCAATCCAATCTCCTATAAAATAAAAGTTTCGTGAACCTTTTATAATTCCAAATAATATAGGGTCTTTCTTTTTTTCTATTTCTTTTTTAGTAAGCTCAGTATTTTCCTTTTTAGGGTCATAGTGAAGTATCACATATTCTGCAAATACTTTTTCTTTATCTAATTTTTCTTTAATACTCACCAGCTTACTTGGGATTGGTCTAATAAAGTTTTTGATAGGTGTTATCTCTATGTTTTTGATTGATTTTTTAAGAAGTTTATCTACTTGTGATTGAGTAAGGTACTCTGTTATACCACAAACGACTGCAAGAGCCTCAGCTTTTACTATCTCTATGTCGTCTTTTAATCTTTCCACTAAGGCTATTTGCCCCAGTTTCTCTGCTTGTTCTATTTGTTTGAAATACTTATCTACTATTCCGTCTATAATTTCTATTTGTTTCTTGGTTTTTTTAATTTTCCCAAAAAACTCCTCTACAGATATTTCTTGATATTTTTTCCACCAAGTTATACCAAAAAACTTCTTTTTCTTTAATTGTGTAATGGTGGGATTAGACCAAAACACTGCCGATTGTGGACTTGCTGTAATACTACTCCAGGTTCCCATACCATTGTTAATAATAAAATTACTACTTTCTTTTCTACTTTCTACTTCTTCAAATAATTTATTTGTGTCCATATCGTAATTTTTAAGGCAACATTTGTCGCACTAGATTATAAACTCCTGCTGATAATGGGACTCTTTCGGGCTTGGTAAATTTAGGGGACTCTATAGTTTGGTTTTTAGACCACTCCACTTCTGCCTCACGGTTTACTCTGTTTTTGATTATGTTTTTAAGGTCAAAGGGTTTCATAGGTTTTTTTCTAACTCACGTTCTAAATTGGCAAGCGCTCGCCAGCATATTTTTGCCGTATGCCGTATGCCGTCTGTGTCCACTCCCCCCGGATCTCTCGCTTCGTCAATCAAATGCCTAGTAAGGGCGTCTAGTTCATCGGTGGATTTATTCTTATCCCAATGAAGCGGTGCGCCGGGGTGGTGTTGATCGTTCCCCGCCTTAGAAACCTGAGAAACCTCCAAGAGTGCGAGCGGGAAATAGCGAAGCACTCCTGTAAAAACTGGGAAATCTTTGCGTGTTTTATTCATTTAATTTTTCAAATAATTTTTTAATTTCTTTTCTTTTAGTAAATATAGTTTGCTTGTCCGGAATAAAGAGAGATGTTTCGGCAATAATCGGTGCTACCTGAAGAAGAGGAATCGAGCAGGATTGATCATCTCCAAAAGCACGATACTGGGTAAACTTACAGAATTTATACCCGTTTTCGTTTATTTCTATTGTGCCACCCAAAAGCTTTTCACACATTTCTATCTTTGGTGCGAGTTTTGCTTTTTCTTCGGCCTCTTTTAGTAGTTTCTTTTCGTTGGCCTTGCGCTCGGCTTTTTCTAGGGGTGTTTCATTTGGAAGTCCTTGTGTATTTTTTACATAAGCCGGAAAATAGCCGGAGTGATAATCCACAATTGCATTGAGGATAAGAGCATTTGCGTTTAAAATACCAGTTCTTTGTTTAAGATCCTCTAGCATTTTGTGGTGTATTTCAGAATAGTTTATTGTTTTCTTCATTTTAATGTTTCAATTAGGTTTCTAATAACTGCGCTGTGTGTTTGCCTTTGCTTTTTAGCTGTCTTTTTTACTGTCTTGTCGTGCTTTTCTTCTATACGATAGGTTCGTTTTATTTTCATATCTCTATTATAAGCCATACGTATGGCAAAAGCAATATGGGGATAACTAGAGTTTTTTTAATACTTGTAATTTATCATTTTGTCTTAATTGTTCTTGTGCTTTTGCCAAAATCTGTCTTACTCTTTCCCTAGAAATACCAAACTCCTTACCAACTTCGTCAAGTGATCTCTGTATTCCATCAACAAGTCCAAACGATAATTCTATTATTCTTCTATCCTTCGGTTTTAAAATACTCAAAGCATTAAATACTTTATCGCGTAGTACACTTCTCTCTGCTTCTTGATATAAATCAGTGCCATCAGAAAGTTCTAAAATCTCTGGTGCGTCTATTTGTAGATTTTTTATAGGTACTATTTTTATGTTCCTTTTTTCTTTCTGTGCTGTTTCAAAATAAACTAACCATTCTGGGAATATCTTTTCTCTTGTTGATCCTAAAACATCAGCAATTTTATTTTGTATTTGTTCTGTCGGATATAACCTACAACTTTCAATCCGTCTAGCAGTCTGACTATGCTCTCCTATTTGTTCTGATAATTCTTCTAATTTTAATCCTTTTTTAATTCTTAATTTCTGCATTTCATAATTTTTTATAGAATACTTAATACTCAATTCAAAATCATCTTCCGTTTTTTCTTCTATTTCCGTATTTTCATCATCAAGAATAAAAGCAAGCCATTCTCCAACTTCTTCAAGTGTTATTTTTCCAATATTATAACCAAGTTCACAAGCTACTTCTTCTACTAATGGTGTTCTTCCTAATTCTTCCTTCAAAGAAGTTATAATTTTATGGAATTTGTTGTAATTTGGGATTGATAATGAAATCATATAGTTTTTATTTAATTAAGTTGTTAATGATTACGATACAGAAGAGTTTAGTCATTTTGATATTAATTCAGTCTGAACGTCCTCAATTGCTTTTATATAATCAGCACTGATCCCTTTTTTGCTTTTCAAAATATCGGTGTGCATGCCAATCATATATATAGCTTGTTTAAATCCAGCTTCGTAAATAAAGTCTTTTTTTTCGTTAGGGTTCATATGGTTATATCCTCTATAGCTTTTTCTAATTGCGACTTTTCTTCTTGTGTTAATGATAAAATATCTCTTACTTTTTGTGTCATATAATTATAATTACGATTAATAAGACTCTGCTAGAATATATACACTCATAATTGCTATTGCAAATTCAATACCTCCTCCAAAAATTTTTGTAATTATACATGCTATTAAAAATGATACTGTTGCTTTTATGTAATTGTTCATATAGTTTTATTTAATTAAGGTTAATAGTTCTGCTGTTATCTCATAGCACGAAAATCTGTCGGCGTACTTTCCAATAAATATATCTGGATAGTCTGTCATTAGGATCTTCTTTGCTTGTTTTTGTGCTTCTGCTTGTGTCTTTGCTTTTATTGCAAAGTCATAGTCTGGATATCCCTCGCATACTTCGGCTCTTATGTAGTAGTTTTTCATATAGTTTTATTTTAATTTTAAGTATCCAATAATATATGCGTATGTTTCTTTATTATTTCCGCCAACGTGCCACTCGGTTATCTCTTCTTTTGGTGTTCCGTCCTCTTTTCCGTTATAGTTTATTCCGTCTTTATAATTATAAATAGTGCCTACTCCGAAAGGTGTTTCCAGTATCCACTCCGCGTCTGTTTTTCCTCCGTCCTCTTTTGGTGTATTCGGCTTTCCTAGTTCTTCTACTAATTCTCTATAAGATAAATTAAGATTTCCCTGCAAACAAGTTTCCATTATTTCTAAATTTTTATTGTGTTTCATATAATTTATTTTAATTCATAGCTAAATTTATAATATCTTCTACTCTGTATTTCAATATAACCAACATATCCCATAATGCCTATATAAGGCAATCCTAACTCTTCTGCTCTTGCTTTTGCTTTTGTAGTAGCTCGCCCCTGTGCTGATTTTATACTTGCGTTTTGATTTTTAACTTCTATTAAGATTTTTGTTATCATAGACTATTCTTTATAAGTTCTCTTAACCTTTCGACCCGTCCTGCCCAGTACTCTAGCCCGTGCATATCAACCATTGCATTTGGTTCGTCTAATAGTGTCTGGGTATTCTTTTTTGCTTCTGCTAGTTCTTTTATGTATTGTTGCATATGGTTTTATTTATTAAAGTTAAATATTGATAATTCTTCTTTGTCTAGTCCCAATACTATGTTATAACCCTCATATAATCCTTGTATATTATAAACCTTGCCCGTGTCTTCGTTTACATATACAGGAAAACCTCCCATATAGCTAAACTCTCTAAACTTGCCCCCGTCTGCTGTGATAGTCTCGTGCGCTTCTTGTAGTGTGTCGCACAGTTTCAATAGCTTGCTCTTTGTCTTTAGTCTTTTTAGTGCTTGGTATTTCATATAGTTATAAGTTTTTATTTATAAAATTGATAATATCGTCAATCGCGTTTGCTTCGTAATCCATGAAGTCTTGACTTTCCAGTATACGCAAGCGCAATTTTTCTAACTTATTTATAACTTCTCTTTTGTTTGTGTTCATGATATTTACGCCGGATTGCCCGCCGGCTCGCGTTAGTGTTTAATGATTAGATAGCTTTTACTTGGCTTGTGTGAAATAGCGCGTACTCTTTAGGGAATAGAAAGCCGTCTTCGTCTTCCTTGCCGTCCTTGAGCCATGTGACGCCCTTGAGTGTACTCTTTTGGCCTTTGATAACCTGAAAGCCGGCTTTGATCCACCCTTGGAACGTCTTAGCGTCGATATACGGGTTCCCGTCGAGCTTCTGGTGCTTCATTTCCAATAGAGTAAAATAAAAGCTCGTATATGATATTTTGAAGTCCGGCGCTTGTGTAACTATCGCTTGATACTTGGCCTGCGCGTCTGTATCGCTTGCGCTGGCTTGCTTGGCCTCGCTCCAGCGCTCGCGCAATGCTTTAAAGTATGCTTTTTTCTCTTCTGGTGTGTGTTTTATCATATTATTTGTGCTGGAATTATGCGTCCGGCTCGCGTTAGATGTTTACTAATGTATTACAAAAGATAATAAATATAATAATAATAGGGGATACAACAAAAACGACACAAGCGATAAACCCCCTCCAGTAGTTAAATTTTCTGTTATTCATATTTATTGTTATTATTTGTTAATATTTTCTTTATTTCCTCCCTTTGTTTCTCTGTTAATACTTCATATATAGACTTTATAAATTCGTCTTTTATGTGTGTTTTTTCCATAATTATTTTTTATATATATCTTAAATTACTATATTAAATATATAAGATATGTAATAAATATATATTAAATATATTTCTTTGTCAAATAATATGTGTTTAACACATTAAAACTTTACAACTTGTCAAGTATGTTGTCGTATTGACTATATAAAATATAGAAATATGATTGAAAAAAGAATATTATTGTGGTTTCTTTTTTCAAAAATAAACTTTTCCTCTATTTGAAACTCAAAATTTTGTATAAAATTTAGTCTAAAAATGGGGTAAAATAACTAACATAATAATATTTTTTTTTATATATGAATTAATTAAAAAAAAGATATTAATAAATATATTTCTAAATCTTTTATGGTCATTTTTGAATAAAAAATATCCTTATTCTGTAAGGGTTTTGCTTTTTTTGGTCATCATAAACTTGCAAGCTTGTCAAGTTCTGTGTTATAATTTTTTTTTTGCTATTGACAGAAAATCCCCAAATGTTCTTATTTTATGTTATAATGTTTAAAACGCTTGAAAAGTTACACGTGAAACCCTTATTATAATATAAATATATATAATGTCAAATAAAGTACTAATTATACCCTTATTTTATAAGGGTTCTGTAAATCGTGTCGCACAATGTATATTGTTGGTATATGTAAATTGTTATTTTATACAAATTATATAGAGTATATTGCATGTATGTCCCTGTGGTGCGTTTTAAAGCCCCTTTAATATCAAACATGGTAGAATGTACCACTTACCACGACATCACACTGCTGTCGTCTATATGTGTATGTGTATATGTATGTGTATATATATGTGTGTATATAATATCACCCCCCCCATACCCCCCGAAAGACAACCCCCACGCCTTTGTATGGTACTCTATGTATGTAGTTTATGTAGTGAGTGTAATTTCAGACCCACCCCCCGCCCCCCTGATTCTAACTGGTTTTCTTATTTCAGAATCCCAAAAAAACGCGGGCTAAATTTTGACATTTGTAATATTTTTTTATTGTTGTATAATAAAATGATATGGTAATAAGTAAAATGGATTTAGAAAATTTAGCTAAATATATTCTAGATGGTATGACTGAGGATGAGGCATGTATTTTATGTTCTATAGACAAATATGAACTTCAAGACTTAAAAGAAACTAACATAGATGTGCGTAATTTTATGGAAGATAAGCATGTTAAATTTAAATATAAACACCTCCAGGAAATTCAAAAAATAAAATCAGAGAAAAACTCACAATGGTTATTGGAAAAATTAAGGCCTGAAGAATTTGGAAATAAAATGAATAAAAATTCAAATCCTACAACAGTAAATATTATTAGAAATATAATTAACCAAATCCAAAATGGAGAACAACAATCATACCTATCCCCAACAAACCGTAGGGATAGTGAAATCCTCGAAGCAGAAGTTACCGTTGAATCAGTCCTCAACTAAAATATATCTAGACCAAGAAGAACTTGCTTTTTGGGAGAATTTAAAAAACTGGAAGTGGCGTATTTGTAATTTATATTATGTTAAAAATAAACATGGAAAGAAAATTAAATTCGTTCCAAACTGGGCACAACAATCAGTACTAGATGGTTTATGGTTTTTCTCTATAATTCTTAAAGCTCGTCAACTTGGTATTACAACCTTCTTTGCAATTCTCTACCTTGACCAGATACTTTTTAACTCTAATAAGACCGCTGCAATTATCGCCCACACAGATGTTGATACAAAACGTATCTTTGAAAAAGTTAAGTTTGCGTGGGACTGTCTACCAGATGAATTAAAAGAAAACATTGGTCTACCTAAAACTGAATCTGTTGGGGAAATGGCTTTTCCTAATGGTTCAAAAATATTCGTAGCCCGTTCTACTAGAGGGTCAGCACTTCAATTCCTTCATATTTCAGAGTTTGCTAAAATTTGTGCTAAGTATCCAGAAAAAGCTAGAGAAATTGTTACTGGAGCTATTAACTCTGTTGAGAAAGGAAATTTTGTCACAATTGAAAGTACTGCTGAGGGTAAAGAGGGATATTATTATGATTGGTGTCTTAAGGCACAGCAATCAGCACAAGAAAAAAGAAAACTTACTGAGTTGGATTTTAAATTCTTCTTCTTCCCATGGTGGAAAGAACCAGCATATAGATTGGTTTCAGATTTTCCAATCAATAAAGACTTTATTGAGTATTTTGATACATTGGAAAAAGTAAAAGGTATTATTTTAGATGATGAACAGAAGAGGTGGTATATCAGTAAAAAAAATAATAACAATGAAGATATGCTTCGTGAGTATCCTTCAACTCCAGAAGAGAGTTTCTCATCATCAGTTGAAGGAGCTTACTATTCATCTCAAATGAAACTTGTGTACGAGCAACAAAGAATACGAAACGTGCCATGGGATACAAGATACCTTGTAGATACTTGGTGGGACCTTGGTGTAAACGACTTTAATGTTATTGTATTTACACAGGCCATAGGCAATGAAATTAGAATTATTGACGAGTATCATTCTACTGGAGAAGGATTATCTCACTATATAAATAAACTTAAAGAAAAACCATACTCGTATGGGACACACACTTTCCCACATGATGTTAATGTTCAAAACCTTGATGCTGAAGGAAAGACTAGAAGGCAGACTCTTATTGATTTAGGTATGACTAATATTCGTGTGGTAGAAAAAACAAAAAATATTGTAGATGATATTGAAGCAGTTAGAAGAATCTTTAGTCGATTCTACTTTAATGAGGCGACAACGCCGGAGTGCGTGAAATCATTAAATAATTATCACAGGGAATGGGATGATAAACTAGGGCAATTTAAAAACACACCTAAACACGATAAGTCGAGTCATTACTCGGATACCTTCAGATGTCTCGCACTAGGATGGAAACAACACATGGCAGATACTACAGGAAAAGATGAATCAAAGATTACTAATTTCTTTTAAAAGTTATCCACATATTTTACTTTTAATAAACTAAGTTGTATAATGAATCTATGTCAACAGAACCTAAATCGGTTTTACTAGAAGAAGAAATACAAACAACATCAGTTCATTATTCGGAAGATGAAATTACTGCTAACGGAGTATTGCTTTCTCGACTCTATAAAGCAAAAATAAATCGTGATACATGTCATATTGAGTTTAATGGTATGACCTATCCTCAGTGGTTTGAAAACAATGAATTAATTGCGAATACAACAATTACTCGTGAACAAAATAATAAAGACCTAGCTGTTCATTCTGGTACTGTTGAACAGAAGTTGCTTACTATTCTGGCTGAAATAAACCAACTTAATCTTATGGGTGAAGTACGAGTATTTGATGATGACTCAAATGAACTTCAGCAACTCGGTATGGTGTTAACAGATATTGTGGATAAGACAGCAGAAATTGAATTGGATGAGGAAAAGAAGTTAATGCGCCAAATGGAACTTTTGAAGCAAGGGACTGTCTTTATTCAAGATAATTGGGTGAGGAGATGGAATAAGTCAAAGACACTCAATAAGACATTTACTGGAAGTATAAAGGATATCTCATGGACAGAAAAGTTTGAACTTGTCTTTAATGGACCAGAGAGAAGTATTCTTTATGGTCCTGGGGTGTATCTAGGAAACATAAGAGAATTTACAATGAAGAATCAACCTTTCATATTCACAACAAAGGTTACTTCATATCAAGAGGCTAAAAGTCGTTACGGACAAAAGGATAAAAATCTAAAGGATATATGGGAAAGATGGCAAAATGTTCCTAACAAAAAAGTATCCCTTGTAGATGAAACAAATTTAACTTCTCTTAATCAAGGCTGGTCACTATCAGAAATACAAGATGATATGGTTGAGGAAATTCACTACCAAGACCAAATAAATAATGAGTATCAAATATTCCTTAATGGTGTTTCAATGCTTCCTGTTGGATTCCCTCTTTCTGCTATAACTCCGAATGGTATGTTTAATATTGAAAAACAAGTACTCCAAGTTATTAATCCTTTCTTTGCTATGGGTAGATCATTTATCGCTAAGACAGAACAATTATCTGTTTTGTTGGATGAAATGATAAAACTTTTGGTAATTAAAACTCGCAAGAGTATTCACCCTCCGTACGCAAATATTTCAGGAAGAGTAATATCTGAAAAGAGTCTTATGCCTGGAGCAATAACTATGGGTATTGACCCTGGTTCCCTTGTACCTATTGGAACTGAAGGACAAGGTGCTACCGCAAGTGAATACCAAATGCTTAAAGAACTTCGTGAGGGTATTGACCGCGTAACAATATCCCCACAAATTCAAGGACTTGCTGGTAAGTCTGGAACTACAGCTTTTGAAGTATCTCTATTACAGAAGCAAGCACAGAAAACTATTTCTCTGATAATTTTTGCAGCTGCTTTGCTTGAAAAAAAGGTTACATGGCTCCGAACAAACTATATTATTGCCAACTACTTTGAGCCTATCGGTACTAAGGTTGATAATATGAGAAATGATTTAGTGCAAACTTACAGGGCAATGTCTAAAAAGACAAATATTTTAGGACGTGGAATGGGGACTCGAAAAGTTATACCAATGAGTGGAGTTTCAGCAACATCAGAAGATATTTATAATGAAGAAGAATATACAGGGACTCCTGTTAATATTGATGGTTCACGCCGTAGGACTCGTGAAGAATTAAATATGGACCCTCTTCAAATACTTTATATAGATGTAGATATTTTGAAAAATTGTAAATATATTTTTCATATAGAAGTGGAATCAAAACCGAGAGATACTTCAACAAACGCTAAGCTTATGTTCCGAGAAGAACTTCGAGACTTACAAGGACTCGTACAAATGGGAGCTTCAATTAATGTAGAAGAAATGCAGAATGAGTATGCTTTGATTTGGAACCGAAGAAAGGAAAAATTATTTAGTAAGCCTCAACAAATGGCTGCACAAGATGCTACTTCTAGTGGAGCTAGTGTTTTAAATGAAAATGTCCCAAACTTACAAGATCAATCTATGGGGGGGTCTTTAGCATAAAATAAATATGAAAATACAGAACAAGGGAAAAACCCCAGTTAAAATAAAAAAAAATCCATTAATGTTTACATTAGAGGATTCTATTCCTATTGGTGAAACTGATAGGAAAAAATATGTGTCAGACGTAGCTTTTTTTTACTCTTCCATTTTCAAGGAAAAGATAAAACATTTCATTGGTGACCAATTGGAAGAGTTATCTCAGGTTGGTCGAACTGAAAAAGGAAATGACATTATAAGGAGTAACATTAATTGTTTCAGGTTGATTGATGAGTGGATGGAAAGGATGACTAATGAGCACATAGGTAACTTGGAAAATCTAAAAAATCGTGTTCAACAAGGTGAACAATTTATTAATAATTTTAAAGGAGAATATAAAATATGATATACCAAACAATAAACGAAGAAGGTGAAAAAGTAGAAATCGAAGCATTTACTAAAGAAGAAATGGATGTAGTAAAAAGTGAATACGATATAAAGTTGTCAGAGAAAGACACGTCTTTTAATTCTTTGGCTGATGAAAAAAAAGTACTTGAGGATAAAATGGGTGGGGTAAAAGAGGATCATCCAAACTTTAAGATTTTAAAGGAAAAACTTGATGCTAAAGATAAGGAAATCAGTGAGTTTAAAACAACTTACGAGACAGATAAGAAACAATCAAAGGTTGATTTTGAAGATGGAATTATTAAGTCAGTGACTCGTGGGAATAAAGAGTTACAGGATAAGATAAAATACCACCTTGAAAACACAGTGTCTGGTATGAAAGATGACACTAAAGAGAATCATCAAAAGAAGATTGAAGCAGCTATGAAGTTGTCATCTGATAACGTAGGTAGTGAGCCAGGTATATTTGACTCTGTTGCTGTGGGAGTTTCTGGTAAGGGAGCTGATTTTAAATATGGAGGTGAAGATTCAGCTAACTTTACTTCTAACGAAAAATCATTAGGTGCTAAGTTGGGAAATACTGAAGAGGATTTCAAGAGATACGCATCACGAGTAACTAAGAGATAATTATTAATTAAGAATAAAAATATATGACAAAAATAAACAAAGTCACTACAGAAATTCTACCAGAGAACGAAGTCGTAGAATCTCCAAAAAAGAATGAATACGTAGAAGTTAAAAAAGAAGATCTTGACGCATTATTCAAAAGACTCGATAAACAAGCTAAAGATATTGAGATGCTTTATGATGCCTCTGATAAAAATAGTTTAGCAAGAGCTAAAAGTAAAGGTGGCTCAGATGTCCTTATTCATACAGCTAAGGTTCGTGTATGGTCCCCTACTGGGAAAAGAATATTAGCTTGGACAAATATGAAAACAAATAAAGCAGAGATTATTATGGGAAAGGTTTTTGAAGACCAGTCTACTACTTTGATTCTACAGGAAGGTGAACCATTAACAGTGAGTTATTTGGAGTTAGTGCGAAATAGTATTCAATATGATACAGGAGAAATTATTAGTCGTGAGAATCAGTTTGATGTAGATGCAAAACAGTATAATGAAATATTGCACCTTGAGTTCTCTAATGGTGAAAAACTTAAAATTAATAGTAAATTTGTAAACTAAATATGAATACTCAAAATTTTATAGGTCCAAAAGCGGTGGCGAATGTTGTTGTGTTAGAGTGGAAGACTCCTAATGGAGATGAAATGTTACACGTGTTCTATGATGATGGGACAAATGAAAAGGTTTCAAAAAAAAGGTTTGAATTACTTTCTTTAAGTAAAGTATCTACATATAGCGAAATGGCTAAAGTTCTTACTGGTCGTATAGCTGCTACTATTTATGGATTACTCCATGAATACGATGTACGTTGGGGTGAAGTAAATGCTGTATTTCAAGCAGTGAGTGATTTGACTGATAATGGATTAGAAAAGGCAACTAATATTCTGTTTGATACAGACTCTAAATTAGAGATTCCTCTTAATAAAATTAATGAGATTTTAACAAAAGAACATGCAAGACAAAAAGATAGTGATGGAACTCCATCCACAGGAAGTGGAGTTGATACTGAAAATAAGGAATAACTACAAATTTGGTGAGATTATAGTTGAATGTCGTAATGGATATCCTTTCAGAATAGGTAAAACTACTGTGTATGAAAAATTAGATTAATAAAGTTATACACACATTGCTTTGTTTTAAGTTTGTAGTATAATTAAATTATTGAAAATAGTTCTACCGAAAAACGGACGAACTTACGAGATTAATTTCTTGTGAGTACGTCCGTTTTTTTTGTGAGACTATTTAAGACAGTGAAAAGACAACACTTTAAAACGACAATCTGGGGATATTTTGGGGACAAGATTGAACCACCTCATGAAAAGAGGTTTAAAACATAGAATGGAATTAATAAATAAATAAATATAATTAAAATATGGCTTTTATAAAATATCGTGGAAAAACAAAAACAGTATGGTTACCAGTTACAACATCTACAACTTTCACTAGAGGTGATATCGTAGCATGGTCATCTGGCTTAATCATCAAAGCAACAACAACAAGTGCTGCAAAGACACACGTTGGAATTATTCGTAAAACAATTGCAGCAACTGACTCAGATTACGCAACAGCGCGTACTGTACCTATAGAAATACCAGTAGAAAAGATGGTTGAATGGCGTGCAGCTGGTTCTGCAGCTCTTGTAGTTGCTGATATTGGTTTGTGGTGTGATTTGCTTACCGCTGGCTCAGTAGACCGTGCTGGTTCTACTTACGATGCAGTACAGGTTAAGGGTGTCCTTTCAGCTACTGAAGGAATATTCATCTTGAACTTAGGTGGTGCAGTAGAAACAATCAATTAATATTATTAAATAAATAAAGTAAATATATGGAACTATCAATAGCATCATTGGGCGATTTCGTCCGAAACGCAGAAATCCTTTTCATGAAAGGTCTTGACTCTGTTAAAATGGAGGCTCGTAACTCTGGAATATTTCGCGTAGACAATATACCAGACCACAAAGGTAACACAAAAGAATATTCTGAAATAGATCTTGAAGAATATGCAAGTATTAAAAGTGAAGGCGACCAAGCTGTACGCGCACGTGTTCAGCAAGGTTACAGTAAAGTGGGAACACTTTACCGTGTAGCTAAGGATATCGGTATTACTTACGAAATGCGTAATTATAACAAGTATCTTGAAGTTATAACACGTTTGACTAACTTGGGCCAATTAGCTGCAAAGCGTATGGAACTAGACTTGTCACTTCGTTTAACTTTCGCTACTGCTACTTCTTATATATCAATGGAAGGTGCAACAATTGACACCACTGTTGGTGACACACTAGCATGGGCTTCAACAGTTCACACAGTTCGTGGTTCATCTACTACTTTCCGTAATCGTCTTGCTAATAACCCAGTTTGTTCTCGTGGATCAATCGAAGGTATGGAACAAATGATTATTGAAAACAGTATCAACCAATTTGGTGAAAAAGTAATGGTACCTTACGATATTATATGGACTACTGAAGATGCAAGTACTGTAAACACTGTAAAAGAATTCTTACAATCTACAGCTTCACCTGATGCTCTTAATGCTGGTGTTGTAAACGTATACAAAGGTAAGTATAAACACGTTATACTTCCTCGTGTAGCAGTTACAGCAACTGGTGCTAATGATGCAACAAAAGCTAAGTATTGGGGTCTTGCTTCAAGTACAAACTCTCAGGCGTTCCTAGGAATCAATGAAGAACCACATTTGAAAGCTCAAAATCCTACTGGATGGAGTGCAGACTTCTCTACAGAAGATATGCAATTCGGAAGCACAGCGGGATATTTCATCTGTGTACCAGGTGCACGAAGTCTTACTATCTCTACAGGAGATGGCACTGCGTAGACAACGGGCGATACAGTTGTATAATTTATGTAAACGAGGGTATTAAAACTAACTAAATCAGCGATTATGAGAGAATTAAAAACTCTTTAGGACGGTGGAGGATTACTGATTTGAACTAAAATATGAGATATAACAAAGATGCTGGATTCGGAAGATTATATGCTGAGTCAGTAAGACTTGGTGGAAGTGGAAAGGTTTTCGTTGTAGGTAAATCTGCTCTTGCACAACGTGATATTTATACTGAACTATTTGGAACTGATCCAGATGGTAAATCTAGATATGCTGCTACAATCGCTGGTGCTCTATCACAATGTACAGCAAATGCTGGTGACACAATTTATGTCATTCCAGGTCACACTGAAGACATAGCTGGTGCTGCTGGAATTGTTTTGAACATAGCAGGAGTAAACATAATTGGTCTTGGACAAGGTTCTATTCGTCCTACAATTTCATTTACAACAGCTATCACTGCTCAAATGACTGTAACTGCTGCAAACGTAACAATTAAAAACATGGTCTTTACTTGCGCATTTGATGCAATTACAGCCATGATTAGTGTTACTGGTGCTGATGTTACATTTGATGGATGTGAATTCAATACAAACTCTGCAACAGTAGGTACAGTACTCGGTATTCTTACCGCAGCTACAGCTACTCGTTTCAAGGTTGTGAACTCACGTTTCCTTGGACCAGCTGCAAACACTGGCACAACAGTTACTGCTCAAATCAAGCACGAAGTTGGAGTGGATTATGTTTTCCAGAATAACTACCATACTGGAAAAATGACACAAGCTATCCTTAATGCTACTGCACTATTGCGTGGTCTTATTGATAACAATAGATTTGTAGTTGCTACAGGAACAGTTGCTATCTCTATGCACGCTTCCTCAACTCCATTCATTAGTAACAACCGTATGAACGTTGCCTCTGGTACCGCTCCTATAGTTGCTGCTGCTGGATTTATGTCAGGAAATGCGTATAGCGCAGCTGCTGGCGTAACCGCTGGTACTGCTCAAACTTTCTAAGGTCATTGTGGCTTTACTCAGAGCTTCGGAATCTCCGGAGTTTTGGGACAAAGTCGCAAAAATTATCAATTTAATCTATAATATAAATATATGTCACGAAGAGAAACAGCAGAATACGTAATATTGAACGCAGTCACTCCTGTAGCAGTTACAAGTTCTACAGATGCCACACCTATTGTGGTTACAGCAACTTCTCACGGGTTAGTTACTGGAGACCTTGTTCAAATAAATGGGCACACAACTAATATCGCAGCTAATGGAATTTTTAAAGTTACTGTTGTTACTGCTAATACTTATCAACTTCAGAACTACGTTACTGGTGCTAATGTCGCTGGTTCAGGTGCTGGAGCAGGGTCATCTGGTGTTATGGTAAAAGCTCCTAAGATTTTAAATGTTTTAGATTGGAAGAATATTATTCTTTCAGTTATAACTTCTGGTTCATTCAATGGAACATTAAAACTTGCTGGATCACTTGGTAAGCCTGTAGTTTTAGCTACTGATAAATACAGTGAAGATACTCCAAATTTTGGAGCTACAATAAGTGCTTCTAATCCATATCAATATCTACAGACTATAAATCTCGACACAGCAGCCGCAGTTAATGGTGCAACTGGTGTAACGAGTGCTGGTACAGACCTTAATGTTCAGTATGAAATAAATGTAAATGCTATAAAATATTTCTGCCCAGTCCTCACAGCTTGGTCTGCTGGAACTGTAACAGTCAGAGCATTATGTACAGATAACCTATAATCTATATGATAATTAACGAAAAACCACAAACTGAAGAAGAAGTAGCTGCACAACAAGCTGAAGCAAGAAAATCAACAGCTGAAGGTGAATTTGTTATTATCTGTGAAGATAAAAAAAGATTACTAAATGAAAGCGAATTACTTAAAAATGAAATTAATACTTTAAAAAGTGTTATAGAAAAAAGTAAAAATGAAATTTCTTTAATAAAAGAAAAAATAATTAATATACAAGATACTTCTTTAGAGTTACAAAAAGAAACTAATACGCTTATTGAAAATAAAGAATCATTTTTAAATGAGTTTAAACAGTTTGAAAATGATGTTTTCATAAAAAAGGAATCTTTAAATTCAGATATATTATCTTTAGATAATTCCTATATAACTAAAAAATCAAAACTAGAAAAGGAAACAAATGTTCTTGAAAATAAGAATATATCTTTAAAAGAAGATAGTAATAAGATTTTAAGTAACATTGAGATTTTAAAAATTCAAGAAGTAAAACAAATTAAATCCAATCAAGAGTTTATAATTATTAACTCTAATCTTATTAAATCAAAAGATTCTTTAGATGTTGAAATAAAAACCCTAAAAGATATAATTGAAAGTAATAAAGAGATTTTGTCTACAAACAAATTAGATATAAGTAATATTGCTATAGAAAAAATATCTAAAGAAAATGAAATTATTGAATTAGATAAAGTAATTGAAATAAAAAAAATAGAATATAAGTCTATTGAATCAAAAGCTTTTTCACTTACTACTCGTGAAGATACTCTTAATCAGAAGGAGGAATATATTAAAACACAATACGAACGTGCTGGAATTAAATACGAATAAACTAAAATGGCTAGAACTAACAATCTTTGGAAGACAGGAACAGGAGGTACATACATCCAAACAATCGGTCCTTCTGGATATGATGTTCTTATTAATGGTACAGATAAATACTTAAACTTCAACACCGTAGTCGGTACTTCTGGCTATGGATTTCGTGATAATGCTGGATCAATAGAGTTTAAAAACTCTGGTGGCGTGTGGGCTGGTATTGGCTCTGGTGGAGGAGGCTCTGTCGGTCCAGGCACAATCAACGAAATAGCCTACTTTAACACAGCAAACTCTATAACATCACTTGCAGTAGCAACCTATCCATCACTTACCGAGCTTGCTTATGTCAAAGGAGTAACTTCAGCTATACAAACACAATTAGATGGCAAGCAAGCATCACTAGGATTTACTCCCTATAACGCAACTAATCCATCAGGCTATACTTCAAATTTAGGTAATATGGTTCTAGCTTCTGCTCAAACAAACACAGGTGCTAAAACTTTTAATACTGGTACTCTTATTTCCCCAGACATCACAGGAGGCACAGCTGTAGGTTCTAATATAATTTACAAATCCACTACAGGAGTAGGAACTGCGGCAGGTATCGCTCATCAGTTTGTCGGAGGAACAAACGGAGGAACGGTGGCGATGACTGTTTTAAACGATGGCAAGGTCGGCATCGGGACGACGGGGCCAGTGAAATTATTGACTGTAAATGGAGAGTGTTTATTTGGGACTGATACTAATTTTGGATCAGGAGCAGCAGGAGCAATGCGAGTCGCTTCTTCACATAGTTCAAACTACATTCAAATTCTAGCGGATTTTACAAGAGTATTCGGCTTAACTTATGATTTTAATAATATAACCAATAATTTTCAAATTTATTCTGATTATTTTAGCGGTGGGATTGAACCAGGGTTATTATTCGGGACATTTAGTAATAAAACTAATCAGTTGTTTTTAGCACCAAATGGTAATGTCGGCATCAAGACGACTACGACAGATGCTACTTTAGTGGTTAATGGTAGTGTTAGCACCAATGGTAATACTATTTATGTAGGTGGGATAAGAGGTGGTACACCTAGTGCTGATTCTTCATTTAGAATAACTGCTGGTGGTGTTGGTATGGCAAGATTTAACGCTACAGGTATGTATGTTGGTGCAGGTGGTACAGATGCAACAGCAGTCCTTGAAATCAGAGCAGGAACAGCAACAGCAAGTACTGCCCCTCTTAAATTCACATCAGGCACACTAAACACAACAGCTGAAGTAGGTGCAGTAGAATTTTTAACAGATGCTTGGTATGGAACTATTACAACAGGAGCGGTAAGAAAACAATTTGCTTTTACAGGACTCGCTGGAACAAAAGTATATTATGTTTCGGATACAAGTGGTGGAGCAGTTACAAGGAAAATTACGTTTACAGATGGAATATTAACAAGTGAAGTTTAACAATAAATATATGGACACATACACAAAAAACGAAGACGGAAAACTAGAAGTAACAAAGGCAATCCCACAGGAGGTTATTCCTGCAAAAGAAGTAGTCACAACTTATGATTATGATTTTCTAGTCAAACAGAAAGTACAAGTAGCACAAGATTTATTAGAAACCATAGCACGTCACGTTAAAGAACTAGAAGTAGCACAGAAAAATGTAAGCGATGTGAATTTACTTTTAGCAGAAGCAAATGGACTAGGAATGATTGAAAAATAATTATATGGCAAAGAAATTTTTAACAATAGAAGACTTAGAAAGAATATTAGCAAAGCATTTATTAGTGCCTGCTATTCCTGCTATTCCTGCTATCGCACCCATAGCACCCATCGCCCCACTTGCACCACTATCTAATAGTCAAGACCACGATTTAATCGTGAAAATTAGTCAGCAAATCGTTCAAATAGATGAGAAAATTGTGGAATTAAAAGCAGACACAACAAGACTAGAAACTAAATATACTACTAAAGAAGAATTTCAGACTTTTGCAATCACATCATTAAAAGACAGAGAGCAAATTCGTGCAAAACAAGAAGCTCACGATAAGTTTATAGATACACTTCAAGGAAAAATGTGGGGAGTAGGTATCATGGCATCAGTAGCAGGAAGTATTATTAGCTTTTTAGGATATACGTTTGTTAAATAACAATAATATGAAAATACAAATACTAACTCAAAATATAAAAGATAATTTAGGTATGATAAAAGGACTTACTGATGCTCAATCTATACTAAAAAAGTTAGGCTTAGATGTAAGTCTTTCGTATAAAGAAGTATCTAAAAAATTTACATCTGTACCAGTATCGTCTGATGTTGTTTCAAGTGGTTATATAGTTAATCATAATGATATAATTTCTGTAACTAACAAAGGTTACGATTTAAGTTGTTTGATTTATGAATCAAGTATAATATACCCAAGACCAACTAACCCAGTTACAGTATGGGTAAATGATTCTATCTCAATGCAGATACCTGTAAATTGGTATTCAGATTTTAATGTTACCCCAAATATAACTTACACAGAAGTATTGACTCAATATTTCCTACATGAATTTTGCCATGTTATGTATGCTTTAACAAAAAAATCAGATTTAACTCATGCTCAACATCTTGATAAAGACTACTCACAAAAACAACCAATAGAATATTATAAATATCTTATTTCGGGACTAATCCCGTTTTATGTAAAAAAACCTGAGATGAAAAAATATAAATACTTTACCGATAAAGAGATAATAGGTTTAACACCAGAGTTGGTTTCTTTCCTTGATATTGCAAGAGGTATAGCAGGTGTGCCATTTATTATATCAAGTGGTTTTCGTACAAAAGAAGTTAATAAAATGGTAGGCGGTGTTGTGAATTCTGCTCACACAAAAGGTCTTGCTGTAGACTTGCGTATTAAAGACAATGCAACTAGATTCGCACTAATGAAAGGTCTTATAAATGCAGGAACTCCTTGTTTTATAGAAGATGCTAAAGGACATATTCATGTTGACATAGATAGTAAAATACACCCAATGAATGTTATAATGTGGTCAAGTGATGACTAATTACTTAACCCAATTATTAAAAGTTTAACCAAAAATAAAATGCAAACAAAATACGAAGTATTAAATAAAGAAACAGGTATATGGACACCTGTATTATCAGTAGCAATAGGTAACGAAGAAGTTACATTTTCAACAGATACAGAAGATGTTACATTTTCAAACGAAGGTGCTATTGGTGATTTACAAAATGACACACATTCTGTTCGTATAATAGATACAAAAGGGCAAGCAGATGGTTCAGGTTCTGTAAATGACGAAGGTCAAAATACAGATACAGAAGAAGTAATAGAAGTACCACTAAACGAAAACCTATAATATGGATATGTTAATATTTTCAGGTATTACACTTGGACTTACTCAACTGTTCAAGGTATCTTTCGGTATAAGGTCTAAATTCGTCCCATTGACATCTTTAGTTCTCTCATTACTTATGTTTTCTGTATGGATATTACTACAAAGAACAGCAGGTATAAGTGTCCCTATCACATGGGAATTAGTGGCAACACTTCTAGTAACAACTCTAGTATCAAATGGTATGTGGAGTAGTGTTAAATCGTCTACTAAATAGATATTTATACATTATACGATAAATACCCCTTAATCTATAAAGATAAGGGGTATTTTAGTTAGTCTACATCATCGAAATTATTATTCCGAGTTGTCTTATGTTGCAGTGGAATAACCTCAAGGGATTGTTCACCTTTAGCTGTAATTCTTGTTGAATCAGAGTAAGGTTTTGAAGTTATAACATAATCGAACGCTTGGCAGTGTACGCACTGTACATGAAACATTGTAGAGTTTTCATTCTCATTAACGACTACATAGGCTTTAGATTTTGTCTTTTGCCCACAGTCTTGGCAGTTGTAGGTTACATACATCATGGCTAGTGTTCATTTTCTGTGTGGTTGTTTTCAAATTCTAGTAACTGTTGGGTTACATATTCATTTAGAGTTTTAGCTTGTTTTGTTTCAGTTATTGTAATATTGTATTTAATCTGCATTGTGTAATTGCATTTAGTACATTGTACATCTGATAAAACAGCTTCGCATGAGATAACATTCGCAGTAACTTTAGCAGGACGTAACGTTCCGCATTTAGGACAGTCTAGAAATAGTTGCATAATTAAAAGAATTAAGGTTTACATAATTTTACACCTATTATATAATAAACACAAATAACTTCTTTATTATGAATCCACATAAAAATGAACATACCACCAGACATCACTTAATTCCTCGTCAACGTGTTAAATTAAAAACAGTACACGAAGACCACTCTAAAAAAAGCACAGAAAGAATTTTAAATCTATGGCGTGATAAACACAGTGCATGGCACTTTCTTTTTCACAACTTATCTATAGAAGAAATCATTAAAGTACTTCAACGTGTTAAAAGAATTAAAAAGTAATTAACAAAATGAGCGACATTAACTTGTTGCTTTTTTTATTGGTGGTATAATGGATAAGCATTGACCATGTTGGGAGTTGGTGCATTAGTTCTTTCTGTATCGTACTTAACTCAATATCGTGAAAAATCACCTATATATAAATTTTTTGTTTAATAACTCGACTACTCTCCCCAGCCATAAAGACACTTACTAAGGTGTTTTTATTGTTATATACATAAATACATGTTATACTTAAAAAACCACATCATTTTAACACAGGTATTATGTGGTAGTAACCAGTACAATGGTTATAAATAAAAAACCACAGAAATTTAAAATCTTTCACTGTGGTTTTTTTATTTACAATGTGAAGTGTATGTTTTACCTTTATTGGTAAATATGTATTTACCACCTTTTTTATATGCAACATACGAAGTCCATTGTTTTCTATAACTTTCATCCTTAGAAAAAACAAAAGACATCATGCGAACTTGGTCTGTTTGATTTTTTATATCTAAAGTTTTACCTATTTCTTTTTCATACAAAGGCAACCAACCCTTAAATGTTGTGTCCCATATACCAGTGATATTCTTTGCTCTACCACCATCGTGACTTTGAATTTTATAACCACTCTCACAAAAAATTATTTTACTAATCAATCGTGGGTCTTGTTTAAATTCAACTGCAATAGCCTTTATCATTTCTTTGTATGGAACGTTATCGATTGTTATTATCGGTTCAGTTTCATAAACAATGTCTTTTTTAGCTACTGCATATTTAATTGTTAGCATAAACAGCAATATAGATAATATTACTATCAACACCTTGTATAATTTCATACATATATATTATAAACCAATAGAAAATAAAAGGTAAATAGTTATCCACAGGTTGCTGTATAAAAATGATAATGTTATAATATGTCTACAACATCTCAACTGAGTACCAGACGGGAATAATAATTTAATTATTTTTTTCCATGAATATTTACAACCAAACACAACTTAAATCAGATGTTAATGCTAAAATAAAAGGTAAGATTGGAATACTTGTAGATTTCCAAAGCACACTAAACCAGGGGGTGCGAGAAGTTTTATCTGATATTGATATGGTTTCTATGCGCCGAAGGTCCCAACTTGCACCTAATCTTTTTTCTGGTCTTTTTGAATACGCTGCTCCTACTGATTTAAAGGGATATGGAATTATAACTGTACAAGATCAGACTTTTTCTCATGCTCGTGATTGGTCTTTAGTTCCTTATGAGCAATTTATGCGAAGGCAAGATAAAAATACTATTGCTATTTCAGACTATGATTTTGTCCGAAAGGTACTTTTAAATACTTATAATCAATCTTCTGGTTTTGTATCTACTAACGATGGAACTATTGTCCCAAACGCAAAGACAACCATCTCTTCTATGGATGCTCTTACTTCTGGTGGTGGAACTTGGGGTCCTTTTGGAGATGTTACAGCCGGAGAAGTTTACCAAGATCAAGATAACTTTGTGGAAGGAAGTGGAAGTATTCGTTTTAATATCAATGCGGTGGGAGGCACTACTGCTGGAATAGTGAATAGCACACTTACTTCTTCAGACTTGAGTACTTACTTTAATCAAAATGGACAAGCTTTTATTTGGACTTATATCACTTCTACTACAAACCTTACAAACTTTATATTGAGGCTTGGATCAAGTGCTAGTGCGTACAACTCAAAAACAGTAACCACTCAAGCTGATGGCACAGCTTTTGCTTCAGGTTGGAATTTACTTAAATTTGATTTATATTCTGTAACACTTACAGGAGTTCCTGTCAATACAGCTATAACTTACTGTGCTATCTATATGACTAAGACTGTGGCTAAAGTTAGTGAAACAGGATATCGTTTTGATTTCCTTGTAGCTCGCAGAGGTCAAGTGAATAATTTATACTACTACTCTAACTACGGGTGGCAGACTTCTGTTGGGGTTTATAAGGAAAACAGCACAGCATCTTCTGATTTAATAAACTGCACCACTGAGGAATACGATATTATCAAAACAAAGTGTGCAGAAATAGCAGCCTACGAAGTAGACGAAGATAAGTCTGGGGATAGATATACACAGCAATATAAAGACATGAAAAGACAATATCAATTAACTCATCCTTCAGAAAGTTTATTAATGATATCAACAGTAGCAGACTTTGTAAGAGTATAATAATGAAAACACTATCAATTTCACAAGATAATTTCAAATATGGATTACAGCTTTTAACTGATGACAGTAAGGCTCCTTTAGGTTCAGCTCGTGAAATGGTTAACACACTAATATCAGATCGTGGTGGTATCACTACTCGACCTGGTACTATTCTTTTGGGTACTTATAATTCAAGTTTATTGCCAGTCAGAGGATTATATAATTTTAAGAAATCTAAAGACTTACCAGATATTTTAATGAAGACTTATGATGATAAGGTTGAATATTTATACCCATCAACGCAAGTTTGGGATAAATTAAAATCTGGTTTCACCTCTGATAAAGAATTTGGTTTTACATATAGTTTAGTTAATACAGAGTCAGATGATTTTGCTTATTTCTGTAATCGCTATGAAGAATACCAACGATGGCGTGGAGTATATACTCAATTAGATGGTGCTCTTGTCGGTGCAGAAACTAATGTGCAAGTTGATTCACTTCTTACTGATCCAATTTATTATTCAGATACTGCCACCTCAAACTCTGCGACTACTGTCACTGTTTCAACTGCAAATTTTGCTGTTGATGGTTTCAAGAACTTCTATATATACTTCCCTTCCACTGGTAAGATTCGCTTAATCTCATCTAATACTGCCACAGTGATAACCTTTACTACTCTTGGGGTTGGTCCTGGTAATATAGCTTTCCAATTAAAAATGTTAAATTTTCCTGCTACCGGAAGTATCATTTACAATGGAACTGTTATTGCTTATACAGCACCTGATGTTTATAATAAATTCCCAGTTAGTTCAGCTCATGTAGGAGTAGACAATGCTCCAGTGGCTCTTATTGCTGAAGTGTTTCCATCTGCTCCACGCGGTAATAGAATGGACACACTTAGACGAAGAGTTTATGTTGGGAATGTAAGGAGTGCACTATCAAGAGATTCTAGTGGTAATTTACAAGGGACTACACAATCTGGAGCAGTATATGTTTCAAAACAAAATGATCCATCTAGTTTTACTTTTTCAGCAACTCGTGTAGCTGGCGAAGGGGCAATACTTGGAGTTCCTTATGGTGGTGGTGAAGTCACTGACATGAAAGGATTTGAAAATGAGATGGCAATGTACAAAAAAGATTATATTGAACTCATAAAGTTTACAGAAGATACAAACGACACAGCTCTTGAAACTCCTCTCAAGACAGGAGTTGGTTCTGTAGGTAAAGTAATCAAAGGAACTGATGACCATTACTTTATGACACCAGATAAGAAGTACACTTCTCTTGGTCGTGTACGACAAAAAGATACAACTCCTCAATCAGAGAATATGGGCTATGTGATTAAAAGACTTTTGGATACATATAACAACGACAGTTTCTCTGGTATTGAATTTAATAATAGAATATTTTCTGCTCACAAATCTAGTAACACTATTACTAATAATGACGTGATGCTTGTTTTTAATAAACAGACAAAGTCATTTGAGGGTATCTGGACCATTGGAGCTAATAACCTTGAAACACATAAAGGAGTAAGTGATAAAGCTCCTGGACTTGTTTATGGAGAAAGTAATGGAGCTAATATCTGGAAGATGTTTCAAACTCGGAAGAGTGATATTCGTGGTACTAGTATATTACCTTATACAGCAAGTTGGCAGTCTAACTTTTTTAACATATTGCCAATCAAGTCAAATATTCAGTCTATTAATTCTATTGCCGTTGAAGGTTATATTTCTGCTGGTACTACTTTTACTTATGAATTATTTAAGAATTTTGAAACCGACTCAACTTACAGCTTTACTTTTGGTGGCACTGAAACACAGTTTTTACAAGGTGCTGGAAACTTAGCAAGTTTCTTTGGTAGCGATCCATTTGGAACTGTGCCCATTGGTAGTATCAGTGGAGTAGCTGATGAGGATGGGAGATACAGATTTTCGTTTATTGTTTATTTCCCTTATCAACATGCACAATATCTTTCATCTAAGATTTCAAGTTCTGGTAAAGATCAAGATTGGGAAGTCGAAAGAATTTCATATGGACTACGTGAAGATATCAGCACTAGAACAAGTAACACAAAAGTAGTATAATAAAATTAATAATTTAACAAAATCAAAATGAAACCAACAAGCGTACCCCCTAAAACATTATCACAAAGTATTCTAAGTACAGAGTATTCTTTTATCCCATCATCGATTACTGGATGGGATGGAGTAGCTCTTACAAGTGCTGATTTTGGCACAAGAGCCTTTGGAGCTTTTATAAATTCAAGTAAGACAATCATGGAAATCTTTGAATGGAATCCCGCTACAGTTGGAAGCTCATCAATCACAATTCTATATCGTGGACTTAAATTTGATGGTACTCAACTTACGGAAGTTACTGCAAACAAAAAGGACTGGCCAAGTTTCGATACCATAGTAATGCTTGGAACAGATACTCCACAATTTTTAGCACTCTTCGTAGAACAAACCGGCGATGAAACTATCACTGGGATTAAAACATTTGTCTCATCTCCTATAGTCCCTACACCTACCACAGGAACTCAGGCCGCTAATAAAGATTTCGTAGAGGGTATTGCTATTGCAGGTGCGCCAGATGCCTCTGTTTCTGGAAAAGGAATAGGAAGACTATCTTTATCTCCGAATGTAACCATAGGTGTAGCAACAATGACGATAGCGAGTCCAGCTGTTATAACCTTTACAACTCACGGACTTACAGCTAATGATACTATCCAATTTACTACTACTGGAGCATTACCAACTGGACTTATACCCTCAACAAACTACTTTGTATCAGCTACAGGACTTACAGCTAACACTTTTCAAATATCTTTAACTGCTGGTGGCGATTCAATCAATACAAGTGGTTCACAATCAGGGGTACATACTCTTATCCGAACTACTCCAAGATTTGTAGGGGATAATGATGGACGAGTTCCAACACAAGGCGAAAATGACGCTATGGTGGGTACGTCTGGTACTCCAAGCACAAGTAATAAATATGTAACAGCGGATGATGTTTCAAGTGCTGGTGTATCAGGAAAAGTTGTACGCTTAAACGGAACTACTTATCCAGTTGGTGATGGAAGTGTTATCACAAATACAGGCTTATCAAGTTATACTTTTGGTGAAACTATTTCTGCTGGGATGCCTGTGTATTTAAAGATAAGTGATAGTAAAGTTTATAAGGCAAGTGCTACTGCATCAGATGAATTATTTTGGA
>Ga0209414_1000228_pt1 | contig 26416 bp, 42 predicted proteins | sample LakVidmifraction_4_FD_181154 | JGI IMG/M metagenome (GOLD analysis project Ga0209414, IMG submission 181154) | Hypersaline microbial communities from Lake Vida, Antarctica - Brine Hole Two &gt;0.2 micron (SPAdes) (version 2) | ecosystem: Environmental > Aquatic > Non-marine Saline and Alkaline >...
ACCAATTAAACGCATTCGCAAATCAACTGCCTTAGTTACAACAGTACGCACTCTTTCAGAAAAATGTTCCATTCTTATTTATTTATTTAGGTACTTATTCATTTCGTGTCCTTTTTCTTTTGCGGTTTAAATTCTTTTATTAGATCCTCCTTATTTTTTTTACCAAGGAGGTAATTACCATTGCTTCGATAAAACTCGCCTTCCTCGCTGATATAAGGGTACGTGGTAGAGTGGAACCCTTTGCGGACAATCTTAACGACATCCCCTTCTCTATTAAGATAGCTTTTACCTACTTCCAGGTTTAGAACTTCTTCTATTAGGTCTTCAGCCGCGTAACCTAAATTAAAATCAGATCGCTTTATTTCTGATAATGAACCTTCAGATATAAAAATAATACTTTCATCTGGGAATAAAGATTCAAACTCATCTTCAATATTAGCTTCAAGTTTCATGTAATCCTCATTCTTGTCAAAGAAACTAAATGGGATAACTTCAATTAAATGACTACAAGTATTCGCTCTATATTCATATCGAATTTTTATATCACCAAATTTGGTAAATAGCTCATTCAATTTATTTTCTATATATTCTTTTGATTTCATTTCGTTTTCTCCTTTTTAGGTTTCCCGATTACTTCCCCATCAATTGTGAAAGTTCTGAACAAAAATTCAAGCTGCATGTCATCAATCATACCTATAATCATCGACTTTTGGCATCCTGTTTTTGCTCTTGCTATTTTACCAAGCAACCATTCCACTTCATCCTCCATCGTGTATGGTTCGTACTTGATTTCTTTTACTTCCTTAGCGATGCGGTAAGCGTTTTCAGGGGGCCCCGGTTCTTGCTGCCATAACTCATGCCATCGTAGCGGATGGATAAACTTAGTACGACTTACAGTCATCCATTCTAAACCGGAGTTGTATTCAATCCGCGTCCCCTGTTGTGCAGCATACATAATCATGTGCCTATATGCGGCAGCTTCTGTGGGGTATATTTCTGAGGTTGAATCGCACGCCGAATAATTATCTTCTTCTATTTTATTAATAGAGGCTGAGTCAGTTATGAATAATTTTTCATCATACCGCCAAACCTTTTGATTTTCAAAGAACTCCTGACCTAAAGAGTTGGTGAATAATGGTTTAGCTTTAGCTTTAGGTTCCTCAGCGATTCGGTAAACGTTTTCAGGGTGCTCTCGGTCTGTATGCCACTCCTCAAAACGAGGGGGTCCAATTATTAAGCTCCAGCCTAAATAGGAGATCTTTTCAATCCGCGTCCCCTGCTCTGCGGCAAACATAACCATCTGCCTATAAGCATCCGCCTCTGTTTTGTAGATTTCTGAGGTTAAATCACACGCTGAATAATTATCTTCTTCTATATAATTAATATCGCCGCGTAATATTTCAAAGGTTGGTTTATGAAACCACCAACCCTGATCCCCTTCAAAGAAATTATGATTAAAGGAGTTCGTGAATAGCACTTTCTTGCTGGCGTGCGGTTCAAATTCAACCAAAAATATTTCATCGTGCCTATCGCACGAAGAGGAATGCCGCCTTGCCCATTTAATCCCGGGCAGCTCCTTAATTAATTCTAAGTTTGTTTTCATGGCTTTATTTTTTCATATTAATTTTGGTAAACTTCTAATTGAAATACAATCATTAAGTACAACTATCTCAAAAAATTATATACAATTTGATTAAATTATTATATATTTATTTTGCGGCCTTCTAAAAGCGGAGAAGCCCGAGCCGCTATGCTAATATAGTTCCGTGCATGATGACAAAGTATAGCTTGTTAGGCTCTGCACCCCATTCAGGATTACCTGTTCTAATTTCAATTCCTTTGTGCTCGAGCTTCAAAACTCTTTCCGTATCGGTTAATTTTGGATACCCTAAAGTCAGAATGGTTTGAGTAAATGGCTCAAACGATAAGTACCAATTGTGTACCATATAGTCAATAAGTTCATCAACTACACATCTATTCAAATCCTTACATAATAACAAAATGTCGGATGGGTTTAAGTTTTTATTTAACTTTTTATTTTGGTACAAGCAAAACCTTTTCACCCAATAAGGCGTAATTGATCGGTAGTCTTCCTTTTTAATCCCTGACCTAGTCATTTCAAACCATTTAGTTTTAAGTGATAACTGCAAGCACAAAGGCTTAACAGAAACATTTGCGGTTAAATTATCTTTCATCTTTTCTAAGTTTATTTTTTTAAATACAGTATTCGCGATGTTTTTCTTGTGTCAACTTATTATTTTCTGTCCTGCCATTCAAGCAATCTAATGTCGCAACATTACTTGTTTCCTCATTTAAAATTAAGTGTCCGTCACTAGCACAATAGGTTAATCTTGCTTCAAAATCACATACTTTTCTAATTTCTTTCTCGTATTGTTCACAAGCAAATTCGTAATTATCATGTGCTTTAATCAATTTATTTTTTAAAGCTTTCATTTGTTTAATCTTAATTTTTGTGCATTCCGTTAGTGGGTTTTTTATAATGCTTATCTATAACATCTTGTAATATTTTACCCGCATTAGGCTTTCTACATTTAGTGCATTGGCATGGTTCAGGTCTAAACCGCCCACAACCGACATAGAAAATATATCCCTCATTTAATAGGTTCTGGTACCTTCCGTTATAAATCCATCTCTCCAGTGTTTTGGGATTTTTAAGTCGTAAAGATCCATAAACTGGTGCTGTCCATTGTTCCATAATTTAAAATTTTACTATTGTTATCCATTTTGATATTTATTTTGTGAACTTCTAAAAACGGAGAAGTTCGAGCCGATGAAGGTACTATTAATGGATATGAAATAATATGGATTTTAGGTAGTTAATTTGTTGTACCAGATACGCTTCAACAACCGTTTCACATGCGTCTTCACACGGGATGTTTTCAAATATATTTTCAATATTTTTATCAAAAGCACACAACCCTTTATGTACGTTTTTGAAATTCAGCAACTCATTATAACTGTTAGCTAATTTTTCAAAAATAGCATCTAAATCTTCCCTTTCATCGGTGAAATCATCGACATGGGCGAAAACGACATCATTTCTTCGAACAATGTCTAAAAATACAGGTAAATAATTTTGTTGCGATGAAGTTAATTCGTTTGGATTTTCTTTTTTAAACTCTTCTATTTTTCTATATTTTTCGTAACAAATATCGTATAGATACTGCTCGTGTTCATCTTTTGAGTTTATTCCATCAGGCATGCATTTTTTAGGCTCAAAGTTTTGTAAAATCTTATCAGCCAACTCAGAAAAGCAATCGGAATCAATTGCCATAAATGAATCGCCAAGTTCCCCACATGAACCGGCACGATGAACCGTGGTCGCATTCGCCAGAAGCAAAGCTATAATTTGTTCTTGTGTCTCAACCTTAGTTAAGTCATCAACGATAGTTGGCATTGGGTTTGCTTTTATTGATAATTTATTCTTTTTCATTTTGTTTATTTAATTTGTGAACTTATTAACTTATAGATGAGTTATAGGCAAGGCTAAAGACCGAGTAAACGTTGAAATTCAAAACGCATTTCATCTTTACCTTGTTGGTGTACATGCGTAAGCACATCCGACAAACGGCTAAATTCATCTACTTTAACCTCACCCCAACCGATCAACTCATAGGTTGAAAAATACTTGTGCCGAAAACCTAAATTGAGTAAGGCATCAATCACATCTCTGTGAAATTTAGTGAGATTCTGGTATTGGTATAATTCTTCTTTTTTCATTTTGTTTATTTAATTTGTGAACTTCTAAAAGCAGAAATTGCACCACATTTAAACTTGCAAAGTGTGACGGGCGATATTCTCTCTTACGCCAAGCCTTACTGCTTCATCTGTGCTAGTGAGTACATTTGTTAGTGTTTTAATCGAGTAATGGATTTTATCTCTTAATTTTAATTGTGCTTCACTTGCAGTATTCCAATCTGTTACATTGCAAGATTTTCGTATATAGTCTGCTATTGATGCAATGTATCTAGGAAACTCTCTTTTATTTTGAAAGCGTTGCCAGATAGCCGCACTCATTTCTTTGTACGAATCGCCACTATCATTCCGAAACCTAAGTAAATTATCAAATAACCACTCATATACTTCAACTTTTAATTTTGGATTTATTGCAAGGGCAATGTCAATAAATAATAAAGGGTGCACCCATGTTTGAGAATTACGCCCCCTGCCTTTACTTAATACAATATCATATTTATTGTTTAATTCTTCAATAAATTCAATAGTTGACTTTGATTTTAAGAATAACGATAAATTGAATACAGATAAACCCCTGCTTACTCTCCATTTATTACCAACCTTAGATAAGTCAGTAGCACTAAAGAAACCCGTTTTACTTTGTTGTTTAATTTCAGAACCAAACAACTCTCTTTTAATTAATACTTGTGTTTTCATATTTATGAATTAGATTAATATAGCACAAATATAATACATTTTATTTAATATATATTATATTTGTGCATTTATTTAACCTATTACTATTAAATTTTATAACACAAAGGCAAAAACGGCTTTTATTTTCACGATATCCAAAAGTTCTTGCTCTAACCAAAGCGCATAATCAAGCAACTCTTCTTCATTTAATAAAGTTGTGTCTTGATCAGAAAGTGTTTTTCCAGTATTTTTTCTGTATTTGCTATGTATTTCATTCATTCTTGTTCTGTTTTAGAAATTCTGTTTTTAATAGATACTTTAAATACTCTATCCGCAGCAGCAGCCAATTTTTCTTCATGGGTGACAATAATAAATTGAATGCCTAATTTGTCGGACAGTTCTTTAATCATTTCAGATGCTTTGTCGTGCTTTGTTTTTTGCAAGAATTTAAAGGGTTCATCCAAAATAATAGTGTTTCTCGTTTTAGGAAACTGGATGCTCCAAGCAGCAATGCGCAAAGCAAACGAAGCGACATCAACGGCACCAACCCCACTGGAATCAATGGGTTTTAGTTGCACCCCATTTCTTTCAAAGCGCAAATCACATTCATTTTTATCGCGCCTATCTACAAAAGACATAGTTAATGTATATGGATCTTCTGGAAATACAGCATCTAAAGCAAGTGATGTAATATCAGAAACATGGTATTGTAATTGCGTTTGCGTTTTTTTACCAACTTCTTTAATTATAGCAAGTGCTTTTTCATGCAATAAATAGTCGTTTTGTAAAAGGTTATTTGCTTTTTCCTTTGCTATATTCTGCTGTTTCCATTCGGCCAACACCCCCTTTTTTCTTTCTAAAAAGGTGCGCATTTCTTTTAAACTATTGTTTGCATCACTCTTCGTCATTTTCTTCAAAATCAAATTGATATTTACTTTCCAATTCCGCAATCCCCTCTATAATGGAATTGTCCAATTTTTCAATGTCTGCATCTAATGAAGTCAATAATTCTTTGGCTTCTTTCAGAGTTTTGCATTTGTAATCCTCTTTTAATGTTTCCATTAAACTGGATTTGCGGCCATCTAATTTAGAAATTTTAGTTTTGGCTTCTTCAATGCGTTCTTTTAATTCAAATAAATCTTCCCGTTTCATGTCGATTTCTTTTAAGTATTGCTAAAATTTGTTTTTCTGTTACTTTTTTATTTGTTACCATCGGCAACAACAACAAAAACTTTTTTCTGGAAACACTATATGTTTTAAGAAGGTGTTTCCAGAAAGTCGGGTCTTTTTCTAATGCACAAAATAAAAGGGCATTGTTTTTTACTTTTTCTGGGTATTGTCGTCTAAAGATATCCGGATCCTTTAGTTGTTGGGATGTGGAACATCTACTCTTGCTCAACGACTTATTTCCAATGTGGTAACTAAAATCATATAAGGGACTGCTCATAATCAGTGGCTTTATAGACCAAAGACATCACATCTTTGTCTGGTTTAGAGGATCTTTCAAAGGCTTGTAGATTTTCTGCGAAATCTAAACCACCTTCCCATTTAGAAAAACTTTGTGCGAACTCACTAATTCTGCTATCCCGTTCTTTTACTTTTTCTATGTGTTCAGTAGAAAAAACATCTTTTTTAATAGGCAAAGGGACTGGTACAATCGTATTCGTTTTTGCATACCACAAGTACACACAAGGTTTGTAATCAATTTGTTTTGTGTTCATTCTCATTAAGGAACCGCAATTTACTAAAAGTCGGCCTTTGTATTCCTCTATAAATGGTTTGTGGTTATCCCCAGTTACAATTAAATCGAATTGGGGGTATTTTTTCAACAACCGCAACGCATGGGAAGCGCCATCTACAGAATCCATCCAAGGTTCTTTTACTTGATAAACACATTTGTGCCAAATAAATACACGTTTTCCTTTTATAACAAATCCATCTTCTTTTTCTGGTTCATCCCTCCAAAAACCAAATGGGACTGTTTTTAGTACTTTTGTTGCTTCCAATGCATACAACCCGGAAAATTGCCGTTGCTCATAGACATGCTGTGGTAAATCGTGATTCCCATAACATACATTTGTATTTGCTGGTATGTTTTCGGCAACTTTGGCTATCAGGTAAGGGGATGGTTTCCAATGGTCGAACACATCGCCAGCTAAATAAACACCGCAATCATGTTCTTCTTGTAATGCTTTTATAAATGCCACTTTGTCCCACATAGCTTTTTGATAATCATCTTTTCTTCCTATCGGTGTATTTAATGTAAGATGCCAATCCCCACTAAATATCCCATCAGCCTTACCTAGTCCGTTTAAACTTAGAACGTTTTGGCGTTTTGGTTCTTTTAACTTTGTTCGTATCATTTGAGATTTTTAATTTATTTAACTCATGATTTGCTTGTAAGGCTTCTGTGTGAAAAATTAAAATCCTTTTTTCTCTAGGAATTAGTTTTCTAAAATAGGCTAATTCCGGGGGGTTTCTTTTTGTCTTTTTTAAAAACAAAACCCTTGTTTCTTCCATGTGTGGTTGGCAGAAATCTTTAGTGGACCATTTTGTTTTCCCGGTTGTTTCTTTTAAAGCTGCCATAAACTCATCATAACCCACTCCAATATTTCTCTGCCAAAGTTGGAAAAACACAAGGTCTTCCGCAGTCCAGTCTTTCCACACGTTTGAAACAAATAGGAGCCATGCCTGTTCATACGTTAATTGCTTCATACTTTTAATGTTTATGAAATTCATTCGAGCCACATAAAGGGCAATGTTCTGGAAAACTATTTGTAAATTCTAAATCAAGTTTTGTTATTTGTTTTGTGCCTTTTGTAATATCAAAATCAACATCCTCCATAGACAACACCAAGGTAGTTAATTTTTTTTGCTTTTTTATTTGTTTTGTTTTCGATGCTATTAAGGTCAACACAGTAGAAACAGGAAATTCTAATTCCGTTAATGCTAATAATTTTTTTGTTTCTTTTTTAATAGAATGCGCATTGCTACTTAGTGCATGTAGCCGCTCTTGTTTATTTGTTAATTGCTTTAATGATGCCAAAGATGTGATTAATGTAGTTACTAAATGGTCTGCTTTTTTAATTTTCTCAAATTTGGTTATGGTACTTGTGGTGGTGTCTATTTTTTTCACTAATTCCAATAGCATTCCTTTGCTTTCTTTTGCAAAAGTGACCTCGGCATACAGGTCTGTAATTTTAGTCACCAGAACCTCCATTCCTGCCCAATGGTCTAATTTGAGTAATTCTGCATTTACATTTTTTGCTGCCGTGACTAAACTTCGTAAATTAGCAGCCCGTTGATATAATTTTTGAACTTTGTGTTTGTTCGCTTCAAGAACCTCCAAATCTATTTCTAATTTATAAATGTACTTTGTGGATTTTATTTTCGTTTCATTGTCTGCGATAACAGCAGCATTTACCTTTATATCTTGTACAATTGTGCGCATCCAACTTTTTACATTTTTTTGCCCACTGTCTATTTTATCTAAATTGGCAATCCTATTAAAGAATTTTGCAACATCTCCAGAAGTATTAGATAATAGAAATGGACTATCTAATTGCACTTGCAAATTAGTATCATTCATATTAATTGCTTCCTTAATAGGGGCTGGGACATCTGTTCCTATGCCTGTGAATTTCATCCCTCCAAAGACATATTTATTTTCTGTTCCTTTTGTCCGTTTGATAATATCTTCATTTTCTAATCTAATAGAAACAGATGTGTCCCCACCATCCCATGAACGAAAAGCATCCCCACTCGGACTATTTGTTGTTACCCAACGTAAAGCACGGATAACAGCAGATTTGCCGCTATCCGTATTTCCTATAATCACATTGACACCTTTATGTAAATCAAGTGTCGTTTTTTTGTGACTTTGGAAATTTCTAATACTTAATTTTTCAATCATTTAGAAATTCCTTATACATAAAAAAGAGGCGATTAAATCTTTCCGAATAAAATATTGTCAATGACTCTCCATTGACAGCAAGTATGCAAGAAATAGTTTCTCCTTGCGCTACTTTATGATCTACTTCCCAAGTGCGAAGCATCAGGACATCCTTGTATTCTCGTACAGGAACATTCACTTTCATAATCACCAAAGCCCTGTCAAAATAATTAGCAATACTAACTTGAACTAGCATCACTCCATTACTAGTTGTACTTGTGGTTTCTATGAAGCCATTCATCTCTGTGACCAGCTCATTGGCTATGAATGCACACTCTTCATTCTTTTGTTGTGCTGTAATAGTGGACACAACAAAGAAAAATACTAAACTGATAAATAAATTTTTCATGCTATTTTGTTTTAAATTGTTTGTGACAGTATTGTAGCTACAAGCCGTTTGCTAAAAGCCATTCCGCAATGTATTCTGAACGTTCATGCTCTAATTGATAGAACAATTCTCTCACTTGTTGAGTCGTATAAGAACGGCCTATGGATTCAGGGGTAACTTCTTTTATTAGATCCTCCTTATTTTCCCCACTAGAGCAGTACTTACCATTACTTAGATAGGAATAACCCTTATCGCTGATGTAAGGGTAGAGGGGATGTAAAGGGTTTCTCTCGTTGCGTACAATCTTAACGACCTCCCCCATCCTATTCAAATAGCGCTTACCTACTTCGAGTTTTAGAACTTCTTTTTTGTCCTCCTTTTTTTGCATTGGAACTTCTTTTATCAAGTCTTCTGGATGTTCATCAACACAGTACTTGCCATTGCTTTGATAAGAACTATTTGTATCGCTTATGTAAGTGTACAAGGTACCTAAGGGGTCTTGATTTTTGCCTACAATCTTAATGACATGCCCCTTTCTATTTAAGTAGCTCTTCCCGACTTCGAGGTTTATGTTTTCATTTTTCATTTCGTTTTTGGCCTCCTTTTTTTTATTCATATTATTGAAACAATCAGAGATAAAGGTGGCATGCTCAAAGGCTTCGGCCATATTCATATTGTCCCCCTCTTCGCTGCGGATTCCCACATAGGGAACTCTTGCGATTTTATACTTTCCCCCCATTTCATTAATGACGTTCCACGCTAATTTTGTTTGTGAAAGAACTACTTTTGTTTTAAACTTTGTATTTTTCATCTGTTTGGATTCAGGAAAAAATTCTTTTATCAAGTCTTCTGGATGTTCATCAATAAAGTACGTCCCATTGCTTTTATAATACTCTCCTTTTTCGCTGATGTAAGGGTATGTAGGCGATAAGAGGTCTTTACAAACAATCTTAACGACCGCGCCCAGTCTATTAAGATAACTCTTACCTTCTTCGAGTTTTATAACTTTGTTTTTGACCTTCTTTTTTTTATCTATAGTATTGAAACAATCAGCGATAAAGGTGCCATCGCTTTTCAGGCATCCGCCATTTATTCCATGGGAATGCCCTTTATCGCTGAGGTTAGGGAAGAGATCGAAGGGGGGTTCTTTGCTGGCAATCTTAACGACTATGACCAGTCCATTACCTACTTCGAGTTTTAGAACTTTGTTTTTCATCTCTTTTTAGTTTAAAATTTTCTTCTACAATATTCAGCCATTAACATACCATCCGCATCAGTGTGCTTATTAATTAATTCCGCGTGTTTGGGAAACAACCGACAACCAATGGTTTTAGAATCGACTTTTAATTGGTCTCCTTTAGATCCTTTTGGCAAAAGTGCTTTCTGCCATTCTTTAGAATCCATATAATCATAGGCATATCCAAGAACTTCCACAACTGTTAGTGTGGCTTCTAATGCACGTAAAGCACTTTGTGTGGCAACCCACCGCCCTTTAGGCTGCACCATCGGACGTTCCAATACACACATCACATTGTACTTCTCATAGGGTTTTAGCAAGGACAATAATCTTGGGGCATCCACCCTCGTGATGTTTGCTTTCTTTTTGGTGTAATTTTGTTGCTTGAAAGTCGGTGTTTTAAAAAAAACACTTTCGTTTCCTAAAATAATACCTATGGTTCCAGTCACACCATTATCAATGCCTATATAGACTTTTTGCTTAGTAGGATCTTCTCCCTTTAGTTGCAGTTTTGTGCGCTTCATCTGTTTTTTCTTTTAGTAATTTATCAAAATTGTGGCGAACCCATTTACGATAAACGGGGGGCAGTCGTTCATGCTCATAGTACCAGAGCCAATACCGGGCAGGAACTTTTCCTACCAAAACACCATTATAAACACCAAAATCGACTTTTGTTTTTTCTGTAATCATTTCCGTAGTCTTATTTGTTTCCGGTCTTTCACCTTTACCCATTTAGTTCCAGTCCATTCATAAAACAAAGTAATATTTTGTTTTTCATCCAAGAATCCAAGACGCTCCCCTTTGTAAATTCCTTTATAGTAAAACAAAGCATCCCCTCTTTTTCTAAACCCAACGGAAACACATGCCCATTTATTGTACATGTATTCCAAAACAGTCACCCATCCAATTTCCATTTTGAATGGGGACTTTGTTCTTTTTAGTTTCCCTTTGGTGCGCTTCATAAAAACAGCTACCTATCGTCACCAGAGCCGCCAAGTTTGTTTCTTTCTTGCCGACTGGCCAACTTTTTTACGTTTAGTTTTGCTACGTGAGAAAGTGGGAATCCTAAGTCCCGCGCTAAAATAGCAACGTACCAAAGCACATCCCCTAATTCCTTAGCAATATCCTCCTTTTCTTGGGTGTTAAAGTCGCCTTGCTTATCTCTCAGCACCTTTTTTACTTTGTCAGCAACTTCCCCTGCTTCCCCGGTTAATCCAAGTGCGGGGTAAATAATACTATGCTTACTTGGATAGGTTGCTGTTTTTTCTGCTTCTTCTTGATATTCGTCTAATGTCATGGCTGTCGTTATTATTGTTATTTTTTTAGGTTGGTTTACTAATTCTATTTTGTTATCATAGACTTTCCAACGCCCTATTTGAAATAAATAATTTATGGGGCGCTTCATCTTTTTTTCTTTTTCCGCTCTGTTTTAAATTTGTCTTGCATCTCTTGCCACAAATTAATTACAGCATTTTTCAAATCCTGTTCCAGTCCTTGCTCTTCCACCATTTTAATAGAGGAATCCATTTCTTTTGCTAACTCAACATCATCAATAAAATACACTTTTTGTGAGGAATAGTCTTTTAAAAATTGCAAGTTTGCCCGGATATCATCCACCCCGTAATCAAAAATAATATAAACTTCTGCTGTCCTATATGGGGCATCAGTACTATTTTTAAAAACTTCCACCGTTGAAATAATACCGATGGTTTTGGTAAATGCTTTTCCTTTGATTTTCTTTTCTATTTTAATTTTCTTTTTCAAAGAGAATCGTAATCGAACAGAGGCATAAAAACCAATGGCTTCTCCTCCCGGTGTAACATACTTTTGCCCAAACATTCCGGCATCTGTATTTACTCGCATTTGGTTGCTGCAAACCATCAGATAATTTTTTTGTTTAAGCACCCGCGCAAACTTTCTAAAGCCTTCCGAAAACTCTTTAGCGCGCCGCATTCCCATTTTATCGCCGTCCTTGTTGTCCATTTCCATGTTCGTGGACAAAGCGGCTAAGGAATCGGTAAATACACCGTGAATTTTTGCTTTGGTTCTAGGCTCCCATGTTTCCAAGTCCTGAAACATTTCTGTCACAGTATCGGGCTCTTCTATGGTCATTTCGTCTATGTCCATATCGAACATAGAAGCAAATTGTTTGTTTAGTCGCGCCTCCGGATCATTAAATTTTGTATCCCCTCCCATTCTTTGTACATAGCCAGCAACTTCGCACAGCAAAACCGTTTTTCCTGTTCCAGAGCCACCAAATGCTTCTACTAGAATGCCTCCGGGCAGACCACCACCACGTACACGACTTCCAGAAATTGCTAAATCCAGCAGTGTGGATCCTGTTGAAACCATGACTTCTGTATTTCCTGCAAATGGTTTGTCTTTTTTTGAAGGCTGCGCTAAATATTCTTTTTTAGATGCAGTGGATGCTTTTTTCTTTATTGTTCTTTTCATAAACAAGTTGTAAAATTAAGTGAGGGGCAATCACCCCTCACTTTTAAAAAGGTAAATCATCGTCTGGAAACTCATCAGAGGAATGTGCATAACAATCATCCCAAATACTGCACAAATCACACGCTTTATAAGAGTCACAATCTTTTCCAAACACAAGCCCGTGTGGGCACTTATCTACTTTTTTCTTTTTTTTTTGGAGGATGCTTTAGCTTTAGCAGACACCGTTTTCTTTTTCCTAACAGGTGGTGCCTCTTCTTCGTCCTCATCATCATCATCGTCATCGTCTGAATCATCTGAATCATCTGAATCATCTACATCCTCATCATCGTCTGCGTCGTCGTCTGCATCATAATCATCGTCGTCGTCGTCATCATCATCCGGCTCAGGAGCCTTCACTTTTTTCTTGGCTTTTTTCTTAGGTGCCTCTTCTTCGTCCTCATCATCATCATCAACATCATCATCCTCGTCTGCATCATCTTCCTCAGTCATTTCAAGGAATTTCTTTTCAAGTTCCTCATACGATAATATGTTTAGAACTTTGTCAAGATCTGCAACTTCTTCTAAGATAGACTCATCATACGGCTCATCTCTTTCTTCAAAATCAATGCGGTTGGCTTTTGCAAATGGTTTTGATGCTCCTACTGTTTCGCTAGAAAACCGTATGTTTAAAGTTAAGCCATCCTCTAGGTCAGGAAAATTCTCATACTTTTCATTCTCACTGACTTCTGTTTCTAGTTGGTCCTGAAAACAATATTCAGAGATATCCCAAATGTGAATCGCATCCTCTGCTTTCTTATCTTTTGGCTTAATATTGTACAAAGCTCTTGAAGATGGGCGAATGGCATCTGTTTCTTTTTTGTCGGCATTTCCTTGCTTCATCAGCTTTGCGCGATACTCACAAATCGGGCATTTCTTACCAATAGATGTTAAACAAACGACAGCTTCATTATCAGCCCCAATATTTCTGTGAATTTTAAAAGGTCGGTAATACCATTGCTCCCCCTTTTCTGCCCCATTTTCTTTATCTGGGTGATTGTTTACAGAAACAATGTATGGAATTATATCCATCATTAGTCGTTTTTTAGGATCCTCTTTAAATATAGAGATTCCTTTTGGTAGTTTTAAGTACCCATAATTCCCACGTGTGGATGCTTTTTTAGCAATGGCACCTTTAATCTTACCACTAAATCTTCCTTTTTTCTTTGCTTTCTTCATGATTTTACTTTTTTAAATTATTATAAATTTTACCCAAAGCCCCTATAACCAAACCAAAGACTACAATCAAAAGTGTTTCAATGCCCACTAAAGAAAGAAAATCATTATACCCGTATAATCTGGCTAATAAAATATATGGGGCAAATATAAGCAGAGCAAGTAACGCCCATAATAAAATTACTATTGTTCTCATTTTGTTCTTTTTAGTTTTGCTCCAATTGAGGAATTTACTTCTTTTTTCTTTGCTTTCTTTTCACGATATTTTTGTCGCTCTTCCCCTATATTTCTAGGCACACGAGGCCCGGCAAAATACTGCTGGCCATGCAATTTAACAAGGTTTTCCAATGCGCTTTTCCTTTGTTCGGTTGCATCACAACTACCTTTGGCCACCTCATATTCAAACCTAGCTTCTAAGAACTCATTTTGGGCGCTTCTAAATTCCTTTTCCAAATCAACTACGCCAGAAATCGCGGTTTCTGTTACTTTATCTAAACCGTACTTTTCTGGGGAGGCTCTTATTTTCTTAGCGAGTTCTGCCCGTACAAACGATACATTGTCTTTGGCCTGATCCATTTGCTTTTTTGCAAATGCAGCCCGTTGAACCATCTGCACCATTTTTTTAGGTTGTTCTAGCCACTCAACATCCAATGACTGATCATCGATGTCCATGAACTCTTCGTAGTCCATTTCTTCCTCATAAGTTTTCATTTTTTTAATTTTAGTTTCACAATTCTTTTTTTCAAGTTCCAAACACGATACAAACCATACCTTAAAATTTTAAAAATCTCTTCTTCTGTTAGTTTTTCTGCATTTTTATTTCTTTCTGGTGTGCGAATAACCAACGGCAATTTTCTTCTGTCGTTTCTTATCAAGAACACACCAGCATGCGTTGGAACAAATGGAAGGCATTGTTGGCAAATATCTTCTGGAAAAGCAAAATACAATTCCGCTATTTTGTTGCTTTTGTGCCCATGTTTTTTTGTATTGTCCTTTTTTGTATCTGCAACGGAGCGTTTGATTTCTACTTCCACTGCATACCCTGTTTTACGAACGACAAGCAAATCACATTCATGTGCTATGTAAAAGTTTGGTATTATTATGGTTTGTCTTTCATTAAAATGCCTAACCAATGCACATTCCATTTGTTCTAATAGCATATTTATTCCGAATTAATGACACAATAACAAGCATAAACAAGACCAGCATATCCTGTATTATAAAAAGGCTCAATAAATTCTTCCATTATTGCCGCGGCAATATCATTTCGTTTGCCCAATAATACAGTGGTACAATATCCCAAGACATGCCTCCGAACCCCTTCCGGGTCTTGGTCTTTAAGACCTTTTAAAATAGTGGCAATTTCCTTCCATGAGGCATGTCGCAAAAGGGCGCGGCATAATTCAATAGACTCACTTTGTTCTTCCGCTGCTTTTTTTGCAACGCTCATTTGCCTATCTTCATCAACGACCAAAACCTTTTCAAGAATATTTATAGCATTTCTAGGGTGGCCGAAAGAATCTTCTGCAATTTGAATAAGTATTTTTTTGTCAATCTTTTTGCCTTCTGCCCGGGAGATTCTTTTTAATAATTTTACCATAGGAAGTTCATCCAATGGTTTTACTTCGTGAATCGAACACCTCCCTTTTATAGTAGGAATTAATTTGTGCGGTTCCGTGGTGCATAAGAAAAAATAAACATGCTCTGGGGTATCCTCTAATAATTTCAACAAAGCATTCTGAGCATCGTTAGATAATTTATGGCATTCGTCTAAAATCCATGCCCGAGAATCTCCTGCTAATGGCATGTACTGGCTTTGTCTTCTAATATCTCGTACTGTGTCAATGCCTCTAAAATCAGCGGTGTCCACTTCGGTCACATCCTCTTTTTCCGCACCAACCATTCCAGATACAATTCTAGCCAGTGTGGTTTTTCCACAACCAGTTGCCCCAGAAAATAAAAACACGTGAGGAATGTCCGAGTTATCGAGTAAATTTGTAAGACCATTTACCATATCTTCATTCCCTATAAATGTTTCTAAAGTATCTGGTCTATGTTTTTGGTATAATCCCATTTTTATAGTTATTTAAGTAAGTCCTCAAATGGCAATTGTATATCCCCTATGGCAAGTGCCTTTTTAATTTCCATCACAAGCAATACAATAAAAACAAACTCTTCTAATGAAGAACTATGTGCTAATAATATTTCTATTATTTTTGTTTTTCTGTTTTCTTTGAGCAGTGCTTGTTTTATAATAGCCATATTTTCTGCATTCTCTAAATAATCCTTGGTTCCTTGTGGAACGCCAAAGGCTTTTGCAAGGTCAACTTCCGCGCTGTTTTGTTCTTTTTTGACATGCAACAACATATCATTTTTTAAAACATTAAAAGCCCCCTGCGCTACAATGTCTTCTACTTTGGTTTTATTTTTGTTAGTCATGTTCGTTCGTTTATTTACCCTATTATACGGGAATGTTTTTTATTAAGTGTGGAATTAAGCAGTTATTTTATTTTATAGGGCTGCAAGTCGGCCCAAGACGCGTCCACCGCCCCAATGTCAAATTCCACCCGGAGCGGCACCAATAACCATTTCCAATGCGCTGGAAGTTGTTTTGTCATAACCTCTACTGCAATGGCCACAACTCTTTCTAATTCCTCTGGAAGTATGTCGAAAACAATAGCATCGTGGATTTGTCCAATTACTTTAGAATCCATTTTCTGCTGCTCTAAAATAAGAGTGATTTTGTCCAAACACCAAAGCAAACAATGAAACGCTGTGCCTTGTACGGGATAATTTATAGCATCATTTTTAGATAATGTAGAACTTGTGGATTTACTTGGGGATGAACAACGAAAACCTGTATATGTATCCACATACCCATTTTTTTGGTATTGCTGCCACTGCGTTTCTTTCCAATCCCTGTAAACTGGAAAGCGTTTATCCCAAAAGTGACGTTCTATTTTTCTGATGTGTTCCGTAAATTCTGCCATAGAGGAAAGTCCTTGGCTAATTAGGTGGTCAGAGAGCATGGTTTTTCCCTCGTATTCCACCCCTTCTTGCGCCTTCCAATTGCCCATGGGTAGTTTGCCCCATTTGTGTGCCATATTGACCGCACAGGGTTTAAAATAGTCTCCGTAAAACTCAGGGAATACAAACCCATTTTTTGCGGCTTTTCTTAATAAACTATGCCCAGAATGGTTTTTGTCAAATTTTGGAATTTTAAAAATCTGTTTGGCAATGTCACCATGCATATCTTTCCCGGTCATAAGATACTTCAACATAGTTGGGTCCTTATGAAAACAAGCGGCAATCATTACTTCCAACTGGTTGAAATCTACTTCCGCTAATTGGTGCCCTTTTCTGGGAATTAGGCATCGTCTTGTTATTTCCATCGCCATTTTATCCCTTTTAGGGATGTTTTGGAAATTTGGATCATTAGAGGAACTGCGGTACGTAGCAACTAAATTTAGATTAAAGTTCGGGTGAATAATTCCAGAATTGTTTTCACGCATAAAGGATCCTAAATAGGTATCCCTTATTTTTTTTAGTTTGCGCATTTTAAGCATACTATTCAATTCTGGGATGTTTAAAGAGGACAATGCATCCTCATTAGTAGAACCTTTCCCTGATTTTGTTGTTGCTACTGGTGTGTGGCCTTTTACGTTGTAAAGGAAATCCGCTAATTGGGTGTCGGAATTAATATTAACTTCACTTTTTGCGCTGCGTTGCCATTCACGAAAAAATTCAGACTTTTTTATTTTTTTATCAATTTTGTTTATTTTGTCTGTGAGCTTTGTGTGCTGCTCATTGGCGTACTTTTCATCAAACCCTATTCCAACTCTTTCCGCTTTTGCTAACGCTAACGTGCCATTATGAAACAAATTGTATGCTTCGATACTATTCTGCTTTATTTCTAACATAGTGTTTTTTAAAAAGGTAAGAAATCATAGCCTAATTTCGCTGTTTGGTATTCCATTAAACGATATTCAAGAATAGAATCCATTGCACAATAAGTCAAAACGTTTTCTTCATTTTCTTTTGTTTTTACAAAATCAAGTAAGTTGTTTGTGCTATTGGAATCTTTTGCTTTTAAATGTGGGCTGATCTCACTATCATAATCAATAATACCAAACCTAATGTAACTTTGAAATTTTAAAGACGTTATGCCAATTCGATTATCCATTTGGTGGGATGCTATTTGCGTGTCCCAAGCCCAACCAGCAACAGGCGTTTTTAATTTTACATTGCTCCAATTATCCTCAAACTTCATGTTTTGTGCTACTTTTAGTATATTATGATTTTTTAAAAACTGCCGAAATGGCTTTCTCCCTTCTTTGGTTTTTGGCATTTTAAACGTGAACACATGATCCGCACTATCGGCAATAGAGGCACAATATATTTTTTGTTCTTTGTTGTACGGTTTAATCCCCGTTGTTTCATAATCAAATGCACAGATCCCACGTATTTTATTTAAAATAGTCAGGTCTGTAAGCACCTCTATTTTTGGTTGGACAAACGTAGGAAACAATCCATTAGTTTCTTCGGCTATTCTTTTAATGTCCTGTTCAAAAATAGTCTGTGCCTCTTCGTCTGCAATATAAACGAAGGAAGGGCTTAAAACAGGGCAAATAAAAGCATTGATTTGTTGGTCGGGTATAATAAAACCACGCCATTTGTGAATATTGTCCAAATCTTTCTTCCACCTATGCCCAATCACACTTTTTAAGGCAGCATCCCCAAACAAAACAATTACACGGGGTTTATATTTTTCTATTGCTGCGAATACAAATTTTCTACATGCGTCTATGGAACTATTTAGTTTTTTATTCTCTAGTTTGCTTCCCGGGTAACACGACAATGCATTGATATTAATACAATCCTCTTCTATATCAATCCCATATTTTGCATACGCCCGTTTTAGAATGCGCCCTTTGCCTAAAAAATAGCCATTTTCTTGATCGTCCGTTTTGTTGGGAAATTCCCCAATGTTCATAATCCCTTTTTGAAATCCACCAGAAGGTTTCATTTTTGGGCTGTTGCAATCTTTAAACAGCCCACAGGATATGCATGAGTTCTTTTTCCCAACAGTTGTATCTTTATACTTTTCCCCAGAAAATAATGCTGGCATATTATTCAAATTGTGATAAAATGGCTAAATACTTCCAATTTCCTGCTTCAAACTTAATCTTTGTTTTTCCAAGGTACACTATGGTGTCCTTTTCTTTTAAAATATCAAGAAATAAATGAGGCACGATTTTAAATTGGACCTGCTCTCCTTTGTATTCCATTTCTGTTGTTTCCTCAAAAGATGCGTATTCCGATTTAGCCACAACTTTAATTTTCTTCTTAGAAACAGTAATGTATAGGAATTCATCCATTACGTAATCCCTTTTTGAAAATATCATAGCTTTTTCAACTATCGAAAGCAACTCCTTTGGAAGTGACAGAAGAACATCATCACCCTCACCCCATTTTTTAAAAAACGGATCAACTGCTGGAAATTCTGCGTTAAATATACGACAACTTAAAATCGTGTTTGTCGGTGTTTTAAAATGAACCCAATTTTTTTCAACACAGATTTTTGTGGGGTTGATTGTGGTTATTGTCACAACTACATCGGCTGGAAGTAAAAAAGACGTATCAAAATCACTAGTACAGCGGCAAGCACGGAATCTATCCGTAGCCTCAATAAAACCATCGGCACGAATATTTAAACAAGTCATAGCCGGCATTGCGGCATTTTTAGAAGCTGCTTTTGCTACAAATTTAATATCATTTAAAAAAGAAGGGGGGAGTTTTTTCCATTTCTTTTTCTTTTGCAACTCAGATAAATCTAATTTGATATCCGCTTCCAATGTCAATGTCACTTTGCTGCGGCCAGCGGCCAATAAAAGAACATTGTCTTCAACACTAATCGCAATATCTTCTTGCTTTGTTTTGTGCAGGAACTTGTATAATTCCTCTGCTTTTACAGCACCAATAATATCCAAATCCTCTACTGGATGGGATACAGAAATTTCATCATTGTATGTCACAACTCTATTGCCCATGAAAGCAAAAGAACTACTTTGCTCAATCAGTTCTTTGTTACTTAGGCCCGGTTTTACAATGGATAATGCATTTAATAAGTCGGTTGTTTTCATTTATTTTGTTTTTGTCCTGTTTGTACGTATAAATGGAAGTCTTCTTCTGTTTCTTCATGTGCTTTTATAGAAGAGAAAGTAATCAGCCTGTTTGGTTGTTGCTTTTCTGTCAGCAATTTGCTATTTTCTACATCCGCAATCCATGTTTCAAAAAAAAGTAGCATATTAAAACAAATTAGGTGTTTTGTTTATATTAAATTTCCAAGGCCAGCTTCTCATATTTTTTTGCAAATCATTAAAGTAAATTATATTTAATTCATCCCTTAATGTATATTTGTTGCTTATTCCTGGTTCTTCAATAATTTCAATCTTTCGTGGGTCTGTGCTGCCATTCTTTTTTTCTGCCCATGTTTCATTCTCTTTCAACTCATAATTATTGGGCACAGTTCTAAAGGAGGATTTGCCTAAAACATACCCTTTATCATGAATATAATCAAGCACTTGTTGTTTTTGTGCGGGACTCATTGTTTCTATGTGCTTCCCTTTTTCTTTGTTTGTTGGGCTTTTACTGGATACTGATATTTTATGACTGGTTTCATCATATACCCATTTTCCTTTTTTGAAAACAGGAACATAAATTCCTCCCATTCTTCCTGTCACAACCCAGCTAGTAGAATCAACGGAATACCATGGGTATCTTAGCATCACTCGCAAAGAAGTCATACCAAACCCATGTATCTTTACACGGGGCAATCCGCTTTCATCACAAATGTATTTTGAAAAACACTGGTCTAAAAATTCCATGGCTAATCCTGTCGGCACTCCAACTAATCCCCCTATTGAAATATACTTATATTTTTCAATGTAATAGGATAAGTATTCAAATGGTTCCCCATAATGGAAAACAGGGATTGGATCCAGTCCAGCTTTTTCCATTTTCCTTTGGTTTGCTAAAGTAGCATCCGCTGCTTTTTTCCTAGCAGAAGCAAGATTAGTGCGCACAGAACAAAGGATATCTAAGTTTGAATACTGGTCGATGTACTTTTTATTTTTCTTAATAAAAGCAATATAGACCTTTATATCTATATTTTCATCACGTGTCCATGCACTAAATGCGCCAGAATCTAAAAATAAATTAACAGTATTGGGCTTTTCCATTTTTCCTTTATCTTTAACTATCCAATAATATGTCCATAATCGATACGTCCACATTGGTGTGAGTTCCTTTTCTCTTCGACACCACCCGGAGGTGCCTCCCCCCGGGACACCTGCAAACATAACAATCATGTATTATGGTTGTATTGTGCAGTTTTCATTTTGTTTCTTTTTATATTTTATTAACTCAAAAGCATAGGGAACCATAGCTTTTTTATGCAGAATATCCCAAAAAGATAGTAGCCGGTTTTCCAAAAATTTCTGCAAATGTGTCTCCCTCCTGCTTGATCCCATTGTCCCAGCAAAATACATTTTCATTTTAACAAGTGCATTAATTCTTGTCTGGCAGAACTATTATCCATAAATGCACCACGCAATGAAGATGTAACCATAACAGAGTTTTGTTTATCAACTCCGCGCATCTGCATACACATGTGTTGTGCTTCTACAATACAAGCGGCACCAACTGGTTTCAAATGTTCCATCAATGCGTCTGTTACTTGTTGCCCAAGTCGTTCCTGAATTTGCATTCTCTTTGCAAACATATCTACAAGTCTAGCTAGTTTGCTAATACCAATAATTTTCCCATCTGGAATGTAGGCTACATGCGCTTTTCCATAAAAAGGTAAATTATGGTGTTCGCACATGGAATAGAACTCAATGTCTTTTAACAAAACAATTTGGTTATACCCATCCGAATCAAAGACAGTCAACAAGTCCTCTGCATTTTTGCGATATCCAGAATAAATTTCATCCCACATTTTCATAATTCTCTTCGGGGTGTCCAAAAGCCCCTCCCTGTTTGGGTCTTCCCCTATCCAACGCATCATATTTTGAATGCCTTGTTTATTAGAATTATAGGCGGTCATTGGATCTTCGTCCGCATCATGGTTGCAATCACAGTTGTCACACATAGTTTTTTATTTAAAATTCGTCATTAATGTATAAAATAGGATCCGTTCTTTCATTAAGTTTAAATGCCTCTAATCGCTCAACACAAGATCCACACTTCCCACACGCAATATTATCAAAGCCTTCATAGCACGTTCTTGTTAAATGGTATGGGGTTTGTAAGGCCAACCCAAGTTTTACAATTTCGGCTTTGGAATGGGTAAGGAATGGGGCGATAATGTTGACATGACCACCGGAGGCAAGTAAGACCGTATATTTTAGAGAGTTTATAAAATCAGGACGGCAATCTGGGTATATAAAGTGATCACCTTGGTGGACACCTAATGCGACAAAAGGGATCTCTTTAGATTGGGCCAGACCAGTAAGGATGGATGCAAAAATTAAATTTCGTGCTGGGACAACAGTTCTGCTCATACTGTTATCATTATAGTGTCCTTTAGGAATGACACCACCAGATATTAATAAATCCGATTTGAAGTCTTTCATCACACCACTCATATCAATTACAGAATGGTTAATAGAATAATGGGCAGCAATTTCTTTGGCCGCAGCAATTTCGGAATCATTGTGTTTGCTTCCATAATAAAAGGAAACCCCTTCCGCAATATGTCCTTCATGGATGTAATGAGCAAGCACCGTGGCACTATCTAAGCCACCAGATAAAGCTATTAATACTTTCATAATTAAAAAAGATTAAAAAAGGCAAGGATTTTGCCTTGCCTTTTTTTATTAGTATATCACAATTTCTTTATTATGCTTTGTAGAATTTCTTACCATCGGCTGACTTCTCAATGTCCATGTCAGTTTCTCTGGAAATTCTTCCGGGCACTTGTGCGTTTACAGTACTTTTCATACTACTGGCAGCCCTATCAGGAAACTCAATTACCAATGCATCTAAAATGTCTTGTTTGGTGATTTGCTTCTTTTTGCTGGTTTTTGACAGGATGTCTTTGATTGTGGCAATCACACCTTTTCCAGATCCAGAGGTTCCTTGTGCTTTTTCTGGTCGTTTTCCTTTGGCTTTAGGTGCTGGGGCAGCTTCCTCTTTTTTGGCTTTTTCTTTTTTCCCTTTGGCTTTTTCTTTTTTGCTTTTAGCCACTACTACTTCTTCTTCCTCCTCCTCGTCTTCGTCATCATCATCTTCTACCACTTCCTCTTTTTTAGCTTTGCCCTTTTTCTGTTTCTCTTTTTTGCTTTTAGCCACTACTACTACTTCTTCTTCCTCCTCGTCTTCGTCATCAGCAGAAGCCTCCCAAGGCAATTCTACACCAAGACCAGCTAAAATGACTTGTACTTCTGCGGAAACATCCTCTTTGTCATCTTCCACAAGTTCTGCGGCTGCTTCGATTACTAATTTTTTCAAAGCTGCTTCTTTTACTTTGCCAGTTGTTTTGATTGCAGGAACCAGTCCCAGCACATCATTTAATTCTTCTGCTGCTTTTTTTAAATCTTTCATGGTTGTTTTGATTAAATAATTAATAATACTAATTTGATTTGGTAAAAACTCAAAGTTAATCTATTTTCTCGAAAGCACCAATAGCATTAAGAAGTTTTCTTACTTGCTTTGGGTATTCTTTTTTAGGAAAATTGGCAGTCAATGTAGCTTGCCAAAGTTTTTTAATTAAATACTTCTTTCCAAATTCTGGAGCTAAGGATATTTGTGGCTCTAATGCCATCAGTTTATTGAAAAAGATGGCCGCCAATCGTAATTTATTTTTTGTTATTTTCATACCCCAGTCATTTTATCCCATAGAACAACATGTTCTCTGGTGCAATACCGAACGCCATAATCAACTGCTAAGGAAACAACAGCATCCCTATTTTCTTCCAACTCTTTTCTGTCCCCTCCTTGTGGCATCAAAATAATTTGGGATTTTGAAATGTAATTTGTTTGTACAAAATCTTTCCAAATTTCTTGCAAATCCTTTTCGTCCTTTACAACAAACTTAAACCAACTATTTCTCAGTGCCGATAATGCGTTTAAAACTTCTGGATTATACCGCAACCCTTTCCAATTTCCTGAATTTGCAAGTTTTGGGCTGTTGTTCCAACAAGTTATCTTCTTCTGCATGTAAGCGGAAGGCATAATCACACATTCGTTTTCAATTTCCAAATAAGGCAAAAAAGAGAAGTATGCTTCAAATTGTATTAAAAATATCTCAAGCATTTCCTGTTGTAATAATGGGCTGCCACCTGTTAATACTAAATGCATTCCGGATTCTAATTTGTCCACCAATCCAGACTCTTGCATCATTGTAAGTAGGTCTTTTATAGCAAAAGCATTGCCATGTCTCCAAACAGACGCGGTATCACACCAGATACAATTCATTGTGCAATTTTGCAATCTTAAAAAAGCAGCAGGGCATCCTGTATTTACACCTTCCCCTTGTATTGTGTCGAAGAAGAACTCAGATACATTTAAAAAATGCTGTCCCTTTGGAATTGGGGCTGTTACTCTGCTTTTGTTTGCTTTGATTATTTGTTTTATCATAGCTAATCGTTATATGAAAAGGTAGCCGCTGTTTTTGGGGTTTCCTTTACTGTTATTGCTGAGATTGTCACATCTGTCACTAAGTTCTGAAAGACCACAAACAATGTGTGTGCCATAGTTTCCGCAGAAGGATTGCCTTTAAAAAGTGGATGTGTGTTGTTTTCGTCTAGGACATCATTTAGGTGGTGATGGTCTAACTTGTCATCAATCCACTTTTTAATTGGGTCCAGTTCCCTGTAATCTTTTACAAATCCAACCTCATTTAAGCCGAGGCTTTTCAATTCGACTACAATGATGTAATTATGTCCATGCATCCTCCCACATGGGTGTCCATCATTTAAGCCAAATAAAATATGACTTGCGCTAAAATGAAATTCTTTACTAATTGTGTACATACTTTATTTTTTAAATTTGACCTTGTATCATTCCTAATTCAAATGCCCAATAGCAATACTCTTCCCGATAAGTTGGGTATGCTTGGCATATCAACTGAATAACAGACAAATTGCGTATCACTCTGTTCGTCCATTGCATATTCCATGTATGCACATCTTTTCTTAATATGTGCAATAAGGATTCTTTGTCATATTGCCGCGTCCCCCTTGGTTTTGGGTATGGGTTTCTCATTACATTCTGTTTAAATGTTGTTCTTATCATAGGGCATGGCGCTTATGGATTCATTCTAATGCAAGTGTATCCACTCTTCTTATGCGCCACCATCTGCACTATGCGTCCGGGCGTTGCTTTTCTGCAATTTTGTTTGAAGCGGGGTTTTCCTTGCTTGATGCGTCCCTCTTCGCGTTCAAACATTCTTCTTCTTGCTCGATTCATAATTTGTGGTTTTTTAGGTGAATAATAGTTAAAAGAAGTGGATTCCTGTATCCGGTAAGAAAAACAATTAGTCAGTAACCCTGATTAAACATTCAGCAGGTAATCCACTTCTTTGTATTGTAAAAAGGATGTATGTCAGGATAGGATATGAGTACTACCCCTTCCGCTCTTTACAGTTTACGGCATCCTTTTTTTAATTTCACATTCTCTAACTACTTTCTCATCCGAGTACTTATCTGAGATTATGTACTCAATACTATGTTGTCTAAAAACAATGCCCATGACCATGTGTGGTGTTTGGTCAAGATCAACCCTCATGTACACAATTTGCTCGAAAGAAAATTTATTTTCAATCTCTGTGCTTGTGCCCTCTTCGTGTTGTTCCATGTTCGTTCGTTTTATTTACCCTATTATACGGGAATGTTTTTTATTAAGTGTGGATTTGACCATTTATTTGTAATTTATTTTTAAGATAGCTGGGCGGCGCGCCTTTTGTTTTTTCTCAACAATCGCTTTTGCCTATCTAAAAACTTATGGATCAAGTAAATTTGACCTTTTCCTGTTACAGTAGTTGTTGTACACAACAAAATAGAACCATCGTTTAATTCCTTTGTACTTTTTTTAATTTTGAACAATTCCAAGTTCATGGCTTTTTGAGTTGGCAGGTTCCTGTATTCTCCTGTGGTACCTAAATACGATTTGTTCCGCAACCATGCAAATAATCTATTTTGGCCAATTTCAATCCCATTTTGTTTTAGGATTTTAGCAAGCTCCCCAATTAAACAACTAGTCCCAGAAGCCACAACAGCATCAGCAAACATAGCTTTTGGTTTCATTTCAGTAACCTTTGCTTGGGCTAATTCCTTTTCCGCGCGTTCTTTCTTTAACTCTGTCATTGCCCAAATCATATTTTCGGGCGTTAGTAAATCTTCAGGGTTGATGGCAGTTACACCAAGTCTTGTTAACTCATCAATTCTATCATACACCCAAACTTCAAATTTAGGGCTTAACCACGCAGCAAATTTTAAAGCTAATGGCCTAGTCATCCAAGTTCCGCCATTATCACCATACGTAACTTGCAGTGGTTCAGACGGTATGCGATTTCGCAACTCGTCAAGAAAAGCCTTAGTTTGCTCATTTCGCAAGAAGTGTGTGGGCCGCTTATTGAAAGCTTTCGCCATCTGCGTAGCGTTGATTAGCGTTTCCTTGTTCTTTGCAAAATCAAAAGTAATCTCATTACCTTCGTACTCAAACTTTCTAATTTCATTCATTTTTTCTAATTTTAAATGTACACTATATAATGTATTTACCCTATTATACGGGAATGCTTTTTATTAAGTGCGGAATTGTTCGTTTATTTTTAAGATAG
>Ga0209414_1000230_pt1 | contig 26261 bp, 31 predicted proteins | sample LakVidmifraction_4_FD_181154 | JGI IMG/M metagenome (GOLD analysis project Ga0209414, IMG submission 181154) | Hypersaline microbial communities from Lake Vida, Antarctica - Brine Hole Two &gt;0.2 micron (SPAdes) (version 2) | ecosystem: Environmental > Aquatic > Non-marine Saline and Alkaline >...
AAAAATTACATAAAGTTTAGAAATTTTTACAGGTTTTACTTAGCCATATACATATTATTATTTATTGCCTATACCTTATTTAAATAGCGCATTATGCATTTTCTTTATCAGAAATAAAAATTCTTGAATACCTTCATCTTAAATGGAGGGATAATTCCATTTATTTTTTGTTCCATTATAAATTTTAGCAATAATACAATAGATAATTAGTAGTGATTCTATTTATTATTATTATATTTTTGTTTAACTTTGTTTCATAATAATTAAACAAAATGATAAATAATCAGTTTAAAACATCGGTATTTAGAAAGGAAAGCTTTAATGCCGCCCATAGATTACACAATGCGAATTGGAGCGATGAAAAAAATAAACACGTTTTCGGGAAATGTAATAATTCTCATTTTCATGGACATAATTACGACTTGGAGGTTTGCATTACCGGCTTTTGTGATTTAGATACTGGCTATGTGATTGATATAAAAATATTATCGGATATCATAAATAGTAGTGTCATTAATAAATTTGATCATAAAAATTTAAACGAAGAATTAACTGAATTTGAAACCCTAAACCCAACTGCGGAGAATATCGCATTTGTAATATATAACTTATTGATTGCTAAACTTCCAAAAGAATTGGAACTTAAAATTAGACTTTATGAAACCAGAAAAAATTATGTTGAATACCCTGCTAGAAATTGAAGAAGACAACTTATTTGATGATTATTCCGTGAATGATATTGGTGACAATCACTTGTATACCAATTTGGAAACACCATTGAAAAGCAATGCTTTTGAAATTTCAGACAAAGAAAAAAAAGAAAAAATTTCGGTGTTATTTGCTCAAATTATGGATGTTATGGGAATGGACTTGAATGATGATTCTCTTAAGGGAACTCCTGAAAGAGTTGCGAAAATGTATATTGATGAAATATTTTCAGGCTTGAATCCAAAGAACAAGCCTAAAGTGTCTTTATTCGAAAATAAATATCAATACAACCAAATGCTGGTTGAAAAAAACATCACTTTTTATTCAAATTGCGAGCATCATTTTGTGCCGATTATTGGCAAAGCCCATGTGGCTTACATTTCTTCGGGTAAAGTAATTGGCTTGTCAAAACTGAATAGGATAGTACAATATTATGCTCAAAGACCTCAGGTTCAGGAACGCTTGACGAACCAAATCGGAAAAGATCTGGAGCATATTTTAAAAACGGAGGATATTGCCGTAATTATTGATGCCAAGCATTTATGTGTGGCTTCAAGAGGAATTAAGGATGATACTTCTTCAACAATTACAACCTATTATGGCGGTGCATTTAATAATGCACAAAAAATAGCGGAACTTCAAAATTACATTAAGAACAGCTAAAATTGCGGTTGCATAAAATTAAAATAAATTACCAATGAGAACAGTATTAATTATTGGGGGAAGCAAGGGGATAGGCAATGCCATTTTATCTTCCCAGTTGGAGCTTAATAATAAAGTTTACAATATAAGCAGGTCAGCACCTCCGAATAATCATCCAAATTTAACACATTATGATTGTGATATTTTGACCGATGAATTACCTGATTTTGAATCAATTGACACGCTTATTTATTGTCCGGGCAGCGTAAACTTAAAGCCGATTTCTACTTTAACCATTGATGATTTTAGGACAGATTTTGAGATTAATGTGATTGGTGCGGTAAAAACAATTAAAAAATACCTGAAACCTTTAAAAAACGGAAAAAATACTAGTATTTTATTATTTAGTACAGTAGCCACAAAATTGGGAATGCCTTATCACGCAAGCATTGCTGCATCCAAGTCAGCCATTGAAGGATTGACAAAATCGCTTGGAGCAGAATTAGCTCCGGCAATTAGGGTAAATGCCATTGCCCCGACAGTGACAGATACCGATTTGGTTTCGAAAATACTGCGTAATGACAAAATGAAGGAAGTCATCGCTGAAAAGCACCCTCTTAAAAGATATTTGGCGCCAAGTGATGTTGCTGCTTTGGCAGATTTTTTAATTTCGGAAAATTCTAGCGCAATGTCCGGACAAATATTTAACTTAGATTGTGGAATTGTAACCTTTAAACTGTAATATTAAATGAAAAAATTAAAAATACTAGCAATAGTATTCCTATGTGCTTCGTTATTTCAAAGTTGCGCACAAGAAAAAAAGAGCAATTTAAAACCAACAAATATGTACAATATTGCTATTAATAGTTTAACTGGAGAAAAAATTGATTTAAATCAGTTTAAAGGAAAAAAAATCCTTTTTGTTAACGTAGCCTCAGAGTGTGGTTTTACACCTCAATATAAAGATTTACAAAAATTACATGAAACTTATAAAGACAAATTGGTGATTATAGGTTTGCCATGCAACCAATTTGGCAATCAGGAACCAGGCACAGCATCACAAATAAAAAGCTTTTGCGAAAAAAATTATGGGGTAGATTTTTTGATTACCGAAAAAATAGACGTCAAGGGAGAAAATCAACATCCGTTATATGCTTGGTTCACTCAAAAAGAAATGAATGGTGTTATGAACAGCTCGGTAAAATGGAATTTTCAAAAATATTTAGTAGATGAAAAAGGAAATTTAATGGATGTTTTTTACAGCATTACAGAGCCTTTAAGTGAAAAAATAGTGAAACATTTAAAGTAAGTAAGATATGAAGATTTTTTTTATTGTTTTAGCGGTTTTGGTTACTATTTTTGGTATTGCTCAACTTATTATTATGAAAACAACGAGTAATACAGAAATGTATCCGTACAAAATTCTAAAAAAATATGATGACTTTGAAATTAGAAAATATGATGCAGCAAATTTTTCTTATGTAACGATGAAAACCAATTCCTATCAGGAAAGTTCCGGACAAGGCTTTAAATCGTTAGCCGGATATATTTTTGGAGGGAACGAAAAAAATGAATCAATAGCTATGACTTCTCCTGTTGTCGTAAATTTAAGTGATACAATAACGATGCAATTTATGCTTCCGTCTGACTATAAAATGTCGGATTTACCAACACCGAACAATCCTAACGTCAAGTTTAAAACCGAAAAGGAAAAATTTGTGGCTACAGTTTCTTTTGGTGGCTGGTCAAACGATGAAAAAATAAAAGAACATATCTCAAAATTAAATGATTTATTAAAAGAAAACGGGATAAAGCACTTTAATAATTTTAGCTATTTTGGATACAATCCGCCTTTTCAAATGGTAAACAGGAGGAATGAAATTAGTGTTGAAATTGATATAAATAGTTTAAGTGGATTAGATATTAAAGCCGAAAATAACTAATTTTTTGAAGAATTAATGGATCATTTAAACTTAGACATTTCCGTAATTTAGCTGAAGAAGATCTCCATATTGATACTTAAAATTTAATAATTCTTTAGATTTTTTGTTTGAAATTATTTTTTTCTTAATTCCCGCAACATCCTCAAAAACAGGTAATTCAATTCCTATATCTAAAGTTGTTTTAGTGTAAAATTCTCTTCTTGTTGGATGTGTGTCCGCACAGCCGTTAAAAATTTGGTTCCAAGCCTTTTTTTCGATGACTTTTTCAATAAGCCGAATACAGTCATCTTGGTAAATCATATTGACAAAGCCCTCCGGATTTGGTATTTTTCTTCCTTTCGAAAAGAAATTACCGGGCTTTCTGGTATAGCCAAATAAACCCGCAAAACGAATTATGGTGGTATCAAAACGAACTGAATTTTTAAAAAGCATTTCTATAGTTGTCAATGCAGAAGGCAGTGTATCGGATTCTTCTGTTACCATTTCATTGGAATTTCCATAAACCGAAGTAGAACTGATAAAAATGACCTTTTTTATGGGTGATTTTTCAATAGGTGATAGTAGATTTTTAAATCCGTCAATATTTTTAGAGGGTAACGCTACAATTAAGATCTCTGAATCTAGAAACGCTGAAATATTTTCTTTTAAATCGTCAAGGTTTATGATAAAAGGCACAATCCCAATTTCCCGGAATCCGGAAAGTTTGGATTCAGAAGTTGTGGAGCCTTTTATTTTATGGCCTTGCTGAATTAAACTTACGGCCAATGGCTTTCCAAGCCAACCGCATCCCAATATGCTTATTTGTTGTTTCAAGATTTCTTTTTATAAAATTTGATTTATTGTGCTACAAATATACAGTTAAATACTAGTCATAATTAAGGAAATAATTACCAATATTTAACCCAAAATAATGCATTTTACAGAGCTAAATGTGTGAATGATGTAATTCTGAATTGGAATTATGTAAGGAAAATTCGCAAAATTGAACGTATCTTTGTCGTAATAAATTTTAATCACATAAAAACAATAAATTATGAAATCAGAAAAAGTAGTTTTAGTAACATTAGTAAGCGCAGCCCTTGGAGCGGCTTTAGGAATCTTATTTGCACCTAATAAAGGTACAAAAACAAGAAAGCAAATTTCTAAAAAAGGAAATGAATATATTGAAGGATTTGAAGAAAAATTTAATGAATTTTTAGATGATGCTGCAAACAAATTTGAAACCATAAAAAATGAAGCTACCACATTTACTGAAAATAAAATTAATAAAGTAGAAGAAGTAGTAGACAAAGCCACTAAAAAATAAAAAGGCTATTGGTAAATTAATTTATACGTATTAACTTCAATTTGTATTCTAATGTAAATTGAAGTTAATGTTTATAAAAAACAAATGCCAAATAAGTATTTATACAACCCGAGATTAGGGCATATATAGAAAACTTTGCCAATTTAGGGGAAAAGCATTTTAAAAAGATGGATCATAAATAAAACAAAAAGACACAAAACTGGCGATAAATAAATCTTGCTGATGCAAGAAAATCAGCCTAAAATAACCAGAATATGGAAATAGAGCCAAGTATATTTGAATCATTATTTGAGAAAGCAGAAAGTTTCGGAAAAACAACCTATGAGATTTCAAAACTTAAAGCATTAGAAACAACAACGGACGTGGCAACTTCAGTGGTGGCCAGAATAAGTGTTATCCTCATGATTTCTATGTTTCTTCTTGTTTTTAACATTGGTGTTGCTTTGTTTTTGGGAGAATTGCTGGAAAAGGTTTATTACGGATTCTTTATTGTGGCAGCATTTTACTTGATTGCAGGACTCATAATGCATTTTTTTCTGCATAAATGGATTGAAAAACCTTTAAGTAATTTAATCATTACACAAGCACTTAAATAAATGAACCTATGGAACCAATAACAACACAACGAGAACTTAGGACTGCCATTCTTCAGTTAGAGAATAAACAATCTGAAGACGGTAAAGCGCTGAAAAAACAAATCTATTTGGCCTACAACAGTATGAAGCCTGCGAACATTATTTTAGATACTTTAAAAGATTTAGGGGAATCAAGCATCATAAAAGATAATTTTTTAAACACAACTGTTGGTTTTGGTACGGGTTATCTTTCAAAAATGATTTTTCAGGGTGTCGTAAAGAGCCCCTTAAAGAAACTTATTGGATCGGTCTTAATGTACGGCGTCACGAATTTAGTTACAAATAATACCGAAGCCATTAAATTAATGGCCAGTAAGATTTTTAAACTTTTCGGAAGCCATTCCGAAGAGGATGAAGAAGAAGAAGAAGTACAAGAACCTGAAAATTATTAAGCAAATAAAAGATTTCCAGGAAATGGATACAAATAAGAGTTTAAACCTACCATTTTATGTAAAAACAACGATACTTCTGGTTGGACTTTTTGCGTTTGTCAGCATGCTTTACATTGCCCAGGAAATCTTAGTTCCACTCATTTTTTCAGTTATGATTGCGGTTTTGCTTCATCCTATTGTCAATTTTTTTGTTAGGATGAAAATAAATAGGGTAGTCGCAATTATTTTTACCCTATTCCTTACCGTTTTAATCACGGCAGCATTGGCTGCCCTAATTTTTAGGCAGGCAAGTATTTTCGCAGAAACGTGGCCAATATTACTCGACAAGCTTTCCAAAACACTTAACGAATTTACCCATTGGGCTTCCCGCTATTTTGACCTAAACCAATGGAAAGTGAACAGATGGATCACAAATGCCAAAAAAGAGTCGCTCACTATGAGCGGTGCGGAAGTGGGTCAGACCATGTTTGCAGTTGGTAACGCCATTATGATTATGCTGCTGATTCCTGTTTATGTCTTTATTCTGCTCTATTATAATAAGCTCTTGATAGAGTTTATTCACAGAGTTTTTATGAGTAGCGATCAAAAAAGAATCAGCAATATTATTTCCGAAACCAAAACTGTAATTCAACGTTATCTTGCCGGCCTCGTTATTGAGGCTGTTATTGTGGGAATTTTAAATATTACGGCCCTTTTTGCACTTGGCATTGAATATGCCATTTTGCTCGGAATTATTGGAGCTCTGCTCAATGTAATTCCATATATCGGAGGTTTGGTTGCCGTAGCCTTACCAATGGCGGTTGCTTTGGCGACAAAATCATCGGGTATGTATGCCTTTTATGTTCTTGGAATTTATTATATCATTCAACTTATAGACAATAACTTAATTGTTCCTTTAATTGTTTCTTCAAAAGTAAAAATCAATGCTCTTTTTGCAATCATAGTCGTTTTTGCTGGAAATGCGTTATGGGGAATCTCAGGAATGTTTTTGTCTATTCCGCTGCTCGCCATCGTAAAAGTTATTTTTGATCATATAGAACCTTTAAAACCATGGGGATTTTTATTGGGAGACACTATGCCCACAACGCACGTAACCAATCCAATCATCAAAAAAATAAAAAGTAAAATTTCATAATTTTCTTAATTATTTGGGCGTTCCTGCTAAAAAGCAGTCGGGCTTTCCGCTACAACCTTTTTAACGGTGAAAACCGCTAAAAAGGATTTCCGCTTCAATCCCTAACGCAAATTGAAATATGATATTATTGTGATTTTAGAATGCATTCTGCAATTCAAAAAGGCTCTTGTAGTCTCTTTTCGCTTTTCTTTTACCTATTGCCTTTTTCCTATTGTCTTCATACTAAAGTGCGCGTAACAAGATTCGAACTTGCACATTCTATGCGAACACCAGCCCCTCAAGCTGGCGCGTCTACCAATTCCGCCATACGCGCATTGTTTTTTAACCAAAAAAAGCTAAGCGGTTAACTTAACTTTTTGTGACCTGGCTGGGGCTCGAACCCAGGACCACCTCCTTAAAAGGGAGGTGCTCTACCAACTGAGCTACCAAGTCAATTCCTCTTTCTCAATGCGAGTGCAAATATACCTTCAATAGTTGTACCTCACAAGTTTTTTTATGTCCTTTTTTAAACGATATTTGTTTTTGTATTTTAGACGGTAAAAATAAGTTTATGAAAATTGTTTTATTGGGATATATGGCAAGCGGAAAATCGGCAGTCGGCAAAATTTTGGCTGAAAAATTGAATGTTCAATTTATTGACTTGGACAGTTTTATAGAAGAACGCGAGCAAATATCCATCAAAGAAATCTTTGAGACGAAAGGGGAGATTTACTTCAGAAAAAAGGAAGGGGAATATTTATTGGAACTACTCAATTTAAATAAAAGTTCGGTAATTTCTTTAGGTGGCGGAACACCCTGCTATGGAAATAATATGGATTTTATTAAAAATAAGGCGACCTCATTTTACTTAAAAGCTTCAATAGATACTATTTTTGATAGGCTAAAAAATGAAACTTCGCAAAGGCCTTTAGTCGCTTCTATTGGAACGGAAAATCTAAAAGAATATATTGCCAAACATTTATTTGAACGCGCTCCTTATTATGATAAGGCAGATCATACTATTTCAGTAAACCAAATAAGTGTGAATCAAATTACTGATGAGATAGTACTATTACGCTAAACTTGCTTGTGAGTTGTTATTTTCAAACACAACAGAAATATGCTCTTTTAAAGAAGTTGACAAAGAAATTCCTTTAAAATCGGCCTTTACAGGATATTTTTTATGATTTCTGTTAATTAAAACTGCCGTTTTAAAACGTTTTAAAGGCACTTCCAAAAAATGCTTTATCCCATAAATTAAAGTAGTTCCTGAATTTAGAACATCATCCACCAAAACCAAAGATTTATTTTTATACTCACTTGAACTTATAGAAGTTGTGATTTCTTTTAGAGGATGTTTTTTATCTATATAAACTTCACATAAAACCACTTTTAAATCGGAAATGCTGCTTAAAACTTCAACAATTTTTTTTGCAAACAAAAAACCATTTCCAGTAATTCCGGCAATAATAATTTCTTTCTCATTGAAATTTACTTCATAGATCTGATACGCAATTCTTCGCGTTTTATTTTCAATTTGCGCATTCGTTAAAATTATTGAACTTTCCATTTGGTTATTTTTTTTCAAAGATAAAAAACAATTCTCTTCCAGATCTCGGTTTAATTGAATTATAACATCTTTCTAATTTTTTAATAGTGAAATTGGGGGCAAACAGCTGCAAATATTCTTCTGATGAACCACCAAAAGGCGGGCCTTCTTCAGTCAGTTCAAAATCAAATAAAAGTCCGGCCAATTTTCCGTTTTCCTTTAATAAATTAGCCATTTTCTCCACATATTTTTTACGTAAAACAGGATCCAATGCACAAAAAAAAGTTTGCTCCACAATTAAATCATATTTTTCGGTATGATTAAAGAAATTATCGTGAATTAAATGGTTGTCAGGGAAATCGGGAAATCGCGTTTTTAAGTTTTTTAAAGGCTGTTCAGCAATATCAATAACAAATATATTTTCAAAACCATGTTCAATTAAATATTCAGCTTCGTAACAATTACCACCGCCTGGTATTAAAATTTTTAATTTTTTGTTGGTCAATTGTTCAAAATAGGCTGTTAGTGGGGTAGAAGCATAGCCAATATCCCATCCTGTTGCTTCATTGCTGTATTTACTTTCCCAATATCCTTTATCAAATCTAGTTCTCATTTTTTATAATGATTTTATTAAACCTCCATCTATTGAAATGTTGGTTCCTGTAATATATGATGAATAATTTGAGGCCAAAAAGGAAACCAAATACCCGAATTCTTCAGGTTTTCCCAATCTTCCTGCAGGAATTTCTTGGGTCATTAGTTTTAAATTTTCTTCTAATGAAATTCCTTTGGTACTTGCCTGAATTTTATTGAGCTGCTTTATTCTTTCTGTATCAAAAAGGCCTGTTAAAATAGTGTTGACGGTTATCCCATAAGGCGCAACATCTTTTGCCAGTGTTTTTGCCCAAATTGTAACTGCTGCCCGTATGGTGTTTGATAAAACCAGATTTGATAAAGGTTCTTTAACGGTTAATGAAGCGGTGTTGATAATTCGTCCGTAATTATTTTTCTTCATATTTTCAATCGCCAACAACGTAAGATGACAGGTTGTTTTAAACAATAAATCGAAGGCTTTTTGGTAATCTCCGATATTTTTTTCAAAAACACCTCCAGCTTCTGGTCCATTGGTATTATTAACCAAAATATCAATGTTATTATTTTTAAAATAGCTTGAAGTTATTGCTTCAAAAGCATTAAAATCATAAAAATCAACAACAATATACTCATGTTTTTGATTAAAACGGGTGTTCAACTCGGCAATTGTGGTTTTCAGTTTTTCCTCATTTCTGGCCATTAACGTAACGGAAGCACCGCAACTTGCCAACTGTAAAGCAATTGCTTTACCCAATCCTTGTGTGCTTGCACCAACCAGCGCATTTTTACCTTCTAAATTAATCTTCATATTCAGCTACTTCTTCGTGTAAATCATCTAAATCTCGTCTGTCTTTTTTAGTTGGTCTTCCAACACCTTTTTTTCTATAATAATCTTTAGAATATTTCAGCAAATCTAATTTTTCAAATTCTTCTTTCGGTGTTAAATCTATTCGGTATAAATCAACAAATTTAGCCCCAACGCGGTTTGCGGGTGTGTCGATAACTTGAATTTCGTATTTAATTTGGTTTTTTCGGACAATCAATTTTTCGTCTTTAAAAACGATCTTTGAAGCTTTCACATTATCTCCATTTAATTTAATATGGCCTTTCCTGCAAGCCTCTGTTGCCAAACTTCTGGTTTTGTAATAACGAACGCACCACAAATATTTATCGATTCTCATATAATAAAGTTAAATTACAAATTTCCCTTTTAACAAAGGTATGAAAATAGTATCTTGCGCCCTTAAAAATTAATCTGAATGAAATTTAAAAATATATTTTTTATACTCGCTTTAAGCAGTGTGATTTTTTCTTGTAATAAAGACGATAATAACACTGACAATTTTGATGCTGCAAAACAAGCTTTAGATGATGACACCTCTTTAATTGATTATTTAAAAACGCATTATTTAAACGAAGCTGATGGAGGAATTTGGACGATAACAAATGGAGAAACTCCTTTAATGGGACAAGTGGAGACACAGAATATCACTAAAAATGAAATTTCCTATAAATTGTATTATTTAAAACAGACAGCTGGAGTTACAATTTCCCCAAGTAGGGCAGATTCTGTATTAACCACCTATACTGGCATGTTATTGGACAGTACTGTTTTTGACTCACGTTCAACATTGGTTTGGTTGCCGCTTACTGGTGTAATTGACGGATGGAGTTATGGTTTTACGAATTTTAAGGGAGGAACCAAAATTATAAATACCGATGAGTCTTTCTATTATGAAAACACCGGTAAAGGTTTTTTATTTATACCTTCCGGCTTGGCTTACGGTAACATTGGCCAAAGTGTTATTCCTCCAAACTCGCCACTGGTTTTTCAAATCACTTTAAATGATGTGAATATAGCGGATCATGATAATGATGGAATTTCTTCTATTGATGAAGATTTAGATGGTGATGGCGACGTAAAAAATGACGATACAGATGGAGATTTAATTATGAATTATCTTGATGTCGACGATGATAATGACGGAACGCTAACCAAAGATGAAGACACAAACGGGAACGGAGATTGGAAAGATGATGATGCTGATGGCGACGGAATACCAAATTACTTGGATAAAGATAGTTATTAGACGAACTATTTAAAACTAAAAAAAAGCTTCCCAAATTTGGGAAGCTTTTTTTTATTTGCATCTCCAGCCACTTTTTATTCTGTGGCCACGATCACTAGCATTTATTTTAAGAAGGTTTATATGCACACTTAAAATGATTTGGCTTGGATTATACTCAAGCAATCGACCTCGATTGGTGCCATAAGTTGCTCTAACAATATCAACTTCCTGTGCTTCAATTGGTTTAAATCCATATTCATAACGTAAATCGATCCCGAATCGGCGAAAATCCACTAAAATTCCAGCATTAAGATTCATTGCTGATTTCTCGAATACAATAGGATATTCAACACCTTCTAATTCCATAGAAGAAATTTTACTAAAAACCGGTCCGGCATATATTGAAACAGGCTCAAAAATTTTGTATCCCAAAAGTATGGGAATATCAATTTTTTTTGAAGTCCAATTCGCAGTTTTTTTCGCCAGAGGATAACTATTTTTTAAAGACACAAAATTTATTTCCGGTCGAATAAAAAATTTATCAAAAGCAATCATACCAAAGGCCCCAAACTGGGTTCCCATTTCTTTATCAGCCGTAAAATAAGTATCTATAGCAGGGTTTGCATTAACACCACCGCCACTTGGCAGCCCATAATGGTACAATTCTCCAATACTGTTAAAATTAATTCCGCCTTTTATGCCAAAAGTATATTCTTGGGCATGCACAAATGAGAAAGAAGTTAACAATATAATTATAAATAGGGGTTTTATTTTCATAGTTTTATTTTGAAATATAAAATTAACCTACAATATAAAAGCCTGCAATTTGCAGGCTTTTAAGTGTATGTAAGTTTATTACTTTTTATTTCTCAATACTGAAAAAATTATTCTTTACTACCAGCAGACAAACGGTATGACAAACTGAAAATAATTTGTTCAGGTCTTGAATCTAATCTGTAAGAGGTTGTAGTATTCTCTATAAAAGTAACTTCATTTTTATTAAAGCCTCTTTCATATCTAACATCTAAACCCAATCTTCCAAGTTCAACGCCTACTCCAAAATTAAAACCTACTGTAAAATCGTTTTCAATACTTTGACTTCATTTTTATTAAAGCCTCTTTCATATCTAACATCTAAACCCAATCTTCCAAGTTCAACGCCTACTCCAAAATTAAAACCTACTGTAAAATCGTTTTCAATACTTTGATATTCTATGCCATTAAAATCATTGGTTAAAGTATATTGAAATGCAGGTCCTGCAAATACATTAAGAGGTCCAATTAATTTTAAGCCAACTAATACAGGCATATCCAATCTGGATATCTTATAATCTTCGGTTCCTCCTGTATTTAGGGTATATTCACTGGTGGTTTTTGTATACACCAACTCCGGTCTTAAATAAATGGGACCTAAGTCTAGTTTCCCATAAATACCGACATTATAACCAGATTTACCATTTCCTTCATTATCAATAATAGCATTGGTATCATTTTTTAACGAACCATTTGAGTTGTAACTTAAACCGCCTTTTACACCATAACCACTTTGGGCGTTCGCATAAAAAAGGGTTGCAATAAAAGCAATTGAGAATAATAAAATTCTTTTGTTCATAAGATTTCTTAATTTAGGGTTTATAATACATGTTTATAACCTGTGACTTATTTGCCACTGTTATTAATCCTGCAAAGGTGATGATATGATTTTTGAAAAAAGTTATATCATTCTTAATTTAACTTGCAAAATTCACAGATTAAATAAATAAATTTGTTTTGAAAATGATGATGGTTCACTATTTATTATAAGTGGGGATCATCACAATTTTTCAAACCAACAATACCATAAAATAGTATTGTCTGAACTATAAACGCAATAAGAGTGCCATTATTTTCTGGCGATGACTTTTTCAGCTGCAGCAACGATTGCTATATCGGTTAAACCATACTTTTCCATCAATTGAGCTGGAGTTCCAGATTCTCCAAAACTGTCGTTAACAGCAACGAATTCTTGTGGAATAGGATTATTTTGAGCCAAAACACGTGCAACACTCTCTCCCAAACCACCTAATATATTATGTTCTTCAGCCGTTACCATACAACCTGTTTTTGCAACAGATTTTAAAATAGCTTCATCATCCAAAGGTTTTATGGTATGAATATTAATGACTTCGGCGCTAATTCCCAAGGCTTCCAATTTTTCTGAAGCTTGCAACGCTTCCCAAACCAAATGTCCGGTGGCAACTATGGTAACATCAGTCCCTTCTGTTAGTTTTATGGCTTTTCCTATGATGAATTTTTCGTTAGCTGGCATAAATACCGGTACAACCGGACGGCCAAAACGCAAGTAAACCGGACCAACATGTTCTGCAATTGCGATTGTTGCCGCTTTTGTTTGGTTATAATCACAGCTGTTTATTACGGTCATATTAGGTAACATTTTCATCAAGCCGATATCTTCCAAAATTTGATGCGTAGCACCATCTTCACCTAAAGTCAATCCGGCATGTGAAGCACATATTTTTACATTTTTTTCAGAATAGGCAATAGATTGACGGATTTGGTCGTAAACCCTTCCTGTAGAGAAATTTGCAAAAGTGCCCGTAAACGGAATTTTGCCTCCAATGGTTAAGCCTGCAGCAATTCCCATCATATTTGCTTCTGCTATTCCTATTTGAAAAAATCGTTTGGGATGATTTTCAATAAATTTTTCCATTTTTAACGAGCCCACTAAATCTGCACATAGCGCTACTACATTTTCATTTGTATCTCCCAATTCAGCCAATCCTGCACCAAATCCCGATCTTGTGTCTTTCTTTTCTGTAAACGTGTATTTTTTCATCTGTTATTTATTAAAAATCGTTCAAAAATAATGATATTTAACGATACTATATTACAATTTCATTAATTCTTCATAGAGTTTATGAACAGGCAATCCCATGACATTGAAGTAACTGCCTTTAATCTTGGTAACACCTATAAAACCTATCCATTCTTGTATTCCATAGGCTCCGGCTTTATCAAAAGGTTTATAATTTTCAACATAATAGGTGATCTCATCTATAGACAAAGGCTTGAAATAAACCATTGTTTCGTCATGAAATACTTTTTGCGAAGCGATAGTTTTAATGCAAATTGAGCTGATTACTTTATGGCCAGTCCCTGAAAGTTCTTTTAACATCTCAATTGCTTGTTGTTTGTCTTTTGGTTTTTCAATGGCTTTGTTATTCAACCAAACAATGGTGTCAGAGGTTATTACAATGTCATTTTCTGCCAGCTCGTTAAATGCAGCCGCCTTCAATTCGGCTAAATAATTGGTTATTTCTTCTTGTTTTAAGGCTGAGGGATAAATTTCTTCAATTGCTTTAACCTGAATTGAAAAATCCAAACCCAATTCTTTAAATAATTCTTGGCGACGCGGGGAACCCGAGGCCAATATGATGTTTTTATTTTTTAGTTTTTCTGAAAGCATTAATATGTGTTTAAAGAGAATATAAGCAGTGAATTAATCCCAAAAAACAAAATGAGTTTAAGGAACAAACTTAATTTTTTAAAATCTTTTTTTGTTTTTGCCGAAAGTAATTTCAGGGCAACATAAAGTAGGGGAATCAACGTAAATAGTCCTAAATATAGTACTGTAAATTTATATACTGAAGCATAATTAACAATAATAACCAACAATAATAGCAAAGGAAAAAGACCTAAAAATGCAGCTATTTTTTTTGTTCTTGAAATACCTAAAATAATAGGTAATGTTCTCATATTTAAACTATAATCACCATTTACATCTTCAATATCTTTAACTATTTCCCTCACAAGGTTTATTAAAAAGGCGAAAACCGATAACAATAAAATGATGTCAATGATCAATTGCTGTGAATTATTTTGGATTGCGAAATTTAATTCGAATAAACCTAAAGTAATGATGCTGAATGCAATTAAAAATGACACGGTTATATTGCCAATTAAGGGCTTCAATTTTAAGATTTTTGAATAAAAATAGAGCAGGAGTGAAGCGCCAATAAAAATAAAAGAATAAGTTGGTTTTTGTACGGATAGTGACAAACCAATTCCTAAAACAATTCCTAAGGTATTCGCTATTAAATAAAAATGTTGGGCTCTTTCAATTGAATAAAAATTGGTAACAATTACCTTATTCGGTTTATTGATTGCATCTGTTTTTAAATCAGTGATGTCATTAATAATATAACCTGCCGCAGTAATTAAAAGAATTGCACCAACCAATATAAAAAACTGAAATACAGAAAGATTTGTTATAGTGTTAAACGATGAGAAAAAAAGAAATTTGAGCAGCAGTTGAACGTAGAGTAAAAGCAGTAAATTTTTCCATCTGATTAATCTTAAAAATGCTGCCAATTTCATCTTGCTAATTGAAGTCCTTTTTAATACGGTCTAAACGTATTTTGCTTTCCCTGTCTTTAATGTTTTCTCGCTTATCGTAATTTTTCTTTCCTTTTGCAAGTGCAATTTCCAACTTTGCCCAGCCTTTATCGGTTAAAAATAAACGTAACGGAACTATCGTTAAACCAGCATTTTGAACTTGTTTCAGCAATTTTTTCAATTCACCTTTGTTTAAAAGCAGTTTCCGTTCACTTTTCGTATTGTGGTTAAATGAATGGCCATAAACATATTCTTCAATAAACATATTGATGGCAAATAATTCTCCCTTTTCATTAAACTCGCAAAAACTTTCCGTAATTCGGGCCTTGCTTTCGCGTATCGATTTAATTTCAGTGCCTGTCAACTGAATTCCGGCAATATATTTGTCCAGAATCTCATATTCAAAGCGAGCTTTCTTATTTTTTATGTTGATTTTTTTCTGCATAATAACGGCAAAGGTAATTAAAACCCTTCGAAAATTGATTTATAACAAACTAAAAATCGATGTATAGCAGGAGGTCGGTAATTAAATTTCCTTTAATGGTGATGATGTAGAGATGGGAAAATTCAGCATCGTCAATTTCCGGATATTTTTGTTGGTTGATTAATACATTTACAAACTGCGGAATGGTGTTGCTGTGACCAACGATCAGCACATTTTTACCTTTATTTTCAGTCTGAAAAAGATCATAATCAACTTCTAGCGGATGGTAAAGAATAGGTTCCAAATTTGACGTTTTTGCAATAGGCTCAACAGTATTTAGTGTTCTGTTATAATTGGTGGAGTAAATGGCATGAAATGAAATATGTTGCAATATTTTTTTCCAATTTTCGGCCCTTTGATAACCTCTTTCGCTCAAATCAGGGTTTACATCAGTAGAATCGTTCCTTACTTTTTCAGCATGTCTGATCAAAAAATAAGTGGTTGTTTGATCATCCGATTCTTGCGCGAAAATAGTAGTCATCGTTAGTAATAGTAATCCCGTAAAAATAATTTTTTTCATTTGATAATTTTTATAAAGAAACAAAAAAACGGCTAAAGGCAGTTTTTTTGTTCACTATATTTTATTTCTAAACACAATCTTATCATCAAAAGCATCCAATAAAATATGACTGTCGGCAGTTATTTTACCCGATAAAATTTCTTTGGACAATTCATTTAGCACTTCTTTTTGAATCACTCTTTTTACAGGTCTTGCACCAAATTGAGGATCATAACCTTTTATTGCCAATGTTTCAATAACATCTTCAGAAAAATCAATATGAATGTCTTTGGTCAATAACATTTTAGCCAATGCATCCAATTGTATTTTAACAATTTGATGAATCTCTTCTTTGTTTAAAGGCGTAAACATAATAATCTCATCAATTCTGTTTAAAAATTCAGGCCTAATGGTTTGTTTAAGCAATACTAAAACTTCAGCTTTTGTGGCTTCCGTTATTAAATCACGATTACTCATGTCCATATTTTCAAATCTTTCCTGAATAATAGACGCACCCATATTTGAAGTCATAATGATAATGGTATTCTTAAAATCGGCAACTCTGCCTTTGTTATCAGTTAGTCTTCCTTCATCTAAAACCTGCAATAAAATATTAAAAGTATCGGGATGTGCTTTTTCAATTTCATCCAATAAAATTACGGAATAGGGTTTACGTCGAACTGCTTCAGTCAATTGTCCGCCTTCTTCATAACCAACATATCCAGGAGGCGCACCTATAAGTCTGCTTACCGCATGACGTTCCTGATATTCGCTCATATCAATACGTGTGATTGAATTTTCTGTATCAAATAAATATTCAGCCAAGGCTTTTGCCAATTCCGTTTTTCCTACACCGGTAGTTCCCAAAAATAAAAAGGACCCCAAAGGTTTTTTTACGTCCTGCAATCCGGCTCTGGATCGCCTTACGGCATCTGCTACAGCACTTATAGCTTCTTCCTGACCAACAACTCTATTGTGCAGTTCCGCTTCTAAATTCAATAACTTTTCACGATCGCTTTGCAGCATTTTTGTAACTGGAATCCCTGTCCATTTAGCCACAACTTCAGCAATATCATCTCGGGTAACTTCTTCTTTAATTAAAGCAGAATCTTGATTTTCGGCCAATTCCTTTTGAAGTTTCTCCAAATTTTGTTGCTCTTCTTTTATTTTACCATAGCGAATTTCGGCTACTTTGCCGTAATCTCCTTCACGTTCAGCACGTTCAGCTTCCAATTTATAATTTTCAATGGCTTCTTTGCTTGCCTGTGCTTTTTCTACCAATTCTTTTTCGCTTACCCATTTCGCGTTTATTTCGTTACGCTTTTCTTTTACATTGGCGACTTCTTCTTTTAAACTAGCTAATTTTTTTTCATCCTTTTCACGTTTAATGGCTTCAATTTCAATTTCAATCTGCATTATTTTTCGATCCAAAACATCCAATTCTTCCGGTTTTGAATTTATTTCCATTCTTAATTTTGCGGCAGCTTCATCCATCAAATCGATGGCTTTGTCTGGTAAAAATCGGTTCGAAATATAACGTTGCGAAAGTTCAACAGCAGCAATTATAGCATCATCTTTAATCTGCACTTTATGATGATTCTCATATTTTTCTTTAATTCCGCGTAAAATTGAAATAGCACTTTCTGTATCAGGCTCATCCACAATTACTTTTTGAAATCTCCGTTCCAAAGCTTTGTCTTTTTCAAAATATTTCTGATACTCATCTAAGGTAGTTGCGCCAATTGCCCTAAGTTCACCTCTCGCCAAAGCAGGTTTTAAAATATTTGCTGCATCCATAGCGCCTTGTCCGCCACCGGCACCAATCAAAGTGTGAATTTCATCAATAAACAACACGATTTCTCCATTAGAAGAAGTAACTTCTTTTATCACGGATTTTAAACGCTCTTCAAATTCTCCTTTATATTTTGCACCGGCAATAAGCGCTCCCATATCTAAAGAATATACTTGTTTGTCTTTTAGATTTTCAGGAATATCGCCTTTCACAATTCTATGTGCCAATCCTTCAGCTATAGCAGTTTTACCAGTTCCCGGTTCCCCAACTAAAATTGAGTTCCCGGTTCCCCAACTAAAATTGGATTGTTTTTGGTTCTGCGTGATAAAATTTGAAGGATTCTTCTAATTTCTTCATCCCGGCCAATAACAGGATCTAATTTTCCGTCATTTGCCAATTGGTTTAAGTTGCGTGCATATTTATTAAGAGCATTGTATGTTTCTTCTGCACTTTGGGAGGTTACAGAGCTTCCTTTACGCAATTCTAATATGGCCGCCGTTAAGTTTTTTTCCGTAACACCCTGATCTTTTAAAATTTGAGAAGTCGTGTCTTTTGTGTTTAAAATGGCCAACAATAAATGCTCAATGGATACATATTCATCTTTCATTTTTTTAGCTTCAATAGCCGCTGTATTTAGCATTTTAGAAGCATTACCCGATAGCGAAATTTCACCGCCGGTTACTTTGGCATAGCTTTCCAAAGTTTTGTCTATCAATGTTTTTAATAGGTCGAGGTTCAATCCTATTTTTTTAAAAATGAAAGGAACCACATTTTCATCAACTTCAAAAATCGCTTTTAAAATATGTGAATTTTCTATTTGCTGATGCCCGTAACTTTGCGCAATTTGTTGCGCCCGTTGCACAGCTTCCTGTGTTTTTATTGTAAATTTATTAAAGTCCATAACATTTAATTTAATTGTATATTATCAGCCGTCAAAGAACATTCCACTTAAAAAAAGTAGATAGAATAAGTCATTTTGTCGCATACAAATAATATTGTAACGACATTTTGTCTTTCTATGTAAGTTATAATTAGATTTGCAGTCTAAAGATAAAAAAAATAAAATGAGTTTATTTGATAATATATTTAAAAGTGCCGTTAAAGAAGAAAATAGTTTAAAAATAAATTGGGTTTCTCTAACTGATAAAGCACAATTGGAGGAAATAATTACAATTTCGATTTCCAAACCTGTTCTAATTTTTAAACACAGCTCTAGATGCGGAATTAGCAGGATGGTGCTTAAAACTTTTGAGAGTGAGTATGACATTCCAGAAACTGAAATTGATATGTATTTTTTGGATTTATTAGGTTATAGGGCTTTGTCTCAAGATATTTCTGAAAAGTTTAAGGTGGCGCACCAATCACCGCAAGTTTTGCTTATAAAAAACGGAGCAGTTATTTATAATAATTCACACGATTATATCAGTTTTGATAAAATAAAAGAGGCCATCTAAAAAATTTTAGACAGCCTCTTTTTTTTGATTTTATTAAAAGTATTATTTTATATGTTTTGGCTCAATTGTCGGCATAATTTTACCGGTGCATTTTCCAAAACCAATTCTTACTTTGTCATCTTTGCAATAGCCGCGAATAATTACATGGTCGCCATCGTTGAAAAAAGTTCTATTAGTGCCGTCTTTTAAAGTAATGGGTTCTTTTCCTCCCCAGGTTAATTCAAGCATAGAGCCATAACTCTTTTTTGCTGGACCGGAAATGGTGCCGCTTCCCAGTAAATCTCCTGCTCTAACATTACATCCATTACTGGTATGATGCGCTAATTGTTGAGACATTGTCCAATATAAATACTTAAAATTTGTTTCTGTCAACAAATTTAAATCCCCGTTTTCTGTTTCAACAGTTGCCTTAAGTTTTATGTCATAACTATTTCCCTCATTTTTTTGCTGCAAGTAGGGAAGTAGCGCAACATCCTGTTTTGGGCTACTGCATTTAAATGGTTCTAAAGCATCCATTGTAATAATCCATGGTGACATGGTTGAAGCAAAACTCTTTCCTAAAAAGGGTCCAAGTGGAACATATTCCCATTTTTGAATATCTCTGGCACTCCAGTCGTTAAACAATACCATTCCAAAAATATATTCTGCAGCCTCATCAACAGAAATACGTTCACCTAAATTATTAACATCTGTGGTTATAAAGGCAGTTTCAAGCTCCATGTCTAACGCTTTTGTGGGCATAAAAACAGGCTGGGTTTCACCGGCTGGCAAAATTTGCCCATAAGGTCTTCGAATTTTTGTTCCTGAAACCACAACTGATGATGAACGTCCGTGATAACCAATTGGCATATGAAGCCAATTCGGCATCAATGCATTGTCTGCGCCCCTAAACATAACGCCAACATTGGTGGCGTGTTCTTTACTAGAATAAAAGTCGGTATAATCACCAACACTTATCGGCAACAACATTTCAACCTCATTTACATCGAAAATAATCACTCCCTGGTGCTTCAAATTATTTTTTAAACTCTTGTTTTTTGAATCAAAGATTTCGGCAATTCTATTTCTTACCAATCGCCAGGTTTTTCTGCCATCGGAAATAAAATCGTTTAAGGAATCCTGCATAAAAATATCATCGGTCAATGGAATCCCCTCAAAATAGCCCAATTGATGGAAAGCGCCCAAATCAATTGCATACTCACCAATCCGGGTTCCAATGGTTATAATGTCATCTTTTGTTATAAAAACCCCAAAAGGTATATTTTGAATTGGAAAATCAGAGCCCTCCGCTACATTTAACCATGATTTGTTGTTTGGATTGTTTGCTGCTATTTGCATATCTGTAAACTTATTTAGTACTTATTATTTTAAAATCAAATATATAAGTTTATTGTTACATGCAAAATGAAATTAGTATTTTTGCCAAAAATTTAACTTTTAAACATCAAAATCAATGCAACGCGACCAAATTATCTTCGATTTAATACAGGACGAAAAAGAAAGACAAACTAATGGTTTGGAATTAATTGCTTCAGAAAACTTTGTAAGTGAACAAATTATGGAAGCAATGGGTTCAGTTTTGACCAACAAATATGCGGAAGGTTATCCAAATAAACGTTATTATGGTGGTTGTGAGGTAGTTGATATTATTGAGCAAATTGCAATTGACAGAGCCAAAGAACTTTTTGGCGCAGAGTATGCAAATGTGCAACCTCATTCAGGTTCTCAAGCTAACGCAGCTGTTTATCAGGCTGTTTTAAATCCGGGAGATAAAATTTTAGGTTTCGATTTGTCGCATGGTGGCCATTTGACACATGGTTCTCCTGTAAACTTTTCAGGAAAACTTTACAAAACATCATTTTACGGTGTTGACAAAGAAACAGGCGTATTAAATTATGATAAAATTCAGGAAACGGCTGAGAAAGAAAAACCCAATTTAATTATTGCAGGCGCTTCAGCGTATTCAAGAGATATAGATTTTAAACGTTTTAGAAAAATAGCAGATTCTGTAGGTGCCTTATTAATGGCTGATATTTCTCATCCGGCAGGTTTAATTGCCAAAGGAATATTAAACGATCCTATTCCTCATTGCCACTTTGTAACCACCACAACGCACAAAACATTACGTGGACCTAGAGGCGGTATCATATTGATTGGAAAAGATTTCGAAAATCCTTTTGGTTTAAAATTAAAAAATGGAAGTCTGAAAAAAATGTCGGCTTTAATTGATTCTGCAGTTTTTCCTGGAAATCAGGGAGGACCTTTAGAACACACTATTGCAGCAAAAGCAATTGCATTTGGAGAAGCCTTAACCGATTCCTTTTTGCACTATCAAATTCAAGTGAAGAAAAATGCGGCAACTATGGCGGAGGCTTTTATAAAAAAAGGTTATGAAATTATATCTGGCGGAACAGATAACCATATGATGCTTATTGACTTGCGAAATAAAAATATTAGCGGTAAACAGGCTGAAAACGCATTGGTAAAAGCGGATATTACTGTAAATAAAAATATGGTTCCCTTTGATGATAAATCTCCTTTTGTAACTTCAGGAATAAGAATTGGAACGGCAGCCGTAACAACGCGCGGCTTAAAAGAAAATGATATGATTGCTATTGTTGATTTAATTGATGAAGCAATTATGAATTTTGAAGATGAAGCAAAATTGGAAGAAATTGCAGAAAAAGTGAATGATATGATGTCAGGGTTGCCATTGTTCGTTAAATAAACAGTCAGTAAAATATATTTAAATCCCGCTAAGGCGGGATTTTTTATGCCTGCAAATTTTTTGTTAATTATTAATAAAACCACCATTTTGTACGAATTTTTTACTAACTTTAGTAGACTGACAGCCATCTTTTTATCTACTATAAAGTAACTGGAAAATAGAATATGTTGGCTATCTGTTTAAATGTTATAAATCATTTTGTAACACTTAATTTTTATTGAAAATAATTTAAAAATAGAGATATGGAAACACAAGAAGGATTTACATCAATGCCAAGAATTGGAGATAAAGCTCCTGAATTTAAAGCTGTTACTACTCAGGGGCCAATTAATTTCCCTGCAGATTATAATGGAAAATGGGTAATTTTATTTAGCCATCCAGCTGATTTTACACCTGTTTGCACTTCAGAATTTATGACTTTTGCCTCTTTAGAAGATAAATTCGCAAAAGCAAACTGTCAGCTGGTTGGATTGTCTATCGATGGTTTGTATAGTCATATTGCGTGGCTTAGATCCATCAAAGAAAAAATTGAATACAAAGGGATGAAAAACGTTGAAGTGAAGTTTCCTTTGATTGAAGATATTACTATGAATGTTGCTAACAAATATGGAATGATTCAGCCAAATGAAGCTTCAACACAAGCCGTAAGAGCTGTATTTTTTATTGATCCAAAAGGGGTTATTAGAGCCATTATTTATTATCCACTTAGTTTGGGTAGAAATTTTGATGAATTGTACAGGGTTATTATTGCACTAAAAACTGCCGATGAATTTGGCGTTGCAACGCCTGCCGATTGGAGGCCGGGTGATGATGTCATTATTGGTCCAGCAGGTTCTTGCGGTTCTGCCCAGGACAGAATGGAAGGTAAAGAAGATATGGATTGTAAAGATTGGTATTTTTGCACTAGAAAATTAGCCAAAGACCTGGTTTTAAGTAAGGTTTTAGAAAACTAGATGAATTAAAAAATCCCGCTAAGGCGGGATTTTTAGTATTTAACTACTCCTCAATATTTTCAATCTCTTCAGCGCGTTCTATAATATTTTGAGGCAATGATTTTTTAGATTTCGCACCCATTTTCTTCAGTTTTTCAACACTTATAATTAAATTGCCCTTACCTTCAAATAATTTATTCATTGCTCCTCTATATTCAGCTTTCGCTTCATCCATTTTTTTGCCAACATTGGTCAGATCGGAAATAAAGCCTTCAAACTTATCGTATAAAGCACCTGCCTGACGGGCTATTTCTATTGCATTACGCTGTTGTTTTTCATTGTTCCACATAGAATCAATAGTACGTAAAGTAGCCAAAAGGGTAGTGGGAGTTACAATAACAATATTTCTCTCAAATGCTTTGTTGTATAGCTGATTGTCCGTATTTAAAGCCACCGCAAATGCCGGTTCAATCGGGATAAACAAGAGCACAAAATCTGGAGATTCAATTTTATAAATATCTTCGTATCTTTTTTCGCCCAATTGTTCAATATGCCGTTTTAACGAATTTACATGTTCCTTCAAATATGGTAACTTATCAAGGTCGTCATCCGTATTTACATATTGTTCGTAAGCCGTTAACGAAACTTTTGAGTCGATGACCATTTTTTTGCCATCCGGTAAATGGATCACCACATCGGGAAGAATTCTTTTTCCTTCCTCATTCGTAAAACTTTGTTGCACAAAATATTCTCGGTCTTTTTCTAACCCTGATTTTTCTAAAACACGCTCTAACACCAATTCTCCCCAGTTCCCCTGTGTTTTGCTGTCGCCCTTTAACGCTTTTGTTAAATTGATGGTGTCTTTGCTCATTTGCAGATTTAAGTCTTTTAAACCTAAGATCTGTTGGCGTAAAGCAGCGTGGTAATCAATGCTTTCTTTATGGGTATCTTCCACTTTTTTCTCAAAAGTCTGGATTTTTTCTTGTAGCGGACTTAAAATATTTTTTAAGTTTTCTTTATTTTGTTCCGTGAATTTAACAGATTTCTCCTCTAATATTTTACTGGCTAAAATTTCAAATTCTTTGCTGAATTTTTCTTGTAATTTTTCAACTTCTGCTTTATTCTCATTTAACTTTTCTTCTATATTATTAAACTCAGAAACCTTTTGCGCCAACCTGATATCAATCTGATGTTTTTCTTCATTTAAAGTTGTTTTATCCACATTCAACTTATTAATATATAATTCATTAAGCTGTTTTTCTTCAAGTAAAAGTTTATTTCTAACTTCCAATTCAGAAGTTACTTTTTCATAGTTATTTTTGGTTAATAATTTTCCAATTACAAATCCAAGACCTAAAAAGATTAAGGCAATTATTACATATAAAATAAAATCAGTCATCACAATTACACTATAAATATTAGTTTATAAAAGTAAGATATTTATATTTGCGCCATAACCGGTATTTGAAAAATAGAAACTGAGTTATCAACAACAATATGAAAATATTTGCCCGATTTATTTTGTACACTATTTTAGGCTGGAAAGTTGGTAACTTTCCAAGAAGTTTAAAAAAATATGTGATAATTGCTGCCCCACACACACATTGGATGGATTTTCCTTTGGGCATTTTTATTAAATACGCAGAAGGTTTACCCGCAAATTATGCTGGAAAGGACTCATTATTTAAACAGCCATTCGGATTTATATTTAAATGGTTGGGAGGAACGCCCATTGACAGAAGTACAAGCAGCAATAAAGTTGATGCTATTATTAACATATTTAATTCCAAAGAAAATTTTATTTTAGTGCTGTCCCCTGAAGGAACCCGAATAAAAACTGCCGTTTGGAAAACAGGATTTTATTATATCTCAAAAGGAGCAAACGTTCCTATTGTTATGATTGCGTTTGATTTTAAAAATAAAGAAGTTAAAGTTGCAGAACCATATTATCCGACTGATAATATGGAAAACGACTTTAACTTCTTTCATAAATTTTATGAAGGTGTTCAAGGTAAAATTCCAGGAAACTTTTAAACTTTATAAAAAGGTAATTTTACTACAACGGCCGGTATGGCTTTATTTCTAATTTGAATGAATATTTTTGTATCACGCTTGGCATAGGCTTTTTTTACATAACCCATCCCAATTCCTTTTTTAAGTGACGGACTCATAGTTCCTGAAGTTACTGTTCCAATAATTTCTCCAGCTTCATCCACTATTTCGTAGTCATGACGAGGAATTCCTTTTTCCGTAATTTCAAAAGCGACTAATTTTTTAGAAATTCCTTCCGCTTTTTGTTTTTTTAAGGCTTCAGAATTGGTGAAATATTTTGTGAATTTCGTAATCCATCCTAAACCGGCTTCAATAGGAGAGGTTGTATCATTAATATCGTTTCCATATAAGCAGAATCCCATTTCTAAACGCAAAGTATCCCGAGCGGCTAAACCAACTGGCTCAATTCCGAGTTTTTCACCGGCTTTAAAAATTGCCTTCCAAATGTGTTCGGCATCTTTATTTTCAAAATAAATTTCGAAACCTCCAGAACCTGTATATCCTGTTGCTGATACAATTACATTTTCAATTCCTGCAAAAGTGCCAATTTTAAACGAGTAATATTCCATTGCAGATAAATCAATATCGGTTAAAGATTGCAACGCTTTGGCGGTATCAGGTCCCTGAACTGCTAATAATGACAATTCATCGGAGCTGTTTGTCATGTCAACACCCAAATTGTTATGTTGTGAAATCCAATTCCAGTCCTTTTCAATATTGGCGGCATTCACCACTAAAAAATATTTTTCTTCGTTTATTCTGTAAACCAATAAATCATCAACAATACCACCTTTATCATTAGGCAAACAGCTGTATTGAACTTTCCCGTCAATCAAGACAGAAGCATCATTTGAAGTTACTTTTTGAATCAAAGCCAGCGCATTTTTTCCTTCCAAATAAAATTCTCCCATGTGTGACACATCAAAAACACCAACACCGTTTCTAACAGTTTCATGTTCTATATTTATTCCTT
>Ga0209414_1000231_pt1 | contig 26253 bp, 42 predicted proteins | sample LakVidmifraction_4_FD_181154 | JGI IMG/M metagenome (GOLD analysis project Ga0209414, IMG submission 181154) | Hypersaline microbial communities from Lake Vida, Antarctica - Brine Hole Two &gt;0.2 micron (SPAdes) (version 2) | ecosystem: Environmental > Aquatic > Non-marine Saline and Alkaline >...
TTACAGACGGAGAAAGAACAACTTGGAATGGCAAAGAAAATGCAATTACAGCAGGTGCTACAACAGATATATTTCAAGGAAATAAAGTATTTGTTCCAAAATTAGGACTTCCAATTTCAACAGCAACCCAAACGGCTATTAATTTAAAAGTAAACAAATCAAAATTTATTTCGCAAGGATATACGCAATTGACAGGAGTGACAGTCACAACAGTTATAGCTTCGCTTTTAATACCCGCAAACACTTACGTTTCAGGTGAGGGTTTTGAAATTATTTTGACACCAAACAAATCAACAACAGCCGCAACTATCAATTTCAGTTTAAGCCATGATACGGTAATTAATGGAACTGCCAATGCGATAACAACAGGGACAGCATTATCTACTGCAAATAGGGCAGGGTACATAATGCGAGCGTTAGTAATTGACGGCACAACTTTAAGAAATTCATTGAACAATGGTAGTAATTCAAATATACCAATCGCAGGAACGGCTGTTGGATCAACAACAACATTTAATCCAGCTGTTGACAACTATATAACCTTAACAGGAAATCCAACGGTATCTAGTGAAATAGTTGGATTTAATTCATTATCAATAAGACAACTGTAACCAATTAAAATTAAATATAATGACAAATTCAAATCTTTTTAGACTAAACTGGCGGGACTTCGTTAACGGTTTAGTGATGGCGGTACTTGCTCCAGTTGTTGTGACTATTCAACAATCGTTAGTTACTGGAACATTAACTTTTAACTGGTCCTTAATTGGCGTTACTGCTTTAGGCGGCGCGCTTGGATATGTGGTTAAGAATTTCTTTACTGGCGACCGCAAAGAAGCATAACACAAACCGCCTTTAATAGGGCGGTTATTTTTTAACCTACAAATAAAAGCCAAATGACATCATTAGAAATAGGCAGAATGGAGAAAATAGAACACCACCTAAAACTACTTAAAGACGATGCAATAGAGAAAGGACACGCACTTACTAGAATTGAAAGCGCATTAATAGGAAACGCAATGAATGACAATTGGGGATTAGTTCACGATGTTAAGGATATTCGTAAACGAGTTGAAGTACTTGAAGATGAAAAAATTGAGCTTAAACCTTATAAAATTGCCTTCGGTATTATAGCTGCCACAATCATAACTGGATTGGTTGCAATATTTGTACAGACTGTTTATAATAGTGAAAAATTAGAAAAAGTTAAACTATTAGAAATACAAAAATAGACCATGAAATTTACAGATGAGCAAAACGATTATTTAGAAGAAACCTTTAAGCGTTACAATATAAGCACGCCATTACGAAAGGTGCATTTTATGGCGACTTGTCATCACGAAAGTATGGGCTTTAAAAAGTTTGTAGAAAATCTAAACTATTCCGCAGCCGCTTTAGTTGCTATATTTCCGAAGTACTTTACCAATTTGCCAACAGCGAAACTATTTGCTAGGCAACCCGAAAAAATAGCCAATAGAATTTATGCTAATAGAATGGGTAACGGCAATAGTTTAAGCGGTGACGGATGGAAGCACAAAGGAGCGGGAGCGATCCAATTAACAGGAAAGGACAACCAAACAAATTATTTTAAAAGTAAAGGATTGTCAGTACTCCCAAATTTGTTACATACGTTTGAGTTTGCGGTTGATAGTGCTGGCTGGTTTTGGCAAACAAATAAACTCAATTCTTTAGCCGATGCAGATAATGTGACGGCAATTCGTAAAAGGGTAAACGGTGGCTTTATAGGTTTGGCAGATGTTAGAAAATTAGTTGATGAGTATAAAACTATTTATTTATGAATTTAATGCACGGCGACTGTTTAGAATTAATGCAACTAATACCAGACGGAAGTATTGATGCAATTATTACGGATCCACCTTACGGAACGACAGCGTGCAAATGGGATTCAGTTATTCCTTTTGATTTAATGTGGGAGCAACTCAATAGAATTATAAAGCCAAACGGTGCAATTGTTTTATTTGGTAGTGAGCCGTTTAGTTCCGCTTTGCGAATGAGTAATATTAAGAACTATAAGTATGATTGGATTTGGGAGAAAGACACCAAATCAAATTTCCCACAAGCAAAGCATCAGCCCTTAAATAATATTGAAAACATTATAGTTTTTTCTGATGGATATGCGAGGAACTTTCCTAAATTTAGCGAGAAGTTAAAAAACATTATGCCGTACAATCCGCAAATGACAATAGGAAGTAAATATATTTTACCAAAAGAATCCAACACAAATGGAATTTTTAGCTTAAACCATAAAAATGGAGTTTTTACACGGTGTAAAACAGACACAACAAAAAGGTATCCTTATAAAACTATACAAATAAATACAGACAAAAACAGATTCCACCCAACTCAAAAACCCGTTTTATTAATGGAGTATCTAATAAAAACATACACAAACGAAAACGAAACGGTTTTGGATTTTACAATGGGTTCTGGAAGTACTGGAGTAGCTTGTGTAAATACAAATAGAAACTTTATAGGAATTGAACAAGATGAAACTTATTTCAATATAGCAAAAGAAAGAATATCAACAACTCAATTAAAAATGGTAATCTAATATGCAACCCGACAATCAAAATAAACTATTAATTTTTTCCTTTGCTTTAGCAATTACCATTCTATTATTGCTATGTAGTTGTTCGGTCCAAAAAGACAAAGAAAAGGTTAAAACAGAAACGGAAACGCAAACAACAACGCAAAGCGAAAACAACGCATTTAAGACATCATTTTCAATTGAGCCAGTCGATAACTTAAGACCGTTTACTTATGCTGGCAAAACGTACGAAAACACTAAAATAATCTACTTAACAGATAAAAGTAAAGAGGTTAAAAAAGTTGAAGAAAAAAAAGTCGAAACGGTAAAGGTTAAAGCTATGCAAAAAGTAGAAAAAGCCGATAGTACGATATTTCTATACGGCTTTTTAATAATTGGAGTTGTGTTGTGTTTCGGGTTGTGGTTGTTGAATAAAAATTTTAGAATAACATAATTGCAACAAATATATATACAATAAATAATACAAGCGCATCAATTCTTTCTGCTTCTTGGCTAAATCTGTTTAAACGTCCTTTTACTCGGTTTGTTAAAGCATCGATATAGCTACATATTGAAACTGCAATAGGGAATAAAATCATCCAGAGAATAAAATCTAGGTTTGTCATAATTAATTAATTTTTAAATAAAATTCTCTAAAATATGAGTATCTAAACCCGTATATATATGAATTAATTTTCTTAAATCTAAACCGCATTGATTAGCCATTTTTAGTCTATTTTCTACATCCATTTTATCATATTCTTGATTATCGTACATTTTATCCATTAATGAAGTTTGGAAAATAATTAAGCAATTCATAAACTCACGATTTGTATAGTTTGGTTTGTTTTCGTTTCCTTTAGCTTGTGAATTTTGCTCTAAAATATCACTTGCTATAATTTCTAATTCTTTGTTATAAGTTCTCATAATTAATTTTTTTTGTGGTTATTAGTAAAAAATTTATGGGTTTAAGGTTGGTTAGAAACTGCAATTTTATAAGGCGGGTTTCCTAATATTGCTTTTATTTTTTGATTTTCTATGTAATCAATTATTTTTTTAGGCGTTTTATAAATAAACAATTGATACACAGCAATCGTTAAAAAATTTCCATTACATTCTACTTTCATAATTTCTCAAAAGCTATAACCTGCATTTTACTTATTTTTTCATCCAGTTGCATTTGCAATTCAAGAGCAGCAGCAACATATTTTTGGTGCTTAGCTGGTACTTTACCACTTTCAATATAAACCCGCATTGTATCACGTTCTACATTGAGCTTAAAAGCAACCCGTATAAGAAACTCCTTCGGGTGCATTAGTTTTTTAAATTGTTCTTTCATCATTCTTATATTTTAATTTAAGCAAAAATACAAAAAATAGTAATACATTAAACGGTACTTTGTTATTTATAATCGTTATAAATTACATTAATACGTTTTTTGTATTATTTAATGTATTATATTTGTAAAAGAATTAAGGAAGTGATTTACACGGCAAATTCAAAAACTTAGAAATTATGACAACTTCACAAAGATTAACAGTTAGAGATATTAGAACAATTTTATTTAATAGTGAAAGATATACAGTTATCGGAAGCGAAGAAATGACAAACAAAGAAAGTAGAGATTTTTTATATGTAATTAAAAATCAAGATTTGATTTTTAATGTTATTGACAATGGCACGCATTTATTAATATTCTAAAAAAATGAAAAACAAGCACCAACTATTATTTATCGCACTTTGCGCAATTTACATAACTTTACAACTATTAAGATAATGGACACAACAGACGAAACCTTTGACGCTCCATACTTGGACCGAGAAGAAGAAACAGAACAAGTAACCATCGATGCGTGGTACCTTAAAGAATTACAAGATGAAATTAAAAAACTAAAACAAATGAAAACACTTTACACAAGATTAACCGAAGCAAACAAAATTAAATTAACTGAGGTTTGCGAAGAATTTCCAACAATGGGAAGAAATTTAACAACCGCTTTAACTTCTAATCATTCTTGGAGTGATTTAAAAGTAGGTGACGCACAATGTTTAATTGTCTATTTAACAGATAAAGTATTTAGTGTTGACAACCTATCTAATCTATTTGAAAATGACAACTAAAGAAAAAGCACAAGAACTGTTTAACAAATTTAGACAGTTTGCGCATCACGATACATCTCAAATAGGTTCTTATCAATTGCAGCAAGAAATGTACAACGCCAAACAATGCGCATTAATAGTAGTTGATGAAATTTTAAATTTAGATAGTGGGGATGCAGTAGATAAAAACTATTGGCAAGAAGTTAAACAAGAAATAAATAAACTATGACAACTAAACAAATATTCTGCCAGTACAATAAATGGTTAAAAAGCCATTTAATCCCGAAAGGAAACGAGCCAATTATTGGATGCTTAACAAATCCAAATGACGAAATATTTAATCAAAAACTAACGAAATGAAACTAACTAAACAAGAAAAAGCCATAATTACAGAATGTATTGAAATGGCAATATCGGCAATCGGAGTAATAATTTTAATAGCAGTAGCAACCGTAATATATTTTAAGGTATGAAAAAAATATTATTGGTAGGTGCAGATACGTTTATGATAGCTCACATCGAAAAAGTACTTGAAAATCAAGATGTAAATATTGTGGTAAATAATCATGAAGTAAAAGATAATATGAGGGAAAGATATTTAGAAGAGGATGTTTTATACAAACCTTCCCCAGAGTTCTACAAACCCGTTTTTTTTGACAAACCAAAATCTAAATTTCACAAGTAACACTAAAAACTAAAAATTAATCAAAACAATATGAAAACACAACTAAACGAATGGCAAATTGAATGCGAAAACTTCCAAAACTGGTTCGCATCTCTTGGTGGTAATATAGCCAACAACGAGCAAATGACGGAAGCATTTATTCGCATCGAAGCAAAATCTAAAATTGATAACAATTTATTCGATGCAATAACTCAGCAGTGGATAAATCAAATAGAGGTGGTGTTATGACTTATAGCCAAAAAGAGCAACAACTCAAAGAGTACTATATGATTTTCATTTTGCGTGACAATCCAGTGCAAGAAGTAATAGTACAAAAATTTAAAAACGACCTCAAAACATTAAATAAATGGACAAGCGCAGGAACTATTCAAGTAGCAAAATAATAGCGTTAGAAATGTGGTTTATATTTCAGTCTTTAGCAATTCACGCTGTAGCTTATAAACTAGGTTACGATAAATGGCAACTCACAAGAGTAGTTGATGAATGGGAAACCAACGATGGTTATTTAACAATTGAAAGCAAAATGAACAATGGCAACACTTTGGACTAAAGAAAAAGAGGATGTAATACTTGCAGAAGTAAATAAAACTCCTGAACATTTAAGAGACGCTTTTAAACGAGCTTCTGAAATAATAGGAAAAACACCCGACGCAGTATGCACGAGGTTTTATGGAGAAATGAATAATAAAACAAAATCAGCTACAGAAACAAACCCCGACTTAAATCCTTATTCTCCTACTGCAAATTGGGTTAAGCATTAAAACCATAAAAAACAATTAACTTTATTCTAATATGAACCCTAAACAAAAGCATCAACTAATGCATCAACTTGTTTGCATTAAAATGATTGAATTAGAAATCTACGACCAACTAAAACCAACTTCAAAAAAGATGCTGCAGCAAATTAAGTTTTGCGAAGAATTTATTAAGTCGATTGAAGATACTTCAACAGTTCAAAAAACAACCTATTTTAACGATATGGTTAAAAAAATTGAAACGATTATACGAAAAGATTTTAATGATACGATGTAATATAACAAAAAATGTATTATATTTGCACAACAAACGACTGGTACTCGTTTTAAAAAAATTTAATAGCCTTATTTTGAAATCGGATAGTACCAGCTCCGAGATTAGAAGTAAGGCATTTTTAATTTAAACTTATGGAAAATATAGAATTTCAAAATGTTGATTATAAAGACGCTCCAGATTATACTGATGCGCATATAAGCTATGCAGAAGTTAACGGAATTCCTTTAACAGAAGAGGAGTTAGATTATCTAAATGAAGATGTTCAAGAGGTTCACGATTTACTAATACAATATTTGAACTAATGGGAGCAACTAAAGAATATTACTTGAAACTTCAAGAGCAGTTTTACAACGAACTGCCAGATAATGAAAAGTCCTATTTGAACACTCTAGGGTTGCAAGTTAAACAACTTCCAACAGAAGAGGATTTGAACGATGAACAAATAAAATCGTTTAAAATTGAGCGGTCAAAATTGTACCACAAAGAGCAAGAATATTTGTTTAAAAAACGTAATAATATAACATAATTAAGTATATTTACAATTCATAATAACAGATGCAAGGTTTGGGCATCTTAACTCCAGACCATAAATAAATAAACATTATGAGTACTTCAAACAGACGTGCAGCGTTCCAAACGCCACAAAGTAATCCAGCTACTAAATTTATCGACTGGAAGTCAAACGACAAAAATTTTTCCTATTACGACAAAGACCTAAAAGAAAAGGTAGCAATACCTTTACCGTTTAAGTTTTTAGTTCTTGAAGAATTACACGCCGTAAAAGGTTGGAACGATGCCACAAGCTCGGGCATTTATTCCAACGAAGTGAAATTTATTAGCAAAGAGGTTATGACAGTTAAACCGTTTAAAGGCAATGAAATTGCTAAAGGGTTCTATAAGGACATTAAAGAGAAAATTGTAGCTGCTGGCGGTCACTATGTGAAATCTATTTATATAATGCTTGCAGATGGTACACTTGCAAACTTACAAATAAAAGGATCGGCTGTTCAAGCGTATGGCGAGTTCACGCAAAAGACCAAATCACGATTAGCCGATGAATGGGTACAGGTTGCAACCGCAAAAGAGGGTAAAAAAGGAGCGGTTAAGTTTAATGTTCCGGAGTTTACATTTGCCAAATCACTTTCTGAAAGCGAAATGGAGCAAGCGGATGAGGTTTTTAATACCTTAGAGGCATATTTAAAAGCATATTTGGTTAAATCAGACCAAGCGCCAGAGGTTGCTGAAGATGATGATACAGAAGATGATTTAGAGTTTTAGGTTTATTTGTTTTTTTAGTGAAGATTAAACCACCTTAAGGGGTGGTTTTTTTGTTGCGTGTTTTTCAAACACACAAATAAATTTACTTTTTTAAGTGCGAAGTTTTACACTTTTTTTATACTGGCTTCGGGGAAAAAATAAATATTTTGATAGGGGTCTCCCCTCCGACCTTTTTAACATCGCACTTTCGACCTATTTAGTAAAATATAGGGTTAACAAGATTTTTAAAGTACGAAAGTGCGAAGTTGTTTTATATAAAAATCCAATTTAGTAGATGTTATAAAAAAAATTAAAATATTTATACATTTAATTAGAATTTTATTTTATATTTGCGTATCTCTGACAACCAACAAAAAACATTATATTAATCCCATAATGAAACCGAAGTCAGAGGCGGTGGATTTATGGGATTTCTTATTTTTAATGTATGAACCAAACAAAAATATCAGTATTTAAGGAATTACTATTATCTAAAGATGTGCCTTACATCGTGCCTATTGAAAAAGTATTTGAACGTATCAGAGTTGGAAAGTCTAAGGACTTAATCCAGAAAATAAGAACGTCAACTAATACCGAAGAAAAACGACTTCTTAAAAACCAATTACCCTGCATTATATTTGGAGGCGAGTTCAGGGAACGAAACAAAAATGGACTTGTTAATCATTCGGGTTTGATGGTGGTGGATTTTGATAAATATCCAAACGATGCAGCAATGTTTGACCACCTGCACGAACTAAAGAAAAACCATCACTTTGTTTCGTTATTCGTTTCACCTTCTGGAAACGGTTTAAAAGGGGTTGTAAAAATACCAATAGCGGACAAAATTACTCACGAGAAATATTTTAAGGAGTTCAATAAAAAATTTGAGTATCAGTATTTTGATAAAGCAAATTGCAATGTCGACAGGGTTTGCTTTGAAAGTCACGACCCAGATATTTATATAAATTATGATGCTGAATTATTTAATCCTATTTTAATTGAACAAGGGTTTACGGTTACTGAAAAAATACCATTAATACCAATTACAAATGAAGACAAGATAATTGAATTTATAATGAAATTCGATTGGAAAAAGGACTTTGTAGAGGGAGAACGAAACGGATTTATATTTGATTTAGCGGGTGCATTTTGTGAATATGGCGTTAATAAAAATACTGCTGAGAATTATATTTTAAATAATGTAGTTATAGGGGATTTTTCAGAAACGGAAGCTAAAAACGCTATTGGTTCCGCTTATAAGAAACGCCAATTTAGCAGTAAGTACTTTGAGGATTACGGTACAATCGACAAAATCAAAACCGATTTAAAGAAAGGTAAAAAAGAAGTTATTGAGAAATATAACATTGAGGAGGATGTTTATAACGAAATAAAGGAGGTATCAGAAGCCGAAGACTTTTGGTTTTTAAACGACAAAAGTAAGGTTTCAATAAATCCATTAAAGTATAAGTTCTTTCTTGAGCGTAACGGTTATAAAAAACACTTTCCAAACGAAAGCGAAAAACCCACATTTGTATTTATTGAAAGCAATAAAGTTGAGGTTACAAGTGTATCAAAAATAAAAGATTTTGTTTTAGATTACCTGATTGAAAGGAATGAAATACAAGTTTGGAACTATGTAGCGAGTTTTCAAAACCTATTTAGTGAACAGTATTTATCGATGCTTGAAAGCATTGATTTAATGATGTTGTCAGATACTCGTTTAAAATCTTATATTTCATTTAAAAATGGTATCTTAGAGGTTTCTAAAGACCACATCAATTTAATAGATTATATTGATGTAGATGGCTATGTATGGAAGTCCCACATTTTAGACAGGGATTGGATTACCTTAGATAATTTTGATAATGATTATAAAACATTTATCAATAACATATCCAATAATGAACCATTTGCGATTGAGTGCGTTCTTGGTTATCTTCTATCAACTTATAAAAATAGGTCCAATAATAAAGCGATAATTTTAAACGATGAGATTATAAGCAATAATCCAGAGGGTGGAACTGGAAAGGGTTTATTTGTGCAAGGACTTTCACAAATTCGTAAAACATCGATAATTGACGGAAAGCAATTTGATGGCAAAAAATCCTTTGCTTATCAAACCGTTTCAATTGATACTAAGATTTTAGTATTTGACGATGTTAAAAAGAACTTTGATTTTGAGGATAAATTTAGTTTAGTTACCGAAGGCATGACTTTAGAGCGCAAAAATAAAGATGCAATTAAACTAAATGTACACGACAGTCCAAAACTATTATTATCTACAAATTACGCTATTAAGGGCGAGGGCAACAGTCACGACAGGAGAAGGCACGAAATAGAAATTGCACAGTATTACGGCAAGGATTTAACGCCAGATGACGAGTTTAAACGGCAGTTATTCGATGAGTGGGATTTGTCAGACTTCCAAAACTTCGATAATTATATGGTTAGTTGTTTACAGTTTTATTTATCTTCGGGATTAGTTAAACAAAATGCTAAGAATATAAAACTTCGCAAATTCATAGCTGAAAGCAATATGGACTTCTACGAATGGATTTTAGATAAAGGAAACTTTGTACTGAATAATCGTAATGATAAATCTGAAATGTTTAACGCTTTTATAAACGAGAATAAAGATTATAGCCATTACTTAAAACGAAACACTTTTAATATTTGGGTCAATAAATATGCAAATTTTATCGGTGCTAAATTTGAGCAAGGATCCAGCAACGGTCTTAAATGGTTTGGTATTTTTGAAAAAGGAGTCGAAGTAAAAGAGGACGAAAATAACGATATAGCTTTTTAATTATGAAAACAGTCAATACAATATCAGGCGGTAAAAGCTCCGCAACAAATGCAATATTATATCCAGCGGATTACAATGTATTTTCATTGGTAAGAATTGAAAGACCAACTATAACAGAAAATAGATTTGATTGTAGTTGGTTAAAAGGAAAAGATGAACCAACTAGAAAAATAATTGAAGACAGACTAGGTAAAGAGTTTTATGGAACCACAGAAGATGACACTATAATTTATACTATTTTAGATTTAGAACAAGTTTTAGGTAAAGAAATAAAAATTATAACAGGCGAAACATTCGACCACGTTTTAAAATATTCTGGGCGTTGTTTACCAGACCCGCTAAGAAGATTTTGCACCGAAGAAATGAAACTTAAACCTATGTTTAATTGGTGGAAAGAAACAATAAACGAACCCGCAGAGTTTAGGATTGGTTTTAGAAAAGGCGAAGAAAGACGAGCTGTAAAGACATTAAAAAAATGCAATACAAGCGGGTTTTTACAAATGGAAACCGTAATCGGGCAAAGAGCTTGCACAAGAAAAAAAACAGGCGAAAAGTTTATTCAAAACAAGTGGGGTTTTGTTGAATGGCAAAAGCCAACTTTTAAATTAATAGAAAATCTTATTACTAAAGACTATGTTGAAGAATTTGTAAAAGATTTTAACATTCGTTTTTCTGATAAAAATAATTGTGGTAACTGTTTTCACGCCGACCCATTATTTATGGCGCACCGAGCAAGAATTAATGAAAATATAAAAGAGGTTTTAAAATGGGCAGGCACAAAAGAAAAGGTTAAACACAAAAAAGATGTTTGGTTTAAAGATAGACAATTAACAATGGAGGAAATACTTAAATTTACTGAACAATACAATTTTTTAAGCCAACTTACATATAAAGATTTTAATGACTGCGATAGTGGTTATTGCGGAATTTAAAAATAAATACTATGTTCAAACTTAGAGATTATCAAATCAAACTTTCAGATGAAGGAACGGAAATTTTAAAGCGTAAAAAGATTTTATGTTTATTCTTAGAGGTGCGCTGCGGCAAGACACTAACCGCTTTGCAAACCTGCGAAAATGTAAATGCTAAACGGGTTTTATTCATTACTAAAATAAAAGCGTTTAGTTCTATTAGGTGGGATTACGACCAAATGGATTACCGATTTAACCTAACCATTATAAACCGTGAGAGTTTACATAAAATTGAAAGCAATGATTTCGATGTGGTTGTGATTGATGAGGTGCATGGCTATTCAAGTTACCCTAAGCCGTCAAAATTTCACAAAGATATAAAAGTACGCTTCGGAAATATACCTATGATTATGCTATCAGGCACACCAACTCCAGAGAGTTTTTCTCAATACTATCATATTTTTAACCTATCAAATCACAGTCCTTTTAAAGAGATTAATTTCTACAAATGGGCAAATGAGTACGTGAATATCAAACTTAAATATTTAGGTTATGCACAAGTCAAAGACTACTCCGATGCACGTAAAAAAGACTTTTGGCATTTAATACGGCATCATATACTAACGTACACCCAAGAGCAGGCGGGTTTTACAACAACAGTTAATGAAATGGTTTTGGAGGTTGAAATGAAACCGATTACATACGCTATTATAAATAAACTGCATAAGGATTTAGTTGTAACCTCATCCACTACAGGCAAAACAATTATAGCCGATACAGGGGTTAAATTACAACAAAAGACGCACCAACTATGCAGCGGTACAATTAAGCACGAGGACGGCACAATTCAAATAATTGATGACAGTAAGGCACTATTTATAAAAGAGAAATTCAAAGATTATAAGATTGCTATTTTCTACAATTTTGTTGCTGAGTTGCAAATGTTAAAAAATACCTTTGGATTAAAACTTACAACAGATTTAGAAGAGTTCAACAGTTCCGATAAATGGATTGCGCTCCAGATAGTTTCCGGAAGGGAAGGAATTAGTTTAGCGGCTGCAGATCATTTAGTATTTATGAATTTACAATTTAGTGCAGTATCATATTTTCAAGCCAAAGACCGATTGACTACAATGGCACGAAAAGAGAACACTATCTTTTGGATCTTCGCAAAAGATGGCATTGAAGAGAAGATTTACAAAGCGGTTATGAATAAAAAAGATTACACTAACTCTACATTTTTAAAAGAATATGGTATCAACAAAAACAGAACAGCAAATACAAACCAAGATAATAAACAAGCTACGCCAAGAAGGTTGGCTTTGTCTTAAAATTATCAAACTTAGTGCAAGTGGCTATCCAGACATTTTGGCTCATCGTAATGGCGAAACAATGTATATTGAAGTTAAAAAAATCGGTGGCATTTTATCAGAACTGCAAAAAGTAAGAATTAAAGAGTTAAGAGAAAAGAATATTAACGTTAAAATATGGACCGACTATGGACAAGATTTCATTACCTAAAGGGGTTGAGATTTACACCGACTTTCGGGAGCAAATCGGAACTGTTGGCAAACCGTTTCGACTTTCTGGAGTTGCTAAAAACGGCAAACATTGGATTTACACTTTTAGGTACATCAACACCGAGCGGTTTTTTAGTGTAGAAATTGATTACAACGATAAATTTTATAAATTTGTTAAATAATTTTATTACTTTTATAAAAAAATTAGTGTTAGAGGAACTAGCAAAAAAGGACAAAGAATGGCGAAAAATGGCTTTTCATATTTGTAAAGACCGATGTATTGCTGACGATTTAGTTCAAGACATGTATCTTTATTTTGCTAATTACAGTAAAAAATTTAATGATTACTATGTGTATTTTGCAATCAAACATATTTATTTACGAAGTTTGCAAAGGAATAAATTACAAACAGTTGAGCTAATTGATAATTTTAATTTTACAAACGATAGCTACGATTTTGAACTTGACCAAATTAAAGAAACACTATTGCAAGGAATTGAAAGATTACCATTCTTTGAAAAAACATTATTAAAATTAACAACACAAGAGATTTCACAAAGGGAATTGTCACGACAAACAAATATAAACCTGCTGGTTATTAATCAAACAGTAAAAAAAACAAAAGAGCAATTATGGCAACACGTAAAAAAATGAAAGGATTAGGGGATGTAGTAGCGGCTATTACGACAGCAGTCGGTATGGAGCCATGCGAGGGTTGTAACGAACGAAAAGAGACACTTAATAAAATGTTTCCTTTCGGAACTTTAGAGCTATTAGACGAAGAAAAACAGTACTTGAGTGCTTTGTTTGCGAGTAATCCAAATGAATTGAATAAAGAAGACCAAACTGTAATTTTAAATGCTTACTTTCGTGCTTATCAATTTCTGCCTAAAGATAAATTTGAGCCGTGCATAAATTGCGCTGGCGTTTGGAATAATATTATTAAAAAACTAAAAAAACTAAACTATGACTGAATTTAGAATTAATCAACAATCGGATGACCTTTTTAGAATTGAAGGCAAAAAAGAAAACAATAAATGGAGTGTTAAATCAGTTCCTTACAGATTGCAAAGAGTATATTGTAATTTAGAAGATGCGCAAAAAGCAATCCAAGACTATTATAAATATCCAATTATTCACGAAGTAACACACACTATCGAATAGAATGCAATTAGTAAAAATATCGGAGGTTAAACCGAACCCGAACAATCCGAGAACAATCAAAGATGATAAATTTGCTAAATTGGTAAAGTCTATTCAAGAGTTTCCAGAAATGCTTAATTTACGCCCTATTGTAGTCAACGATGATATGATTGTACTTGGTGGTAATATGCGTTTAAAAGCATGCAAAGAAGCAGGATTAAAAGAAGTGCCAATTATCAAAGCAAGTAACCTTACAGAGCAACAGCAAAAGGAATTTATTATAAAAGATAATGTTGGTTTTGGAGAATGGGACTGGGATAGCTTAGCAAACGAATGGGAAGCAGAAGAGTTGGCAGAGTGGGGTTTGGATATTCCTAATTTTGATACTGATGTAGTTTTAGAAGCAGAAGAAGATGACTTTGATACAACACCTCCCGAAATACCAATAACCGTTTTAGGCGACCTTTACGAGATTGGAGAGCATCGTTTACTCTGCGGTGATTCAACTTGCAGCGATACGGTTGCAAAGTTAATGAATGGAGAGAAAGCGGATATGGTTTTTACAGACCCTCCTTATGGGATGTTTTTAGATGCTGATTATTCTAAAATGCATTCTTCTGGAGGTAAAAAATACGATAAAATAATAGGCGATAACGAAGATTTTACACCCGAATTAATAAATACTATTTTTTCTATTTTTGACGATGTAAAAGAAATTTTTATTTGGGGCGCAGATTATTTTATTGATTTAATTCCTAATTTTGGAAAAGATGGGAGTTGGTTGGTTTGGAATAAAAGAAACTCAGCTAAAAAATTTGAAGAAAATTACAATAGCGATTTGCAAAAAAAAGTAACAGGTAACGCTTTTGAACTATGTTGGTCGAAACAGAAACACAAAAGAATTATTTATCATTGTTTTTGGAATGGCAGTTTAGGCGAGGGTGAATTTGAGGAAAGAACTAAAGCTCAAACCGTAATAAGAAATCACCCAACGCAGAAGCCTATTTTATTATTTATGAATATACTAAAAGATTTTTCACAAGAAAACAATTTAATAGCTGACTTATTCCTTGGTTCAGGCTCTACAATGGTAGCATCACACCAATTAAAACGCAAATGTTACGGTATGGAACTTGACCCAAAGTATTGTGATGTAATTGTAAACAGAATGCGAAAGTTAGACCCTACATTGATAATTAAGTTGAACGGAGTAACAGTGAATAAACAGTGAAGCAATGGCAAATAACCAAAATTTAAAACCATTTCCGAAAGGAGTAAGCGGCAATCCAAAAGGCGCACCAAAAGGAGTTCAGCAATCAAAGAAAAGATTCCTTAGATTCCTTGAGGCTGTTCAAACTATGAAAAACCCAATCACGGGTGAAATGGAAGACATTAGCTTAATCGAGCGAATGGATTTGGCTCAAATGCACAAAGCACTAAAAGGAGATACAAGAGCGTATCAGGAAATAATGGACAGGCTTGAGGGCAAACCAGAACAACATAATATAAACGAAACTGACGTAACTATTAACAACTTCGATTTAAAAGAAGTATTGAAATTTGATAAGTAATGAATCAAGAAAACACTTTGTCATTAATTGCTCATTTAAAAGCTCAAGAAAATCCTTTTATTGATGAAAACGGAATAGATATTCCTTCTAAAGGATATTATGTATTAATACCCAACAGAAAACGATTAGAAAAAGAAAAAGAAGATTATATATTGGAATTAAAATTAAGTCATAAAAACCAAGTTAATTCTAAACAATGGAAGGTTAAGTCTATAGAAATAAAAAATAGAGATAATTTTAAATGCTTTATTTGTAATTCTTCAAATAATTTAGAAGTACATCACACTATGTATTTTAAAGACGTAAAACTTTGGAATTATGAAAATAAGTTTTTAATTACACTTTGCCGTAATTGCCATCAAGAAACACACGATAATAAAAAAGATTTATTAGGAGATGTTTTTTTACATAATGAATACCTTGATACTACTAAACAATAAATACTTGCCTTTAGTAGATAATGAAACCCGTTATTTTATTATAACGGGAGGGCGTGGCAGTTCCAAGTCTTTCGGGGTTGCATCCTATCTTTGTGGATTGTCTTTTGAGAGCAACCATAAAATACTATTTACAAGGCAAACGATGACCTCAGCACATTTGTCAATCATTCCAGAATTTCAAGAGAAGATTGATTTGATGGAACTAAATCCCTACTTTGAAGTAAATAAAACCGAGATTAAAAACATCACTTCCAAAAGTGAAATTATATTCAGAGGAATAAAAACCAGCTCGGGCGATAATACTGCAAACCTTAAATCATTACAAGGTGTAACTACTTGGATTTTAGATGAAGCGGAAGAGCTTGTAGATGAATTACAATTCGATAAAATCAATTTATCGATACGGCAAAAAGGAAAACAAAACCGAGTTATTTTAATATTAAATCCTGCAACAAAAGAACATTGGATTTACAAACGTTTCTTTGAAGAGCGAGGAGTTACAGATGGTTTTAACGGAATTAAAGAAGATGTAACCTATATTCATACTACATACTTAGATAATATTAATAATTTAGATAAATCATTTATTAGTGAAGTTGAGCGGATGCAAATTAGCAATCCAAATAAATACAAACATCAAATATTGGGCGGTTGGTTAAACAAAGCGGAAGGAGTTGTTTACACCAACTGGAAACTAGATGAATTTATTGATACAGGCATAGGTTGCTTCGGTCAAGATTTTGGATTTAGTATTGACCCAACTACGTTAATTCAAATAGCAATTGACAAAGGTAAAAAGAAAATATACGCTAAAGAACATATCTATAAATCTGGTTTAACAACAACCGAAATTTATCACGAAAACTCAAAGTATTGCACTAATAAAAATTTAATTGTAGCGGATAGCGCAGAACCTCGACTTATTACCGAGCTAAAGCAAAGAGGTTTAAATATTAAAGGAGTTGACAAACCAAAGATAAAAGACCGTATCGCTATAATGCAAGATTATGAATTGATAATTGATAGCTCCAGTACAAACTTAGTAAAGGAATTGAATAACTATGTTTGGCACGATAAGAAAAGCGAAACTCCAATTGACGACTATAACCATTTATTAGACGCTTTTGGATATGCCGTTTGGGAGTTGTTAGGCAAGTCCACCAAATCTAAATTTGATATTCGATAAATCAAAACGGTTTTTTTGTATTATATAGGTATGACAATACACATACCGACTTCATTAAAAGAAATATCACTAAGGCAATTTGTCGAGTTTGAAAGCTCCGATAAAACAAATCAAGATATAGTTTCAATACTATGCGATATTGAAAGCGTTTCTTTACTACAATTAAAAGACTTTCAAGATATAACCGAACTTTGTATTGACGTTTTAAATTCTACTCCAGAATTTCATAGACGGTTTAATTACAAAGGAATTGACTATGGTTTTATTCCTAAGCTAGACAACCTTTCAACTGCTGAATTTATAGATTTAGAAATGTATATGGCGAAACCCGAAACGTTTCACAAAGCTATGTCTATACTTTACCGACCAGTAAGCAAGTACAAAAGAAATTGGTTTAAAAAAGAGCAACCATTTTATGATATTGCAAACTATTCGGGTGCAACTGATATTTTCATCGATGCACCATGTGAGTATTATTTGGGCGCTTGTGTTTTTTTTTTCGATTTAATGAGCGACTTAGAAAAATACATGACGGATTATTCAACACGTATACTGATGAAGCACAAGGTAGCGAAAGCGGATTTAATGCCAAATGGGGATGGTATGTTAGCATCAGAGCATTAGCAGAGTTAGGACAAGTTGAAGAAGATTTAATACTTGAATATCCAATAGGCAAAACATTAAGGATATTAGAGTTTGAAAAAGATAAAGCACAAGTAGCAAACGAAATGATAAAAAGACAAAGCAACAAATGAGAGGATTTTACACTACAATAGATTTATTAAAAACGCTTTTGCAGCAGGATATAAACGTGCATACAATTGTACACGGTTTAAAGTCTGGAATGGATATAAACAAGAAAAATATATTTCCATTAGCTCACCTACAAATATTGTCAAGTGTTGCAGATACTAATTTTATATCATTCACTTTTGAGGTTGCCGTTTTGGATTTACGTAACATTTCAAAAACTATTGTAACGGATAAATTTTTGCAAAATGATAATGAGTTGGATAATCTTAATACTTGCCATGCGGTTTTAAATCGATTAATCACAAAGTTAAAAATCAGAAACAACGATAAAATAGAATTAAATAACGTACCAAATTTAACTCCTATCATCTTTGAAGAAATGAATTTGTTGGATGGATGGCGATGCGAATTGGAGCTTATAATTCCTAATACAGAAATAAATGTCTGTTAAAAAAGATAATACCGAAAGAGCGTTAAAGGTGTTTACTGCTTACGTAGAAAAAACTTCAAGAGAAAATCTAGTTAAGAAGCGTAAAAATACTACTGGCAACCTTTCCAAGTCGATTAAAGGCAATTACAAAGTTAGTGCTAATAGTTTTCAGTTATTTTTTGAAATGGAAGATTACGGTCAGTTTCAAGATTTGGGAGTACAAGGATTTGTAAAAGGCGCAAAAAATAAAGCACCTGACAGTCCGTTTAGAATGGGAACAGGAACAGCACCGAAAGGGATGTTTAAAACGGCTATAAATGCGTGGGTAATTCGCAAAGGAATTGCACCCAGAAGCGGTGGCAAGTTCACGGACAGAAAACAAATGCTTGCTAATATAAGACGGTCAATTTATAACACAGGTTTAAGACCTAGTTTATTTTTTACAGAGGCGTTTAATGAAGGATTTAAAGGATTGGATGACAAGGTACTTGAAGCATACGGGTTGGATGTAGAAACGTTTATAAAATATAGTTTAAAAATAACATAACATGGCTTTTTCAAAATACGTAATTACATTTACCGAAGTACCAGTAGTTAATGAGGTGTTGCAAATTAATGAATCATTTACATCTACATCGTTAATTCAGACTTTTAAAGTAAATCGAGGAGCAAGCTTTCAAACAAAAATACCAACATCGTTTGATGGAGCAGTTACAGGCGACCCTCCATTTTATATTTACAGCGGATTTATATCCAACAACTACAAAACTGCTTTTAATTTAGACTACAATGTAGCGGTTGGTTATACCGTAACAACTACAGTTGGCGCAGCGGGTACAGGAATAGGAACAGTTACGGTAGAGGCTACATTCGATGGAGCTAGTTTTACAGAAATCACAGTACCCGCTGGAGCAAGTGTGGTAATAACAAACGTTGCTCCACCACCTCAAGTCATATCTGTAACATCTACATCGTTTATTACAGCCACATCCTTACCGTGTGCTAACGTGGATATTATTGTTACTACAAATATCTTAGCGGTTACATACATAATTAACGCTGGTGTGGATATTGCCAACACAGATAATCCATTTACGATAACAGGGGCAAGAGGCACGGTTGTAAATCTAATTGTTTTCGATATAAACGACAATGATTTTCCTATAACTATAACAATGCCTCCCGTTTTAAATGTTAATCTTTTTACAGCAACGGTAACCAATGACTTTGCTGGCTATACAGCAACAATTACAAATACCTTGCCTGCTGGCCTTACTTTAGAATATTCCATTGACGGTTTAACGTGGCAAAGTTCCAACGTGTTTAATGATGTTCCTTTAGGATTAAGCACAGTAATAATTAGAGATAACTACGATTGTTATGTGGCAATAGATTTTGAAGTCGAAAGATTAATTCTTCCAATATTCGTACGCTCAACTTATTCCTTTCGTGTAACGCCCGCAGTTAATTTTACAAACGCATCCTTAGAGCTGTACACCTACTCAGGTGATGTAAATGACGAGCCGATTGAACCAAACTACACGTTAACAAAATCGGTTATACAAATGGGGCAAACGTCAATTTCATTTGATATAAACCATTTGGTTAAAGAAGTTACCGTTCCTACAATTGCCAACTATCAACTATCGGGCGTTCAAAACTCGGATTTAAAAGATACCTGCTGGTTAAAATATAATGTGTCTTGTTTTGATGGAGTAAATCAAGTTTATACTTTAAGTGGCATTCTGATAAGTATGTACGGATATGGTTATTTTAAAGAGGGTTTCAATCCTTTGCTACAAAGCAAGGTATTAATATCCAACGATAGACAAACACATTACAGAGGCGAAAATAATCGCTTGTACTTTATTACTGATAAACTAACATCGTTAACGGTTAACGGGGTGGAGGTTGTTATTACTGCTGATTTAGATTTAAACACTCAATACGTTAAAAGCATAAATGTAAACGATTACGATGTACCAGACACGGCTGTATTTGCCTTTGTGTATGAGGATGAAACAAGAACAATAACGTATGATGTTTTAGACGAGTGCAAGTATGATATTATCAATTGTGTTTTTATAAATAAATACGGATTTCCACAATCATTTTTTTTAACTAAGGCAAGAAAATATACAGATGAAGTTGACAGCGAAGAGTACAGAGGTTTAACATCAGAGTTCGGGGTTTACGATACCACAAAGCACCAGTTTACAAACTTCAATTTAAACGGTAGAACAGCGATAGTTTGCAATACTGATTATTTAAACGAGTACGAAAATGAAGTGGTAAAGCAAATGTTATTGAGCGAAAAGAAATGGTTTATAATTGACGGAATTATTTACCCTGTTAATTTAGAAAGCAAGTCAGTAGCTTACAAAACCGAATTAAATGACAAACTAATTCAGTACACGTTAAACTTTAAAAATTCTTTTGATATAATAAATCAAGTACAATAATGATAGGTACTAATTTATATATACAAGGCGTAAAAGTAGATTTATTTAAGGATGAAAACTTTGAACTAAACTCTAGTGTTCAGAATATTTCTGATATTTCAAAAACCTTTAGCGACTTTTCGCAGTCGTTTACCGTTCCGGCATCGGATATTAATAACGGTATTTTCCAACACTATTATAACTCGGATGTTGATGGCGATTTTAACCCTAATATAAAAGTTGATGCTACAATTGAAATAGGCAGTTTGCCGTTTCGTTTTGGCTCGGTACAATTGGAAGATGTTAAGTTAAAAGATATGCAACCGAGTAGTTATACTATTCGCTTCTTTTCAAAGGTTGTTAATCTTTCAGATAAATTTGGCGAAGATGAACTAACAATTTTAAATTTTACGGCTTATAACCACCCTTATAATTCCAATGTACTCCAAGCGACTTATGATAATTCAATAGCTAATGGCGATGTTTACTATCCGTTAATTAGTTCGGTTCGTAATTTTCAAATAGGAGGCGCAAATGCAATCGATGATATTACAAATGTTTTAGGTAAAATCAAATATACTGATTTAAAACCTGCTTTGCGCTTGATTAGAATAATTGAAGCTATTGAGGTTAAGTATGGGATTTCTTTTGATAGGGATTTTTTAGGGCGTGCGGCTTTTGGCAATTTGTTTATGTGGTTGCACAATCGAGCGGAGGACTTATCACCTCCGCCACCAACTGCTGGCTCAGTCATAAATTTAACAAACGCTGGTAATTTTGCAGAGATTGGAGTTGATTTAAATGTAAATACAAATACTGTAGTGCTTTTTGATTTAAACGCAATTAATTATATTATTTTAAAAATTACTCCATCGGTTGGATTTACTTTAGTAGATTATTCCGTGCAAATGTTTGATAGTTCCAACAATTTAGTAGCATCACGGAATGTTGTGAGAGGAACCAATTGGCTAAGGTTTGATACTACTCAAAATAATCAAACTTATTATTTTAAAATATTAAGCAATTCTACCTTTACATTCACGCCAGTTTTAAAAGTTACTAGATACGTTATTGGAACTGGTTTTTTAAGTAGAACTGTTACACAATCAGTACAAACGATTGCGGGTTCTTTATTTGTGGCGGCTAATATGCCAAAAATGAAAGTTAAGGATTTCATTACTTCGCTTATCAAAATGTTTAATTTAGTGTTAACTCCTAAAGGGTCAAACTCTTTTTATCTTTTACCTTTGGATGATTGGTATGCGCAAGGAAATTTGATTGATGTTACTGAATTTGTAAACAGCAAAAGTTTAACTATTAAGCGACCGAAATTATTTAAAAGAATAGATTTCAAACATCAAAAATCGGGGCAAATATTAAATGAGCAGTTTAGAGAAAATAACGGTGGCGAGATTGGCTATGGCGATTTACAGGCGACTTATATAATTGAAGGCACGGAATTAAAAATTGAAACGCAGTTTGAAAATTTAACTTTTGAGCGGTTGCAAAATAGAAGCAATGACGATTTAACAAATGTACAAGTAGGAAAGTCGATTGATAAAACACTTGCGCCTTATATCGGCAAACCTTATATATTTTATCGTAATGGTTACCAATTTTATGAAGATAATTTAATTAGAATTGACATTCCAAGTGTGCCAGGAGCGGTTTTGTCTTACACTTGGCAGACTGCAACCGAAAATGATGTAATAACTAACCAAGTTTCGCAGTCTGTTAATTTTTCATCAGACATAAGTACATTTTTATATTCAGAAATTCACAAAAACCTATATTCAAACTACTGGCAAGACTATATATCAGACCTTTATTCAACAAAAAGAAGGGTTTCGATGTACAAAGCACAACTTCCAATAGCTAAAATAATAAAGTTAAAGTTAAATGATAGGTTAGTAATTAGTGATAAGGCGTATATAATCAACACGATGCGTACAAATTTGACAACTGGAGAGGTTAACCTAGAGTTGTTGAACTATATTGGTCCACCTTTCACAAGTATTAATGACAATATACCGTTAACAGTTGATACAATAGACTACTCGGTTGATACTGAATTGCTGAGTGCGGATATGAATTACTTATACATTGCTCAAATATCCGCTATTGCAAACGGTGTTGAATATACAAATTTAGAAGTAAGCTCATCCGCTCAAAATTTTGACCTTAAAATAAATGCTAGTAGTCCATACGGGGTTGTAAAAGTAAATACAGGCGATGGCATTAGTTGGTTAACTTTAGATAATGAAGTTTCAGCAAGTAGCGGTTATTTATTAATAAAAGTTGACAAATATACAGCAGCAATAAGCAATCCGAATATAGCTAGAAGTATGGATTTATTAGTAACAATTGGAGTTGATAATTTTACGGTAACAATAACACAAACGCAATGATACAAAATATAGTTGAATTACTAAACTGCCTAAACTTCTATAATTCTAGTGAAAATATAGAGTTTGCAAAAGGTGCTTATAGAGTCCCGAGAACATTTAAAGAAACGCTTAAACAATACATAAGATGGCTATTAAGAAAGTAATTGAAATTGATGTTGATACGATAAAAGCCAACGGTGGACTTGAGAATTTTAAAAACAATTTTCAAAAAGTTGAAGAATCCGCCAAGTCTTTGCGTACACAAATGCGAGAGGCACAACAAGAAGTTGCTACGCTATCAGAGAAGTTTGGAGCAACATCAAAAGAAGCGGTTGAAGCGGCTAAAAAGGCGGCTATTTTAAAAGATACAATTGGAGATGCAAAAAATTTAACTGATGCCTTTAATCCAGATGCTAAATTCAAAGCGTTAAGCGGTTCGTTAGTTGGTGTTGCTGGTGGTTTTTCAGTTGTTACAGGTTTAATGGGAACTTTAGGAGTTGAAAGCAAAGGCACGCAAGATGCTATTTTAAAGGTGCAATCTGCTATGGCTTTGGCTAGTGGTGCGCAAGCATTAGGTGAAAGCGTGGACAGTTTTAAACAATTAGGGGCGGTTGTTAAATCGTTTTCAGTTGTTCAAAAAATATCCACAGCAGCGCAATGGTTATGGAATATGGCAATGGCGGCTAATCCAATTGGTGCAATTGTAGCGGTTGTGGTTGCTTTGATTGCTGCAGGTTATGCGCTTGTAAAAATGTTTATGGACAGTTCGGATGCGGCAAACAATAGCGCAAAAGCAAACAAGGCATTAACTACTGAATTAAATACACAAGTCAAAGCACAAGCCAAAGCAACAGAGCAAGCGGATTTGGGAAGAGATAGCCAATTAAAAATGGCTAAGGCAAGCGGGGCAAGTTCAAAAGAAATACGCAAACTTTCCGAAGAATTGGCAAACCAAGAAGTGAAACAAAAAATTGCTAATGCTGAAACTTTAAAAGCTATTTTTATAGAAGCTAATAGAGTAGCGGGTTTAAAAGGTGCAACAGAAGCGGAAAAAGAAACCGCAAAAGAATCATTAAAGTTGTTGCAAGAAGCGAATAAAGTAGCAGAAGCCGCTGTATTAAGCAGAAGAAAATTAGCAATTGATAACCGAGTAGCAGAAAGACAAGAGCAAACCGATGCTAATACTAAAATATTAGAAGATAATAAAAAGCATGGTGAAAAATTAAATGCAGAAGCAATTAAAAGAGCGGAGGAATTATTGGCTACGGAAAAAGCAAGGTTAAAATCAGTTGAAGATTTAACGGAAAGTTTTTTAAAACAAAACCAAAATTTAAAGGCAAAAACGGAACAAGAAAAATTGGACTTGCAAAAGTCTACAGATTTAGAAAGTATAAATCAAATAGCAAAAACAGAAAATGAAAAGCAAAAGTTACTAGCTGGATTTAACGAAAAATATATTCAACTCCAAGCAGATTTAGATAAAAAAACAGCAGAAGCAACAGCGGTAAAAGTTAAAGAAGCAACAGATAAAAGAATTGAAACAGAAGATGCACAATTTTTAAAACTTCAAGAATTAACACTAATAAGGAGTGAATATGATAAATTAGTTCTAGCTCAAAAACTTGATGCGGAATTAATTTTAGCAAGCGATAATTTAGAACTCCAGAAAGCGTTAAAAGAAAAATACCAAGCCGATGTAAAAGCTATTGATGATAAAGCCGATGCGGATAAAAAAACAAGTTTTGAACAAACAAGCGAAGCTATTTCGTTAATTGCTCAAAGTGGTCAAGACTTATTATCATCTATTCAAGATAGTGGGTTAGCTAAATCAAAAGCGGGTCAAGCAGCATCAAAGGCTTTAGCTTTAGTTCAAATTGGCGTAGACAGCGCACTCGCATTTTCAAAAATGATGGCAGGAACGGAAGCATCAGCAGCAGGTGCAGCGTCAACTGCTGGCCCAGCAGCACCAGCAGTTTATTTAGCCACAAAAATAGCTTTTTATGCTAGTGGTTCGGCTACTATTTTAAGCAATATAATGCGAGCTAAAAAATTACTTTCAGGCGGCAGTGCTGGTGGCGGTGCTGGTGGCGGTGCTGGTGGCGGTGGCGGTTCTGCTCCTGCACCGCCTCAATTTAATCTAGTAGGTCAAAGCTCCACTAACCAATTAACATCGACAATAGCAGGGCAACAAAACAGACCCGTACAAACTTATGTGGTAGGAAACCAAGTAAGCAGTCAACAGAGTTTGGATAGAAATGCGGTGGCTACTTCAACTTTTGGATAAAAAAACCCACTCGGTTATGAGTGGGTTTAATTAGTTGGTTGTTTATTGAAAAAACTCAACCTCATTTGTATGTTTAGTTAGTTTTTTATATTCTAAAACATTCACATTATTTTTATTAATCTTGTCAGCAATCAGCGTTATACTTTTTACTGTGTTGTGGTCAATATTTCCACGTCTGCAATCCATTAACACGCCTGTAAGCATTTCGTTTAATTGCTTTGCGCTCTTTACTTCAAAATTTAAATCTCTTTTAGTTTCCATAATTAGTTGTTTTTAAGTTCTCGTTTTAGTTTAATTATTAATCTTTTTGTTTCTATTATTTCTTTATTTTCTAAAATTTCTGTTTTACTTAAACCTGTTTGTGTTTTAATTCTGTTAATTATAATAGAATCAGTAAGGTTTTCAATTCTTTTTTTGTCATATATTTTATTTTTATTTATGTTTTTTAAATAGGTTTTTCTTACTGAAAAAGCTCTTTTTTCTTTATTGTTTTCAGCCCAAGTTTTAGTCCTTAAAAGTTCTTTTTCAGTATTGTTTTTATAAAATTCAATATGTCTTTTCCTTTGATGTTTATCAAAACAAGTTATGCATTGCGACCTTAATTTGTCCTTAAATCCATCCTTTCGTTCTCTAAAGTTTTCTGTTGTTCTTTCAAATTCTAATTTGCAAGTTCCGCAAGTTTTTAAAAACGGTTTAACTTTTGCAGGTCTGTTAATTAAACGCCACTCCTTTTGGGTTTCAGCTGCTCTTGCTTTTTTT
>Ga0209414_1000232_pt1 | contig 26192 bp, 18 predicted proteins | sample LakVidmifraction_4_FD_181154 | JGI IMG/M metagenome (GOLD analysis project Ga0209414, IMG submission 181154) | Hypersaline microbial communities from Lake Vida, Antarctica - Brine Hole Two &gt;0.2 micron (SPAdes) (version 2) | ecosystem: Environmental > Aquatic > Non-marine Saline and Alkaline >...
CTGATATTTATAAAAAAGTTGATTCCTATGCAAATCATCTATCTGGACTAATTAGTGAATTGACAGGCAAAGAATATCCCATTAAGAAAGTCATTCTATTTCCTGGTTGGTTTATTGAAGGAAGGTGCGCATCATCGGATTGCTGGGTTCTTAATGAAAAAGCATTTATGAAGTTTTTTGATAAGGAACCAGAAGTTTACAAAGAATCAGATATTGAAGGTCTCAAAACACAGCTACGTTACTGGATCGTAAACCATGCTGAGAACAAATTGATTTGACGAAAAAAAATTATAACAAAACTTTGCAGTTTAATATCCGAACCTAATCCAACCGAGAGCTGAACGCATTTTAAATGCTTTATGTTTTAGACATGTTTGAGGTAGATACTTTTAAAGCATAGTATCATGAGTGATTTTGACTGCAATGTTGTATATTCTACTGTAATAAAAATAGTATAGATCTATAAAAAGAAAGAATGGAGAAAATATAAAATGAAACTATTACTAAGTATCACTATAATTGTTAGTGTATTAATACTATCAATAACGGCTATAATAACCACAAACATAAGATCATCTGACAACAGATATTCAATGATGAAAATTGGGGAGAATAATAGTTATTTACTTAATAAAAAGACTGGTCAAGTGAGCTTACTGTATAGACTAAAAAAAGCTAATGTTGAATAAAGGCAATTAGATTAGTAATAAAATTTGAAGAAAAATTACTTTGTTATTTAATATTTGATTTATCTATGATGTTGTATTTCCTTTGATAATTTTTGTTTAAGGGTTAGTTTTCCAGGTAGGATGCAATGATAGATGGATACTTTTCAGTTTATTTAGTACACAATCAATTAAGGAATTTAATTCATGGCCAAAAAGAAGCAACAAAAACTGCCCAAAGGAAAACTCATAGTTTTTGAAGGTGGTGATGCCACTGGAAAGTCCACGCTTTGTGGAGAACTATGCAATATCTTAAAAGAAAAGGGGATTGTTTTTAAAAGCTATCACTTTCCTGGAAAGGATGAAAATACTTTAGGTGGTTTAGTTTATAAAATTCATCACGAATATAAAAAATCTTTTGGAATTGATGAGATTGACCATTGTTCATTGCAAACTCTACATATTGCCTCCCATATTGATAGTATAAGAAAAAGAATAATTCCAGAATTAAAGAAAGGCACATGGGTCGTATTAGATCGTTTTTGGTGGTCAACGTATGTCTATGGAATCACGTCTGGAATAAGCAAATTAGAATTAGATAATTTAATTAACTTAGAGAGAATAGTATGGGGAACTTATATCCCAGATGTTGCCTTTCATATAGACACAGAGAAACCTTTAAGATCTGACGAAACTTACAATAAAAAATGGCAAAAAATACGAACAGAGTATTGTAAACTAGCTAACTCTGAAAGCAATAACTATAAAGTAATTCATTTAACTACAAGTAGAGATATAAAGAGCAAGATAAACGTAATTGAAAGAATGAAAGCTACAGTTGTCAGTTTGCATAGCATTAGGGGTTTTAACCAACAAATTTTAATCCCTAATAAAATAAAAATATCACCTTTGTTTGAATACTATTGGCAGTTTGCATGTGAAAGGCAAAATGTTTTTTTTAACAGATTAGTAAATAAGCCAGCACCATGGACAAACGATCCAATAATACAGAAATACAAATTTACTAATGCATACAGAATTTTGGATCGAGTTAGTCAGTATTTAATCAAAAATGTAATACTTAAGGATGAAGCAGATAACCTAACTTCAGAGGAAAAAATATTCAGAATATTGTTATTCAAACTTTTTAATAAAATTGAAACTTGGGAACTTTTACAGAGTTCACTAAAAAACCTTCATTGGTCTGAATTCTCTTATCAAAAATATGATAAAATTCTTAGTGATGCAATGCTACAAAAGAGATCAATTTATTCAGGAGCTTATATTATGACTTCTGGAAAAAGTTCATTTGGGAAAGAGCGTAAACACCAAAATCATTTGATGTTACTCGAAACAATGATGAAATCAAATATTACAGAAAAAGTTAACGATTGTAACAACATGGGATCACTCTATGAACTTTTAAAATCATTTCCAACAATAGGTAACTTTCTTGCCTATCAATATGCTACGGATATTAACTATAGTCAAGTAACCAACTTTACTGAGGAAGAATTTGTTATGGCAGGTCCCGGAGCTCAGGATGGTATAAAAAAATGTTTCTTGTCTACAGGAAAATATTCTAATGAAGATATAATTTTCTTCATGATGGATAATCAAGATAAATATTTCAATGACTACGGCTTTTCTTTTAAAAATCTTTTTGGACGATCATTAAAATTAATCGATTGTCAAAATTTATTCTGTGAAGTTGGCAAGTATGCACGAGTCTCACACCCGAATATAAAAGATTTAAGTGGGAGAACAAGAATAAAACAGATGTTTAATAGTTCTGGCGAATTACATACTCCTGCTTTTCCTAAAAAATGGGACATTGATAATTGTGTAGAACATTTTTTAAAGAATAATAAGCAATAAAGAGGTATAATGAAATACTTTACAGGAATTTCTGCCGATTCTGTTTGGCAAAAAGCAGCTCAAGAACTTATCTCAAATCACGATTACAGACATGATGGAAATAATGGAGAGACTCTTGAAATTCTTCCTTGTGTTTTAAGAGTTACAAATCCAAGATTACGATGGATACAGTCTCGTCGTCCTCCTTACAACCCAGCCTTTGGGTTAGTTGAATTCATTTGGATTCTTGCGGGCAAAGATGAAAGCCTTGTCCCAAAATTTTGGAATCCTGCTCTATATAAGTATTCGGGTAATGATGAGCACTTCTATGGAGCTTATGGATATAGATTAAGAAAACACTTAGGTTTTGATCAAATCAAAAGAGCATTTGAAGTATTAAAAAGCTTCCCCGAAACAAGACAAGCCGTATTACAGATTTGGGATTCAAATAATGATTTACCTTATGAAAATGGAAAACCTAGATCCAAGGATATTCCGTGTAATTTAATGTCTCTTTTAAAAATAAGAGATAATAAATTACATTGGACTCAAATAATGAGAAGCAATGATATAATGCTTGGTCTTCCATATAACTTTATTCAATTCACAATGTTACAAGAGGTAATGGCAGGTTGGTTAGAATGTGATATAGGCGAATATTTTCACCTCTCAGATAGTTTACATGTGTATACAGATGACCTGAAAAGATATGAGGTAGATTTAAATAATAAATATGTTGGAAAGGTTGCTCCTAGATTTGATATGTCTTTTGAACAAACAGAGCAAGAAATAGCCCTTATTTACGCAGATCTTGAGAAAATTGCTAAAGGAGAAGTTACATCTAAAGATGAATTGAGAAGTATGTTTTCTAAGGATACTTCTAATAATCAGTTAAGGTGTAAGTACTTGCAAGATATAGTTGTCATTATCGGAGCAGATGCAGCTCGTAGACTTAACCACAAAGGTTTGGCTGACGAATTCATTGATTCGTGTACTGATGAAGGTCTTCAGTTGGCAGCCAAGCAATGGTTTCAACATAAGGAGAACTCAAAATGAGTCAGACAAAAAATGTGTTTATCAGCCACCACCATAAGGATGATGCTAGTATTGATGGTCTTACTTCTCTTTTAAAGAAGAATAATTTCAATATAAGAAATAGCTCAATCCGAGTCAACCCTGATAATCAAGAAAGGTTGAACAAAAAAGAAGTATCAGACAATACAATAAAAAGACTTCTGAGAATGAAAATGAACTGGGCAGGAAGCGTCGCGGTTGTAATTGGGAAAGAAACTCATTCCCGCCCGTGGGTGAATTGGGAAATTGAGCTTGCACACAAATTGGGGAAGCCTATAATCGGGGTATATGAAAATGGTCTAAAAGACCAAGTTGAAATTCCTCAAGCACTCAAAGATTACGCAACATCTATTGTTGGTTGGACATCTGAAAGCATTATCGATGCTCTTAATGGGAAAGTGTCATTTCAAACTCCAAATGGCAACATCAGCCCCCGAAAAGATGGAGAACATACAGTGTGTTAAAAACAAGAGAGTTAAATCTGTATATATATGTTGTCGCAAGGGATTTTGGTTTTGCCCCAAATCCTTTCCACGGCTATTGCACCCTTGCCACGTGTAAACCAGGAATACGAAAGGGTGCATCAATCGGAGATTGGGTAATGGGAGTAGGTGGCTCCCGCCTAAGCGCTACAGGTAAGTGTATATATTTAATGAAAGTGACGGAAAAACTGAATTTTAATGAATACTGGCAAGATGAACGTTTTCAAATGAAAAAACCTTGTCGTAATGGAAGTAACACAATGATGCTTGGAGACAATATTTACCATAAAGAAAATGATATTTGGATACAGGAAGATTCGCACCACAGCCTTTTAGATGGTACAGTTAATCAAACCAACCTAGAAAGAGATACGAAATCTGACAAGGTTCTAACATCAAATCATTACTATTATTTTGGATGTGAGCCTATTGACGTTGATTTAAAAAGTATCAATTATACAAATAGTAGAGGATACAGGAAGAAGCCGTTAAATGATTCATTCGTCATGGCAATTATACGCAACGTTGAGATCAACTGCCCAGATCTTTTAAACATTGTTAAAGCAGATCCTTTTCAGTTTCAACATGCAGCGAAGCGTGTTGATCAAGGAACTAATAAAATCACTTGATGATTAAAATCTTACAATATAGAACACAATAATTATGGAGAAACACACTAATGCATTCAGAATACAAACCACCAGTAGCCATACATTTTGTATGGCACCCATCAGATACAGAAGCTGTCACCCCTGTTCTTGACGCTGTTAGAACCAGCTTTGCACGCGATGTGAATCGTCCGTTCTCTCGTGGGTTGAACATTCCTCTTTTTTTTTATAGTTCAGAAACACCGAACTGCCCCCCATTAAACATGCCAACGCAGCAGGCCGAAAAAGATGTTGTATTTGTCTTCACGAGCGTCAATACATTAGGGCGTGAGGTCTGGAAATCTTACATCAATCAACTGTCTTTTTCGAATACATTACGGGCTCTTCCGATAGCTATTGACACAAATGGGTTGGGACACGTGAATGAAGGTAGTCTCCAAAACCTTAATTTTTTAAGATCATACGATTGGCCTGAGGATCTACGTGACCAATGGGCGGTGCTATCCATGGCACATGAAATATACCGACATGGTTTTGTTGAAATCAACGAAAGCGACAAAGGCAAAAGCTCGTCAGTAAAAATTTTTCTGAGTCATGCAAAAGCTGGAGGTACGGGCTGTTTGCATGCCGAATCAATTTACAAGTTTATCGACAACACAAATATGTCACGTTTCTTTGATGCTACTGAAATATCACCAGGATTCAACTTTGACGAAGAAATAATTAAGCATATTAAAGAATCTACATTGGTTGCCATCGGAAGTGATGCATATTCTTCTAGATATTGGTGCCAGAGAGAAATTTTGTGTGCTAAACAAAATAATCGACCAATAATTGCGGTTGACTGTCTTCAAGAATATGAAGACAGAGTTTTTCCGGCTGGCTCTAATGTACCTTGTGTACATGTATCACCAGAAGCTCCAATCAGTGAACGAGACATACTTCGGGTATTAATTGCCACTATTCTCGAAACGATACGGCACCATCATGCTCAAAAATCTCTCGAATACTATCAAAGCCAAAACTGGATTGATACTGATTGTGCCATTATTTCAAGGCCACCTGAGATTAGGCAAATTATTAAGTTAAAAGAAAGTGGAAAACAAAAGGTTTGCTACCCGGAACCTTCGCTTTATTCAGAGGAAGCGGATTGGCTTTCTTATTTTAAAATTGATGCATTTACCCCGTTACGGAGTAGAAGTGAAGATAAATATTTAAATAATTATCGTATTGCCATTTCCATCTCTGACATTTCTCCAAACAACTATGCAAGCCACCATTTACATGCAGATCATCTAAAAAGATTAGCTCAAGATATTTCAAGCCACCTGCTTGCTCGGTCAGGTATTATTATTTATGGTGGTGATCTACGTAAAGATGGATTTACCCAATTCATACTTGATGAAGCAATTGCATTAAAAAATCGCCTTAATACCGACGATATTCATGTTGAAAATCATTTGGCCTGGCCTATATATATATCCGACCCAGAGATTATTGTCTGGCGGGCTAAATATAATAGAGTCATGAAATCTATTGAACATGAGATTCCAGATGATATTGAGACTGATGTAGACAAGAGTACATTTCTACCACCAAACGGAGTCAACAATAAATATATATGGTCTAGATGCCTTACGGAGATGCGTGAACAATCTGTTGTAACCTCTGATGCACGCATATGCGCTGGAGGAAAACTTATGGGCTATCAAGGAAAGATGCCGGGAGTTCTAGAAGAGATAATAATTTCCATAGAAAAGAACAAACCAATCTACCTACTCGGTGCTTTCGGAGGCGTAGTTGGTGAAGTTTGTAAATCCATTAGGAACAAAGCTATTACAGAACCTCTTACCGAACAATGGCAAATTACTAATAACGTGGCGTATTTTGATCTTCAAAAAAAATCTAAAACTGAAAACAAAAATGCAAACTATACAAATATTAAATTTAGATTGGAAAGCATTATATGTGAGGAACTAGCAAAATCTTCAGGTCTTAATTGTAAAGATTATCAGAGACTAATGGAATCCCCTTTTGTTGACGAATGTGTGCATCTTATCTTAAAAGGACTCAAGGTTATATATGATTCTTCAGTTAGTATTTAAATGGAAATAATGAGGATATATCGGATAAATTTACAACATATTTCTCAAGTTCATACTTGCAACTCCTAATTTGTCTGAGGATTGGATAGGCTACAATATTCTGGTCAGTTTCAATATGTAATCTTATTCATGCCGAGAATAGAGAACAATAATAAATATTAAAGACAGAATAATGGCAAAGAAAAGAAGAAACTATTACGAAAGTTTATAGTTTTTAATAAGTAAAATGATATGTTGTTATAATTCAAAGATGGATAAAACAATATGGGGGAATGGGTAAACAAGGTTTGACTTATTAGTCTCGGTTATGTATATTTCAAAGATGATTTAATGTTGGAATTCCAGTGCCTCTGAGACATCAATATAATGTTTCTAAGTGAATTAATATAAGCATGAAATATCCGCTCAAAACATCGCTCATTAATGAAGTTAAGGAAAGTGGCTGATAACTAGTTAGAATAATCTATTGTCTGAAAAAATGAATTTATAAATATATGCAAGAGAAGAAATACAAAATGAGCTACACAGCTGGTGCTTTGCTGTTACATGAGAGTTATGTAGCGGTAGACACATATTTTGAGGTGGGTAGCTGGACGAATGCTAAGAAGGTTATAATAGAGGAAAATCGTCTTCAGATGAGAATGACATCAAGTTCCAAGCGTGTTGCCAGTGAAGTTATTCAACGTTTGAAAAATTTGAATGATAAACAGCTCTCTTTTTTCCATACAGCATCTAGAAACGACCAGGCAAGTATGTTATGGATTGCCATCTGCAAAAATTATAAGTTTATTGAGGATTTTGCAATTGAGATAATTCGAGAAAAATATTTAAAAATGGATTATCTGCTTGAAGATAATGACTATGAGATTTTCTTTTATAATAAATGTGAATGGCATTTAGAATTGGAGTCATTAACAGTTTTAACAAAAAAGAAGGCGCAACAGGTTCTTTTTAAGATGTTAAGGGAAGCAGATATTATTGATACAACCAATATAATATTGGGAGCAATTCTATCTGAAGAGTTTATTAAACTTGTACGAGAAGATAAGGAAGCAACTTTGGCTGTATTCCCATTACCAGCAAATATGTTATAGGAAAAATTATGGAACAAGATTTATTGGAACAATCATTACAAGACAGATTTGAGCATTTACTCAAAGTCATTTCTTCAAGACGATTTCTAAAGATGGAGAGTCTGAATGGAGAAGTCCCATTCTTTATATGTCCATTTACTGATAGGAATGAGTTTAAAGATATTGATCAAATTCAAAAACGACTTGGTAATAGGCTTGAGCAGGAAGGCATATCAGTTTTACAGATAAATCTTTTTGATCTGGTAGTAGAACTATTGCAGAAACGAGGACGTTTTGAATCGCTTATCAATCGTGAAAAGAAGTTATCAAAAGATAAATTGGTTGAATTTTTTCAAAGTATTGTGGATCCTGAAGAACATCTTGTTCCGGCAATAGTAGAAAAAATGAATCAAGGCGAATTTGATGTTATGTTTGTCGGAGGAGTGGGGGAAGTATATCCCTATATACGTTCTCATAATGTCTTAAACAATTTACAAAGTTCTGCAAAAGATAAACCAACTGTTCTATTTTTTCCAGGAGAATACAAATTCTCTTTGGAGGCAGGAGCTTCTCTCGATCTTTTTGGAATACTTGAAGACGACAAGTATTACCGTGCGTTCAACATTTACAAATACGAAGTATAAAGGATAAATTATATGAATCTTACTAATGTTTTTAAGAAACCAGTCAATCGCCCGATTGAGGGAGTTATTAAGGCTGATGATCTCGCCAGTCTTCAATTAGAGGTTGAAGAATATGTAATTACCAATGAAGTCGAAAAAAGTTTAGAGAAATTTCTTGATGCATATAATAATTACGAAGGTGTTAATGGAGTCTGGATTTCCGGTTTCTTTGGCTGCGGCAAATCGCATCTGCTTAAAATGCTTGCTCTGCTGCTTGAAAACCATGAAGTAAATGGAATCAATGTGTTGGATGAGTTCATTCCTAAATGTAAGCACAATGGAATACTCACAGCAGATTTAAAGAAAGCATGCCGTATTCCATCGAAAAGTATTTTGTTTAACATTGATCAAAAGGCTACGATCATCTCAAAAAAAGATGTTGATGCTCTTCTTGCTGTTTTTGTAAAAGTATTCGATGAAATGTGTGGATACTATGGCAAACAGCCTTATATAGCACAACTTGAACGTGATCTTGATAGCCATGGAGTATATGACTCCTTCAAAGAAAAATATGAAGAAAAGGCTGGCATTCTCTGGAGTCAGGGACGTGAAGAGATTATCTTTGAAGCAGATAATATAACTGAAGCTTATGTCGAATCAACTGGAGCAACACATGAATCCAGTCAGGGCATTCTCGACAAATATAGATCAGACTATAAACTCTCCATAGAAGATTTTGCACTGCAGATCAACAAGTATATTGAACAACAGGAACCAAACTTCCGTCTTAATTTCTTTGTTGATGAAGTTGGACAGTACATTGCAGACAATACTAAACTAATGACCAACTTGCAGACAGTTGCAGAAAGTCTGGCAACAAAATGTAATGGTCGAGCCTGGGTGATTGTAACAGCACAGGAAGATATGAACACGGTTGTTGGTGAATTGGGCAAGCACCAGAGCAATGATTCTTCAAAGATTCAGGATCGTTTTGCCAATCGACTAAAACTCACTTCTCAAGATGTAGCTGAAGTTATTCAGAAGCGTCTACTGATGAAAAACGATGAAGGTTTTGAACTTCTTTCAGATCTTTATCATCACCAGCAGAGCAATTTTAAAACACTCTTTGATTTTGCGGATGGTGCTAAGACCTATAAAAATTTCAAAGATAAAGAGCACTTTATTCAGGCCTACCCTTTTGTGCCGTATCAGTTCCCCCTGTTTCAGGCATCAATTCAAAACTTGTCAGAGCATAATGCCTTTGAAGGACGTCACAGTTCTGTTGGAGAACGTTCAATGCTTGGTGTTTTCCAGCAGGTTGCCGTTCATATTGGCGAACATAAAGTTGGTCAGCTGGCAACATTTGATTTAATGTTTGAGGGAATCAGAACTGCACTAAAAGCAAATACACAACGAGCAATTTTAGTTGCAGAGGATAATCTTGATAATCCTTTTGCAGTTCGTGTGCTCAAAGCACTTTTCCTCGTGAAGTACATAAAGAGTTTTAAGGCAACAAGTAGAAACCTTTGTGTATTGATGCTTGAAGGATTTGACTCAAATTTAGGTGAGTTGAATAAGCAGGTTGATGAAGCTCTTAATCTTCTTGTTCAGCAAACTTATATTCAACGCAATGGGGATGTATATGAATTCTTGACAAACGAAGAAAAGGATGTTGAAGAAGAGATCAAGCAGACAGATGTGGAAGCCAGCAATATTTCTGATGAGCTTGAGACAATAATTTTTGAACAAATAATTAGAACAAGAAAAATTCACTACGATGATAATGGTCAGGACTATATTTTTTCAAGAAAGTTAGATGAGCATTTACATGGGCGGGAGTATGAGCTTTCAATTCATGTTATCAGTCCATTTCATGAACACACCGGTAATGAGAAAATTATTAGTTCCCAAGCAATGGGTAAAGCAGAACTAACCGTAATGATGCCAGCTGATCCTAAGATTCATGATGACCTTGTGATGTATAAGAAAACAGAAAAGTATGTTCGACGCAATCAGGGGGCCGCTCAGCAGGAGACTGTAGGCCGTATTCTTGCCGAGAAAGCAAATCAGAATCGCCGTCGATTGGAAGCTCTCAAGGAGAGAATTGGATCTCAACTAGGAAAGTCCACCATTATAGTATATGGTGATATACTTGATCTGCCCGGAGAAGAACCAATTTCCAAAATCACACGTGGTTTTTATGAATTAATTGTTCGCATCTATCCAAACCTTAGAATGCTTAGAAATACCAATTTCAAAGAACAGGATGTTGGTCATTATCTCAAAGAAAGTGGTGAAACACTATTTGGCAATGATGCAATTCCTATGAGTGAACCAGAGCAGGAAATGCTTGCTTTCATCAACACTAATAATCAGACAGGAATTAGAACAACAGTAAAACTTCTTGTTGATCAATTTCAAAAGGCTCCATATGGATGGCATCTATGGGCAATTTTATGCATTCTAGCCAAACTCTGTGCACGAGCCAAAGTTGAAGTTCGCAAAGATAGCAAGCCATTAGAAGATACTGTCCTTCTTTCGGCAATTCTAAACACAGCACAACATCCAAATCTAGTATTGCTTCAACAGATCGATTTCAGCAATTCACAGATTAAAGCACTTCAGGAATTCTTTGAAGATTTCTTTGACACAAAGACTAGCACAAAAGAACCAAAATCACTGGGTGCCGAAGTGACAACAGCACTAAATAATAAAATTCATCAACTTCGGGAACTGGTAGCACAGAAAGCACAGTATCCATTTTTAGAAGATTTACAACCTGCTATTGACAAACTTGAATACATCGCCGATAAAACATACACCTTCTATCTGATAGATATGATGAAACAGGAAGATGAACTTATTGAGCTGAAAGAAAAAGTAATTGAACCAATAATTCGTTTTATGAGTGGCAGTACAAAAGACATCTATGATGCAGCAAAGAAATTCAAGTCATTGCAGGATGCAAACTTTAGCTATCTGCCCAACGAGCAGACTGCTGAGCTACGTAATATGCTGGAGGATAAGGCTGTTTACAATTGTGGAAACATTCAGAAAATAAAGGTAGTTCATGATCAACTTGCAACCGAACTGAAATCTAAACTTAGCTATGAAATATCTCAAGCCCAGGGAAAAATTATTGAACTGCGGGATAGAATAATTGAAATGCCTGAGTTTGAAAAGCTTGATGAGACTCAGCAGAAACAGACTATCGATAACTTTAGTTATGCAGAGAATACAATTGCTCGACATATTGTAATTGCTGTTGTAAAAGATATTGTTAGACAGTTTGAGGAAGATAAGTATCCAATGTTGCTTGACAAAGTAATACTTTGGAGTCGACCAAAACCGAAACAACCAATTCCGACAGAACAACCAGCAGAAGGCAAAACTGGTTCCGAGGAGACAACAGCACCGTTGACACCTGAACCACCGAAGCCTCAACCAATTGTTGCCGCTCGAGATATCAAAGTAGCCTATAAGAAACCGTTTCTTGATAATGAGCAGGATGTAGATGACTATATTGAAACGCTGAAAGATGCAATGATCGCAGAAGTAAAATCTGGAAAAAGAGTAAGGATCTAGGAGCGAGTGGGTAGTTAGTAGTAGGTAGTAAGTAGTTGGAAGTGAGTCGTGGGTAGTAAGATGTGGGCAGTTAGCTGTCTAAAAACTAGGAACTAGAATAGTAGGCAGATTTTAGTAGGCAGTAGGCAGTCTAACAACTAAGAACTAGAATAGTAGGCAGTAGGCAGAGGGGGCAGTCTAAGAACTAAGAACTAGAATAGTAGGCAGTAGGCAGAGGGGGAAGTAGGCAGTAGGCAGAATAAGAAGTAGGCAGTCTAAGAACTAACAACTAGTTACTAAGAACTGCCTACTAGTTACTAAGAACTAACAACTAAAAACTAGGAACTGATATTATGAAAAGTCGAAATTATAGAGATTTGATTGCGTGGCAGCGGGCGATGGACTTAGTTGAAGAAGTATATCGTTTGGTTGAGCAGTTTCCACAGAGTGAATTATATGGTTTAAGTTCTCAGATTCGAAGGGCTGCTGTTTCTGTACCTTCTAACATTGCTGAGGGACAGGGACGCGATACAAAAAAAGAGTTTAATCATTTTCTTTCAATCGCAATGGGATCTTTAAGAGAAGTAGAAACGCAGCTTATGATTGCTGTGAGATTACAATTTTTATCTAATTCTGACATTGAAAAGGCTATGAACCTTGCAGAAGAGTGCGGAAAAACAATTAATGGGCTAAAGAAGCATTTACGGCAGTCTCAAGACGAAGAACTGCCTTCCAAAAACTAAGAACTGCCTACTAATAACTAGGAACTGATATATTATGGAAACTGGAAAATTGAAAAAATTCGCCCAATGGGCACGCCGATACTTGAGAGATCAGGTTGGCAACAAACTGGAACAGATTCTTGAGACAGACTCGGCAGAAACCCGAATGAGTCGAGCCGTAAAAGAACTGAAGGATGAAGTAAACAAACATGGCAAAGAACAGGTAATTGAAAAGGTGGCATACCTCTGGTTCAATCGCTTCTGTGCTTTTCGTTTTATGGATGCTAATGGTTACAATCGTACTGCCATCGTCTCTCCAGCTGAAGGCATGACACTTCCTGAAATTTTGCAGGAAGCCAAACAAGGCTATGTTAATGACGAATACTCTATAGATAAAGCCAAACTCTCTGCTCTTCTTGCAGAATCAAAACAGGATGAAGCATACCGAATGCTAATTGTGGCTGCCTGCAATCACCAGAGTCAGATAATGCCATTCATGTTTGAAAAGATTGCTGACTATACCGAACTCCTGATGCCGGTTGATCTTCTTTCAGAAAGCTCGATACTGCATGAAACCCGCGAAGCACTTACGACCGATATGTGTAAGGATGTTGAAGTAATCGGATGGCTATACCAGTTCTACATCTCAGAGAAAAAAGATGAAGTTTTTGCTGATCTGAAGAGAAACAAGAAGATTACCCCTGAAAATATTCCAGCAGCAACCCAGCTGTTTACACCCAATTGGATCGTGCGATATCTGGTTGAAAATTCACTAGGTCGTCTCTGGATGCTCAATAAACCGAACTCCCGCCTTATTGATAAGATGGATTACTATATAAAGCCAGAGGCTGAGGAAGTGGGTAGTGGGCAGAAGGTAGAGGGCAGTAAAAAGAATGCTAAAAACCAACAACTAACAACTGACTTCTTAAGGATTTCTTCTCCTGAAGAACTGAAAGTGTGCGATCCGGCCTGCGGTTCCGGGCACATGCTGGTTTATGCCTTTGAACTACTTTATACTATCTATGAAGAGGAAGGTTACGATGCACCTGAAATTCCAGGTCTGATTCTTACCAACAACCTCTTTGGAATTGAACTTGATGAACGTGCTGGTGAACTGGCAGCTTTTGCTCTCACAATGAAAGCCCGTGAAAAGTATCGACGCTTCTTTAGCAAAGCAGTTCAACCTAATATTTGTGTGCTTGAAAAGGTGGATATCCCAACTGATGATCTTGAAAGTTATATGGCAGAGATTGGGATAGACCTTTTTACTACGCCACTTATTAATACTATTCGACAGTTTAAAGATGCAGACAATTTTGGTTCGCTTATTCGTCCAATTGAAATCGATGTTGGCGAAGTGCGGAAACTTTTGGATGGAAAAGGTATTGAAGGAAATATTTTTCTTGCTCAGACACACAAGCAGGTTCTGAAAGTTTTGCGAATGGTTAAGTTTTTGAGCCCGCGCTATCAGGTAGTGGTGGCTAATCCTCCGTATATGGGAGGGAAGGGAATGAATACCGAACTTTCAAAGTTTGCAAAATCAGATTTTCCAAATAGCAAGAGTGATCTCTTTGCGATGTTCATTGAGCGAAATTTGGAATTAGCGATTAGTAAAGGCTCTGTTGGAATGATTACCATGCATAGCTGGATGTTCCTTTCCAGTTATGAAAGACTCCGTGAAGATCTGTTGAGTAACCACACCGTCCTTTCAATGGCTCATCTTGGTGCAAGAGGTTTTGACAGTATTGGTGGTGAAGTTGTGCAAACCACTGCTTTTGTTCTGGAGAATGAGCACCGAGCAGATCATAACGGCGATTATTTGCGTTTGGTTGGTGGTGGAAGCGAAGCAGAAAAACAATCCGATTTTATAGAGAACCGAATTAGTGGCAAGCTGAAGTTCGCGGCCAGTTCTGAAAATTTTGGAAAGATTCCTGGGAGTCCAATTGCGTATTGGGTTAGTGATATATTAAGACAAAACTTTGCTTCCAATATACTAAAAGACTTCGGCACTTGTAGAAACGGTATGACTACTGGAGATAACGGTAAATTTATGCGTTGTTGGCACGAAGTTTCAATATCATTATCAAGCTTTAATTCAATTAGCCATGATTATGCACGCAGTTCTGGAAAAACTTGGTTTCCTTATAGTAAGGGAGGTGAGTTCAGAAAATGGTTTGGCAATAATGATTATCTAATTAATTGGAGAAATGAAGGTTTTGCCTTAAAAAACAATAAACCCAAAACAATACTTCGAAACCCACAATACTATTTCAAATACGCTGTTACTTGGTCGCTAACATCGAGTTCTCATTTTGGGGCAAGGTATAGAAATTTTGGCGGTTTATTTGATGTTAATGGAATGTCTGGATTCTTCGATCATCTGAATGGTCGCGTATTAGCACTGTTAAATAGTAAAGTATCTGAAAATGTTCTTAAAATTATAAACCCTACATTGGCTTTTCAGTCAGGAGATATCGAGAAAATTCCTTTTAATTCGAATTTTGATTATTCGCAAATAGATTTGAATTCTGAAGAATTATTTCACATTGGAAAGGAAGGTTGGGACTCATTTGAAAACTCATGGGACTTTCAATTACTTCCACTCATTATTGCTAAAGAGTCCAATTCAATTCTTGTGGATATCTACACCATACTTCGCTCCCAGTGGAAAGATGCTACTTTAGAAATGCAACGACTAGAAGAGGAGAACAACCGCATTTTTATCGATGCCTACGGTTTGCAGGACGAGCTGACCCCAGAGGTGCCCCTCAACGAAATCACCCTGACCTGCAATCCGCACTACCGTTACGGCGGCGACAAAACCGAGGAGCAGCTCGAAGGGCTTTTGTTACAAGATACTATTAAAGAGTTTATCTCCTACTCAGTTGGTTGTATGTTTGGCCGCTACTCGTTGGATAAGCCGGGACTTATTCTCGCCAATGCTGGAGAAACGCTGGGGGATTACCTTGAGATAGTAGGCAGGGAAGAAGTAGGCAGTCGGCAGAATGATGAGAATGCAGAGGGTAGTATAGATGAAGAAAAATCTAAGAACGGTTTACTAACTCCTACTTTCTGTCCTGATGCTGACAATGTAATTCCATTGATGGATGTGGATTGGTTCGAGGATGATATTGCCGAGCGATTCAAATCATTTCTAAGGTTGACCTTTGGTGAAGAGAACTACGAAGAGAATTTACTTTTTGTGGAAGATGCACTGGGGTACAAAACCACCGGCAAAGGAAAGCGTCTTTTAATCCGTGATTATTTCCTGAAGAATTTCTATGCAGATCATGTGAAAATGTACAAAAAACGTCCGATTTACTGGATGTTTAGTAGTCCAAAAGGTACTTTCAACGCGCTAATCTATATGCATCGTTACCGTCCTGATACGATTTCTACTGTACTCAATGAATATCTTCGTGAGTTTAGTCAGAAGTTGACTGCTCATCGTGATAATAAAAAGCATGAAGTGATCACTGCTGAAGGTAAGGTACAAATTGCTCTTGAAAAAGAGATTGCTACTCTAGGCAAGCAGATTGAAGAGTTGACCGATTACGAACGGGATTTGTTTGAGCTGGCATCAAAATCACGCGAAGAGCTGACTATTGATCTTGACGATGGTGTGAAAGTGAATTATCCGAAGTTTGGAAAAGTACTGAAGAAAATTGCGGGGTTGAGTTAGTAGAAGATAGTGGGTAGTAAGTAGTGAGTAGTGGGTAGAAAATAGTTGGTAGTTGACAAGGGTCAGGTAGTTGTTAGAGGGTAAAAAGTAGTAGGTAAAATATAGTTTCTCTGCGAGGCTAGGAATTTGCAGGCATTTACGGGGTGATTTAAGAAGGCGGAATCTTTTATCCTTATCATTTATAGGGATATCAGAAGAATAATTTATATTTTTTTACAGAAAAAGCCTTGATTGTTTTGTATGTTTTATATAGTTTAGGTTGAGTTTGTTATGATAACATTATATTGAAAAGGATATGTTATGGTTTGGTTTAATAAAAGGAAAAAGGATGTGAAAGCTGTTAAAGCAATAGATATGAAACTAGATGAGTTTATATCTGAGTCAATATATGGCATATTTACAGGAATTACCATTGCTGCAAAAAAATGTACAAAAAACCAAGGGGGAACTTATGAGGGTACGGTTAATCCGATACAGTATACATCTCCTGAATTTCCAAAGAACAAGGACAACCCACTGAGTTATAACCACGGGATACAAAATATTGAATTTGAAATTAATGTTAATATAACTAAAGACAGCAACAATGAGGCATCTATTGGAATTGTTGGTGGTGCGGTGGGAGTCGGCGGAAGTACCCAGCTGAAGAGTGGAACGAGTTCTGAGAATAAGATTAAGTTTTCTATTCCTGTTTTGTTTCCTGCGCAAAATCCTGTTGATTAGTCTTCATACTGTTGAAATCGTAGGATTCAGCCTTCGTTCTACAGCGCGACAAAACAAAGATTTTACCCCGCTGGGGTTTAAATAATAAAAATTGCTTACCCTCACATTTTGAGAAAGAACCAGAATTAGTTTATAGTAGGTAGAAAGTAGTAGGTAGTTTGTAGAGAGCAGATTCCTTTCCTCGCAAAGAAACTACCAACTATGAACTAATAGGAAATAGAATATGAAGAAAACAGTTGAACAGCAAATAAGAGCATTGATTGGCAAGGGAGAAGGAATTGATATCGAGTTCAAGACTTGTCGTAATAAGCTTAACCGTGATGTTTACGAGACCATTTGTGCATTTTTGAATCGGCATGGTGGGACTCTTCTACTTGGTGTTACTGATGCAGGAAACATTGACGGGATTGATCCTGATGCACTGGAAGATATTCGCAAGAATTTTGTGACAGCAATTAATAATCCACAGAAAATATCGCCACCGACTTATCTTTCCATAAATGAAGAAACAGTAGATGACAAGAAGATACTGCGCATTTATGTGCCAGAGAGCTCACAAGTGCATCGTTGCAATGGACGTATTTATGATCGCAACGAAGATGGAGATTTGGATATCACCGATCAAACGGTGCAGGTGGCGAGGCTTTATCAACGAAAACAAGTTTCCTATAGTGAGAACAAGGTATATTCATGGATACAACCACATGATCTTCGTAAGGATCTAATGGAGCGATGCCGTGAATATCTACGAATAAATCATCCAGACCATCCGTGGACAGAAATGAAAGATGATGAGCTGTTGAAAAGCGCACAACTGCTTCAGACTGATATGGAAACAGGAAAAACAGGAATCACTCTCGCAGGCGTTATGCTTTTTGGTTCCGATGATTTAATTTTAAAGGTATGTCCTGCACATCGAACTGATTTAATTTTAAGAAAAGTTAATGTTGATCGATATGATGACAGAGAACTTGTGCGAACAAATCTGATTGAAAGTTATGACCGAATTATGGCTTTTATTAAAAAACACCTTGCTGATCCGTTTTATTTAGAGGGAACCGAACGCCGAAGTTTGAGGGATATAATTTTTAGGGAAGTTGCATCTAATATGCTTGTTCACAGAGAATATGCAAGCGGTGCCACATCTAGATTAATTATTGAATATGGAAAAGTTGTTACAGACAATCCTAGTCGTCCGCATGGCTTTGGACTTATAACCGAAACCAATGTTCCGTTTCAGAAGAACCCAATTCTAAGTGCATTTTTTCGGGTTATCGATCGGGCAGATGAACTGGGCTCAGGTATGCGCAAAATGATGCTTTGGGGTAAGGCGTATGGTGGAGCCGATCCACAGCTTATTGAAGGTGATAACTTTCGTATGGTCATTAGTGTTCCTGAATTTGGTGACAATCCAGTAAAGAAATCTCAAGTTGTTGAGTTGGGAAAAACTACTGGGGCCCAGTCGGGGGCCCAGTTACCGACCCAGTCAAGGGCCCAGTCAAGGGCCCAGTCAGGGGCCCAGTCAGGGGCCCAGTCAATAGATGTTTTGACTGAATTGTTTTCAGAGGGTGAAGTTTCTGCAAGTGAATTGGCTACCAAGTTGGGATTGAAGTCAAAGACGGGGGCGTTTAAGAGAACCTTGCAGAATTTGTTAGAAGATAATCAGATAGAATACACTATTCCTGAAAACCCAAATAGCAGGCTTCAGAAATATCGTTTGACTGAGATAGGACGGCAGGTTATTGAAGGAAGGGGTTTGAGGTTAAGAAAGAAGATTTGACTACCACGAAAGGCACGAAATTACACGAAAAAAGAAAAGAATGCATTGCCATTAAACCTTTTGTTTTATTGCTTCTTTCAGTAGAAAAAGCAATAAAGCAAAAGCTTATGGAACAATGCAAGTTTGCATCGGGTGAGGCTGCATTTTTTGACAGTTGTTAGTGGTTGCTTATGTTTTTCAGGCATAGTGTTGATGTGGCTGATGAAAATTGCGAGTATGCATCGTTGCATAAGTACTCTTATGCCGATGCATTTCTTGGAGCAGAGCGACTTTTCGCCTGTCGCGCCGTAGGAACGTAGGAGGATGTGTTTTCGCCTGCCTGGCGTAGCTTGAAAAGCGAGGACAGGTGCCTTTCGTGGTAAAGAAAATGAAGTGTTGTAGTGGATTTGGTTGGGTGAGTAAAGGGAAAGAGAAGCTGATGGATGTTGAAGGACTTGCTGATTTTGTTGAAATCGGATGTAAGCTAATAAGGATTTAAGAAAAAATGGGGAGATCTGTTATGACTGATAAAATTACACAGGCATTGACCAAGATGTTTGAGAATAACCGGATTGTTTTCTGGTATGATGAGAAGAAGGAACTTCGTGCGGATTTTGATGCAATTGAAATTTCAGGAGTTAATAAGGTTGAAATTGAAAATAATGAGTTTGGGCTTAAGTATCGTATTCTAAGAGAGCAACCGGAAGATAAGTTTCTTCTGTTCCATGAAGGACCAAGACCTGATGATAAGGACAACTGGATGCTTGACCTATATCTTAGCTATGGAGAGTTTAGAACGGATCAGATTGCTCTATGGATGGCTGAACTTGGACTGGGGCATGAATTTACTGAATTGTTAAGAGAAAATAGTGTATTTTTTGGTTCTGCCGCTCGTCGCAATCAACTCAAGGATCGTTTGGTTCCAGAGGATGATCATAGAGATGTAAGATTGAAGATGGCTGCGGTTTGTTGCAGTACTCTTGTGGAGCCAAGGCTTGAGTCTATTCTGGCTGCTCTTCTTAGGGAGTATTCTGAAGGTAATGATAAGAAGTTTGCTCGTATTGAACGCTCAAAGTTGAGCGAATTTCTTTTTGAACAAATGAAGCGTCAATATGGTTATGAAACGGATAATCTGTCTATTGCCGATTTTGCAATTGAGTTGTTTAAATCATGTTATTCTATTGAGCTGCATGAAGATGCAAAACTTAATCAGGATGCTTTGCTCTTTATGCGTCGTTGGAAAGATAGTATCAGGCAGAATGATGTATTTGAATTGCTATCTAAAAAATGTTTTGAGTCCTCGGATATTGAAAAGGATCTTAATGATAGAGATGTGAAGAAGCTTGGGAATATAGACTTCTTTGAAAAGATTGATAAAAAAATTATCTCTGAATTAACAAGCCATGTTATGCATAAAACTATGCCTGCTGACCAGATTGAATCAATTATTAGCCAGCGAAAAAGTGGTCACTGGTTTAAGAAATATGAGAACTTTTATAATACTCTTGAATATGCGTTAGCGTTTTTTGAACGGCTTTCTTCGATTAATCTTAATATAGAGAATGTGGAAACTGGTATAAGAAATTATGCTGAAACTTGGTTTCGTGTTGATCAGCTTTATCGTAAGACAATTTACAATTATCGTGAGAGCAGTCAAAGTCTGCTGAAACCTTTGATTGATCAGATTGATAATTATTATTCGAATAATTACTTGATGAAACTTGGCGATGCGTGGCAGCATTCAATTGAACATTTGTCTGATTGGAAATTTCCGGGGGTTCCGCAACAGCATCGTTTCTTTGCGAAGAATGTACAGCCTTTTCTCAGTGCAAATAAAAAAGTTGCAGTTATCATTTCTGATGCAATGCGCTATGAAGTGGGGGAAGAGTTATTTAGTAGAGTGCAGCAGGAAAACAGATATGTTGCAACGTTGAAGTTTCAACAGTCTCCGCTTCCATCTTACACTCAGTTGGGTATGGCAGCACTTCTTCCTCATAAGGAGTTGTCTATAGATGACAATGACAAAGGAACTGTTTCGGCGGATGGTGTAAGTACTTCTGGTACTGCCAATAGAGCTAAGATACTTAATAGTGCTATTGCTGGGGGAGCTACTGCTGTTAAGGCTGCTGACTTCAATTCAATGGGGGGTGAAGCAAGTCGTGAACTGATAAAAAGCCATGATGTTGTGTATATCTATCACAATCAGATTGACCACACTGGTGATAACCGTGAAAGTGAAGAACGTGTCTTCAATGCCGTTGAAGATACTATTAATGAGCTTATTTTTCTTGTGAGACGACTTGCTTCAGCTAATGTCAACAATCTGATAATTACTGCCGATCACGGTTTTATCTACCAGAATAATGAGCTTGATGAAAGCGATTTTGTGGGTAGTGAACAAGGTGATCCAAATATACGTTATCGAGACCGTCGCTTTCTATTAGGAAAAGGTCTTGCTGATAAGGAGTTTGCTGTTAATTATACTTCTGAGCAACTTGGGCTAGCTGGATCTATGGAAGTACAAATTCCTAGATCTATTAATAGATTGAGGCTTAAGGGAAGTGGAAGCAGGTTTGTTCATGGTGGAAGTTCTCTTCAGGAAATTGTTGTGCCTGTAATAAGTATTAATAAGAAACGTAAGGATAACATAGAATACGTGGATGTGGATATTCTTCGGGGATCTACATCTATTATTACTTCTCGACAGTTTTCAGTTGTGCTTTTTCAAGAACAAGTGGTTGAGGACAAGATTCAGCCGCGCAGTCTGAGAGTTGCTGTTTACTCTACTAAGGGAGATCTATTATCAGATGTACGTGATATGTGCTTTGATAATACAACCGAAGAACATCAAGGACGTGAGTATAATGTCCAGTTTGTTTTAAGTGCAGAGGCTGAAAAATTCTCCGGACAGGAAATAGTTTTGAAACTTGAAGAACGTGAGGGGAAAACCAGTCACTATAAAGAATATAAGAGTGCACGCTATACGCTGCGTTTAAATGCCGGGTTTGGCTTTGATTTTTAGGAGATAATATGAATGATTTAGATAAAAAAGCAAATGATAAATTTGCAGGATTGGTAGTTAGGAAAGACTTGGTTAAAGCTGTAAAGGGCAATGCTATTGTACCGTCCTACGTGTTGGAATATCTATTGGGGCAATATTGTGCAACTTCTGATGAAGTGAGCATTCAATCAGGGATTGAAACCGTAAAGGAAATTCTTAGAAAACACTACGTCCATCGTAATGAGGCAAATCTGATTCGCTCTGAAATAGCCAGAAAAGGAAAGTTAAAGGTTATTGACAAAATTACTGTTGATTTTAATTCAGAGAAAAATGTGCATGAAGCCAGCTTCTCCAATCTTGGAATCAAGAAGGTCTTGGTGGATGCTGATACCGTAAAGAAACATCACAAGCTTCTTGTGGGAGGAGTCTGGTGCATATGTGATGTTGAATATATGGAGATAGAAGATAAGGGAGTATGCCCTTGGGTCATGAATTCTATAAAGCCAATACAACTATCTCATTTTGATAATGATCAGTTCATGGAATCCCGTAGCCAATTTACAACCGATGAGTGGATTGATCTTCTAATTCAGACAATCGGCTTTGATCCTGAAAAACTTAGCAAACGAGCAAAAATGCTGCAGCTTGTTCGACTTATCTCGTTTTGTGAACGTAACTACAACATTATCGAACTTGGTCCAAAAGGAACTGGTAAATCTCACATATACTCGGAATTCTCACCACACGGAATTCTTATATCGGGTGGTGAAGTTAGCGTGGCAAAGCTCTTTGTGAACAACTCCAGTCGCAAAATCGGCTTGGTAGGATATTGGGATGTGGTTACTTTCGATGAATTTGCAGGACAGGAGAAAAAAGTCGAAAAAGCTCTGGTGGATATTCTTAAAAACTATATGGCCAATAAATCTTTCTCTCGCGGGGTTGACACACAAAGTGCAGAGGCTTCTATGTCCTTTGTGGGCAATACAAAGCACAACCTTCCGTACATGTTGAAACACTCGGATCTGTTTTCAGAACTACCAAGTAAGTTCAAGGATTCTGCTTTCCTCGACAGACTTCATTTTTATCTTCCAGGGTGGGAAGTTGATATTCTACGTGGCGAACTTTTTTCTAATGGATATGGATTTGTTGTAGACTACCTTGCAGAAGTTTTGAAAGCATTTAGAAATCACGACTTTTCTCAGAAATACCAGGAGTTCTTTGAACTTTCTCAGGATATTTCAACTCGAGATCGTGACGGAATTCATAAAACTTTTAGCGGTCTTATGAAGATCCTATTTCCCCATGAACAAGCCAGTAAAGATGAAATAGAGGCAATTCTTAAATTTTCTGTTGAGGGTAGAAAACGTATCAAGGATCAATTAATGCGAATTGACTCAACCTATGAAAAAGTTAACTTTAGTTATACTGATTTGAGCTCAGGCAAAGAAGTGAGTGTGAAGACACTTGAGGAAGAACAATATCCTAAGCACTACTATAAAAATATCGTTGGTGATGACCCTGCATTAGAATCTGAAGAAGAACTATCTGATGAACAGCAGGTAATGTCTTTTAAGCCAACTCAGTTGACTCCAGAAAAACTTGAACCCAAACATATAGAGTTTCGAGAAGATCACAAAGGTGTTTCCTTTGACAATCTGTTTGCAGACTATCTTGTAGGAGCAAAAAGAATAGTTATTACCGATCCATATATTCGCATCTTTTATCAGATTCGTAACCTTATGGAATTCATTGAAACTGCTGTAAAAGTAAAACCAGAAGATGAAGAATTGCATATTCACTTAGTGACTGCAAAAGATCAATTTGATGCATATACTCAAGACAATTTCTTCAAGGACATTCAAGAAAATTGTGCAACTGCCGGGGTTCAGTTTACATGGGGTTACGGTGATGAACATATTCATGCGCGGCATATCATTACTGACACCGGTTGGAAAATTTCTCTAGACCGTGGTTTGGATATTTTTCAACCATACGAAATGAATGATGCATTTGCATTACCAAACCGACTACAGCAGTATCGTACCTGCAAAGCATTTGAGATCACTTATCTGCGCCTCGACGATACCGAGTCGCCAACCGACTAGATTTAAAACTCTTTGTGACCGCCAACAAAAAGTATAAAGAATTACATGATAAATATGCCAAACAGCACATGACGAGACTATGAGTATCAAGAGCGTTAAGAGTGTTAAGGGTGGTATGAATCTTGATTCAACTGATATTTTGTCAAAAAATAACCCCATTAATTTTGACCCTTTTGAGGGGGGTGCCTGGTTGCCTCGTGTTTATTAGTATAACTGTACTTTCTGTTTGCATTATTCTTGAAAATGTGTTTAAATATATTTTTTTCACAATAAAACATTATGAAGGAGATAAATATGGCGAAGGCAGAGAAAAAAAAGAATGGTTGTTTAAAAGTTGTTGCAGTCTTTTGTGGAAGTATTATTGTTCTCGGATTTATTGGAGGAATACTTTCTGCAATCTCACCTAGTTCATCCAGTGACACACCAGAGGTTACTAACGAAAGAACTGTCACCACTGATAATATCGATTCTGAACCAAAATCAGAAACGGCAGATACTGTAAATGTAGCTTCTGAATCTAAGATTAAGACTACAAGTGCTGGTCATTCACCTAAAAAAAGTGAAAATAAACTTGTAGAGCCTGAGTGGGATGGTATGTTTCTGGATCTCCAGAAGGAAATAAGAAACCGTAATAACTTTGTAGCACCATCGCTTGGCAGTAAAGTTAAAATAGAAATGAAGGCCAAAGGCATCTTTAAAACCGGCAACTTGAAAGAAATAACATATGATGCTGTTGTGCTGCAGGCAGGGACAGCTGTTAAAGCTTTCCCGTCCTCTGAATTATCAATGGATACTCGTGCTAGATTCTTTGAAGATGACTATATTGATAAGGCAGCGTTAAATGAACTCAATTTAGAAAAGAAGAAATTTCAAGCTAAAAAAGACAAACAACAGGCAGAGCTCCAATATAAAAAAGATGTGATTGATGCTCAGGAACAATTGGCGGCAGCTCTGGCACGAAAAAAAGAATTTGATAAAGCTTTCAATGGTTGGGATGATTCTCACAGAGAACTTGTTAAATATATTAAACAGTCCATGAATGATCCTGATTCATTTAAACACGTATCAACAACTCGTAGCAACAATTCTGCTGGATATATTGTACATATGGTTTATTCAGGTAAGAATGGTTTTGGAGGTCGTGTTAAAGCCCAGGTAACTGCGCGTTTGACATCTACGGGGCAGCTTGCTGAAATACTTTCTATGGAATAAATGAAGATAATACAAAAGCCCAGCTTAACCGCTGAACAATTGAGTTGAAGAGTTAGTGTTAATCAATAAATCTATTAAGACAATTGTTGATCCAGTAGATCTTCTACTATTAGTTGCATCTGATAACATTGTACCGTTATCATTGGATGATGAAGCTAAAAATTTTGAATTGACCGACTTTGAATATGCATTTTATACAGCTGTTGCTGACAATGAAAGTGCAAGAGAGTTAATGCAGAAAGATAAGTTGCGGGAACTTGCGGTTATTCTAACAGAAAGAGTTAAAGCAAATGCATCTATTGACTGGACTATCAAAGAGAGTGTAAGAGCAAAGTTAAAGGTAATCATTAAAAGAACCCTAAGACAATTTGGTTATCCTCCAGATATGCAGAAACTTGCAACAGAAACCGTGTTGAAACAAGCTGAATTAATTGCCAGTGAACTGACAGCCTAATATTATTGTAGGAATGTTTGGCTTTCAAATAATATATTTTTTTGACACCTCCAAGTAAAATATAGGACAACATGTTTCTAATATTCTTGTTGATAGTGAGTTGCATGGAAATTCAGTTGTAAAAAATTACTTTACAACTGCCTAAATGATATGTTTTAATATGAATACGCAAAAACTGGAGCTATGTCTGCATAATTTTTTTAGTGGTTCTTGTTTAGAGATTGATGTATTTGATGCAAAAGGTAAGAGGTATACTCCACGAGAATGGTTTATTGCTCCATGTAAAGTAATTGAACAGGCTATTGCCTTAATTATTAATGGTAAAGTTGTCAACTTTAGATATGATCCTGAAAATGAAACTATTGTAAAAAGATAAGAATATTTATAGAAATAATTAAAATGAATATTGTCTTGTTAATACGGGAGGAGTACCCCCTCCGTAACGCCATGCGTGACACCTCCCCTAAATCATCAGTCTTCGCC
>Ga0209414_1000233_pt1 | contig 26141 bp, 21 predicted proteins | sample LakVidmifraction_4_FD_181154 | JGI IMG/M metagenome (GOLD analysis project Ga0209414, IMG submission 181154) | Hypersaline microbial communities from Lake Vida, Antarctica - Brine Hole Two &gt;0.2 micron (SPAdes) (version 2) | ecosystem: Environmental > Aquatic > Non-marine Saline and Alkaline >...
AAATTCAGCACAGGGTACCGCAAATTCAGCACAGGGAGCCGCCAACACTGCACAAGGCACCGCAAATTCAGCACAGGGTACCGCAAATTCAGCACAGGGTACCGCTAATACGGGAGTAAGTAAGGCCAATACCGCACAAAGCCGAGCTGATAGTGCTTTTAGCTTGGCAGAATTGGGGCAAACGCCTATTGGCGGTATTATTTTTATAGCTGGAGGATTCGGAATACCTGAAAATTGGGCGCTTTGTGACGGAAGCAACGGGACGCCAGACCTACGCGATAGGTTCATCGTTGCAGCAGGCACAATCTACGCAGCAGGAAGCACTGGCGGAAGTGACGAAGCTGAAGTGACAACGGCTCAAGGTGGATCAGGCAGCACGGCAACCGGAACAGCGTCAATTAACACCACAACGGCCGGCGCTGCAGCAGGCACTGACGTTACCGCGGTTGTAGGCGTGACAGATGATGGGCATGGGCATAGCATTGCTGACCATGAGCACAATGTTACAGTGCCAACAGTGCCGCCTTACTACGCCATGGCCATGATAATGCGCACCGAATAGGAGATCACGAAACATGACAATGCCTATAGATCGGTCAATAAAAGTAGAGCGCACTTATGACACAAAATTAGTTCGATCTATATTGGCAAACAAGCGTTTAAATATGCGAATTTTACATGTTCCTGTGGAAGCATTTGACCCTGAAAACCAGGAATATATTTATTACCTGGTGTGCAAACGTGGAGAAACCGCTATAGGCATTGTTCTTTTTCACGCATTCGATAATCTGGCGTGCTGCCAGGGGCATGTAAACTATCTGCCCGAATACTGGGGAAAGGATCTACACGAGTACACGAGACAAGCCATAAAATGGATGTTTGAAAACACGGATTTTATAAAAATAGTGGCACTTATTCCCGACTATTACGCCGTTGTTTTGAAGCACGCAATCGCAGCCGGGATGAAGAAGGAAGGCTATCTGACCAACGCGGTAATATCCAATGGCAAAGTTGATAACATGACGCTGGTGGGGATTGAAAAGTGATTGACGATGCAATGGTCACGTTTATTCGAATACCAAAAAATGCCAGCACGTCCCTTTATGCGTTTTTTGGCAAGGCAAACACTGTCAGAAACGAATACCTGAGTGCAGACAACCCTAAGCACCTGAACATATTTGAGTCGTCGCACCAGAGCATATCGGAGCTACAGGAAAACCTTGGCAGTCACGTATTGGAAAAGCCCGTGCTGGCCGTGGTCAGAAACCCGTTTGAACGACTGGTGTCCATGTATTTCTTTGCTCAGAAGCATGACTTGGGGAAAATATACGACATAGACACTGGAAGTTTCCTCAGTTTCGCCAGGGGATTTTACCGCTTGAGCAAAGACAAAAACTTTTTCCACGCAATGCCGCAGGTCAAATTTATAGAACATGACCAAAGCTATTGGTTCACAGTGGTAAAGTTTGAGAATCTGAAAGAAGGGATCAAGGGCTTCATAGAAGAAAACGGGTTCAATGATTGTTTCGACGCGGAGAAGCTGGAAACCCTCAACACTACGGACCATCTTCACTATAGCGACTATTATGATGACGAGACAAAACAGATAGTTAAGAATATGTGGGAGTGTGATTTAGACGCTTTTTCGTATTCTTTTGACGACAGCGGACATAGGTGACTTATGGGTGTTGGAGCAGCAATAGTAGGAAGTGCGGTTGTTGGTGGAGTTGTAGCCAGCAGATCCGCAAGCAAACAAGCCGATGCTGCAAAAGATGCGTCTGAAGCGCAGGCAGGTGCAGCCAAGACGGCGTCAGAAGCAGAAGTTCAAGCTAACCGAGAAAACATTGCTTTCCAGAAAGAGGTATTTCAACAGCAGCGTGAGGATAACGCGCCGTGGCGTGAAATTGGTGCTGAATCTCTCAAGAGGCTTGGACAAGGTATCGAGTCTGGCGATTATGATCCGGGAAAATTGAACCTTAAAGAATTCAAATTTGATTTTGAAGCAGACCCTGGCTACCAATTTAGAAAACAAGAAGGCATTGACGCACTGGATGCCAGCGCATCGGCAAGGGGCCGGCTGCAATCTGGAGCGCAATCCAGAGCGGTGTCACGTTATGGTTCTGACTTGGCCAGCCAAGAATACGGAAACGCTTTTAACCGCAGCTTGGCGGAATACCAAAACGAAACCAGCCGAACAATGGCTGAATACAGAAGTGGCGCAAATCGCAAACAAGGAAACTTTAATCGACTGGCATCTTTGTCCAATGTTGGGCAGGCGGCCAATAGTGCAGACCAAGCGGCACGAAGCGACATGGCCTCAAGCGTCGGGGCCAGTACAGCCGCCAGCGGTAACGCATTATCCCGTGGTGCTACCGCCAGCGGTAACGCATTGGCTCGGGGGGCTATCAATCAAGGCAACGCACGGGCCAGTGCTTACCAGGGCATTGGGCAATCAATTAACCAGGGTACGCAAAACTACCTGCTTTATGACTCACTGGGATAGGGGCTGATATGGCTAACCAATTTGGTATTGATCTGGGCCAGATGTACCGCACTTCCGAAGCTATAAAGGGTTCCCGGCAGACTCGAAAAAGCAATGAGCTGACAATGCAGCTGGAAAAAAAGGACAGGGAAAGCGCTCGCCAAAGAGGCCAAACGCTTAACCAGTTGCGCTCCCGCGTAGCCGCAGGTGGTGACGATGGGGAAACCGCAGAGCGTGAGCTTATTGCTTTTGCACCAGAAGAAGCCACCAAGTTGCAGGAAGCGTTTAAAAACATGGACGATCGACAGCGCACAGAAATGGAAGACAAGGTGGAAACCCTGGGCCGTATTGCCGCGTTTGTCATGGACGGAGGAACGCCGGAGGAACAAAACCAGCGTTACCAGCGTGCGCGGACAAACATGAGCCCGGAAATTGCCGCCAATATGCCAGAAGAATACGATCCCAACTTTGTGCAAATGGGGCTGGCCCGCGCGCGTGAGCTGGACGACATGCTGAAAAACCCGGAGAAGATCACTTTTGGAGGTAAAGATCGCCTGTATAAAGATGGCAATATGCTGGAATCAACCACCAGTAATGCTTTTTTGAAAGGCCAAGCTGGCGGATCTGGCAGCGATTTCAAATCATCCGATGAAAGCCTCATGTTCCGCCAAGCCGGGGAATTATTGGGCGGTATCTTCGATCAACAGGGCAACCTGCAAAACCTGGACCCGGACCAACGCTCAAAAGTACAGGCCATTACCACCAGGGCCGCGCAGCTTTTCCGTGATGGCGAGACAGGCACACGCTCACAATCAGTAACTGAGGCCGCCAGACAGCTGGGCATAAGCGTGCAGAACCTTCAGGGTGGCGGTAGTATGGATCGCAACCAATTACTCGATATGTACAGCCAGTGAGGTAGTAATGAGCGAAAACCAGCAGCCTTCCAAGGATCAGTTACTGAATGCGCTTGAGAGGGCGCACCTTGCGGGTGACACCGAAGGAGCAAAGGAGCTGGCCCGCTGGCACAACGAGATTTACCAGCCACAACCGGAGCCAGAGGTAGCGCAGGAAGGTCCGGGGATGCCGCCGCTAAACCTTCAGCCTGATACTGGAAGCAAGATTGCCGATGCTGGTCGCCGTGGTTCAGATTCTTCTATCGGTCCCGCAAACGATCCCGGAACTGGCCTGACAGCCGAAGAAATGGCCGCAACGCCGCAACCGTCAGATCAATCAACTGTGGCGAATACTTCAGAGCAAGTAGCGCTGAACAGGAACCTGCTAAAAGAACAGTTCCCTGAACAATACGAATCGCCTTCAGCAAGCCCGGCAAGATCGACTCCTGGAAAGCCAGAGCAGGAATCACCGTCATTTAATGCTGCCCGTGGCGCAGTAGAGCGATCAGGTGATCTTGCGGCCGGTTTAGGCACAAGCATAAACACCGCGGCACAGGCCGCAGAAGATAAATTCGGAGTGGGTGGACTGGTGTGGGATGGCGAAGGCCTGATCCCAAAGTACCTCAATGCACAAGACTACTCTGACTTTTTGGCAGAAGGCGGATCAGACCTTGGGGCCGTTGCGACAGATAATCTGAAAAATATTGATGCCGGTTATGTTCCCGAAAACACTTGGGAGTCTGTTAAGGCAGAGTTTTCGGAAGGTGGCGTTTTTAGCGCAAGCGCCTATGGGGAGGTTTTAGCCTACGGATTTGAGCAGGGAATAAAATCTGTCCCTGATATGGTTGCCGTCACTTTGTCGCTTCCCGCTTATGTGATTGCACGATCTGGTGAAATTGGTGAAACCCGAGCCCAAAACAAGGGCAAAGAAAAAGCCGAATTGACTGACATAGTTGAAGCAGCGCCCTTTGCGCTTGGCTCCGCCATATTGGAAAGAATTGGCGCAAGAGGAATAACCCAAGCCGGGGCCGAAGCGTTTGGCGCAGCAGCCTTAAAGCGTGGAGTCAAGGCAGCTGCAAAGCGTATCGCAGCAGCCGGGGGCTCCGCGACACTGCGAGAGTCAGGAACAGAGTTTGTTCAGGAGGGCATACTTGAATATCTTGGTGAGCGATTCGGAACCGATGCAAAACTCGATGTTGCCGAAGCGTTTGACCGAGGCCTTGCGGGCCTAGTTGCTGGTGGAACCTTTGGTGGTGCAGTGGGCACCAGTGTTGCAACTGGTAGAGAGATCGCCCGGCCATCCCAAGCGGCAGAGTTAGGACAAGCGCTAAACGAGGGTGTCGATAACGCCGATTTTGTGCCGGCAGACCAGGCTGTTACGGATAGTTTAGACCCTTCCCGCGCGCAGGTGGAACAAACACAGGCATCGCAGCGCCCGAGCATGGCCGAGCTTGTGTCACAAAAGATGAAAGAGCGTGGTTTTGACTTTACGCCGCGACCAGGGCAAATGCCGCCGGGCATTAATGTGCCTTTTCAGCCTGCGCAGTCACAGCAACAAGAACAAACAGTTCCTGTAGAAACTGAACGCCAACAAAATACAGAACAGCGTGAAAAAGAAATTGTGCCAGAAGAATCGCAAACCCTGGACGTTTACGCAGAAGTTCAATCAAACGGATCTTACACTGTGCTTACTACGCCAGCCGGGCAACCGTTGGACGTAAGCCCTGCGCAGAATGCGCGCATTGAGCCCGTAGCCACAAGTGTTCCTATTGAGGCGCACCGTTCACTAAAAACCAACGCAGGTCGTGAGTCTGTAAAAACACTGAAACGCAGCTACAAGAACGCTGCAGTGTCTGGCCAGCCTGTAACCGGTAACAAAGATCGTTCAAGCAAAATTACTGAGCAAAAAAAGGATGCAGAAAAAGGAAAGGTTGGCGGAACTGTTGGCAGTGGTGAAGTAAAACTGACTGCAACGGGCAGAAAAACCACACCAGTACCAAAGATAAAAACGGACACGCCCAGAAAATCAACAAGCTCCGTTAAGAATATTGAAAAATGGCTTATAGAAAACGCTGTGGAAGAAGCCAAAGCAAGAGGTGACAATTTCAACCTTCGCCAATTTGAAGGAATAGACCTTAAAAACTTGAGCCAGGCAGACAAAGATTCCGCTGAACAATACCTGTTTGGCGATAATCAGCCGCCTGTAATACCGTCAATTTTGAAAGATATTGGAAGCGAGGCGCAGCAAAATGCACCTACAGAAGTGGATAGCAGCAAGGACTTCAGAGCCCTGCAAAGCCGGATTGATAATATCAACAAGGAAATTGACGCCGAAAGAATTCGCGTTAAGTCCGAATCAGTAACCAGAGCAATCAATAACAGCCAACTAAACGACCAGCAAAAGCAGGAATTGTTACGCCAGCTGCCAGAGGAAAGCACCAATGAACCTACAGAACTGGATCAACAAGGCCAGGATCCACTGGCAGGAGAACCGGCCAAAGTTTTACCAGAGCCTGAAGACACAGAGGACACTGGAACCGATGCTGAAACAGGCAGCGGAACAAACGTACCAGCAGGTGGACGAGCTGGAACAAGCCGGGTTCCAGCCGGACGAGGCGTACCAGATGGTACGGGAGAAATACCTGTTTCCCCCGGGCGAACCGGAGAGCGAGCAGATGGACAGCAACGGGCCGGCGATCCTGAACAGCGCCCTGCAGACAATGAGCCGGACACTGGAAGTGGAGAACCCGCAACCCGAGGATCAGAGGCAAACGTAGATGCGACAGAAAAAGCGGCAAAAGAAGCGCCAACGCCAAAGGGCGCAACAACGCAAAGATCAAAGCCAGCAGGTGAGCGCCCGGACAAGTACTTCACGCTAACGCCTGAAATGAACATTGGCGCTGGCGGGGCCAAGACCAAGTTTAAGAACAACCTGCAAGCCATACAGACACTAAAGCAGTTGATCGAAGAAGGGCGTCAGGCTACGCCGGAGCAGCAGCGGACCCTTGCCGGCTACGTTGGGTTTGGTGGTATCCCGCAGGCGTTTGTCGGTGATGGTGGCAAAATTACCAAGGGCTGGGAGAAAGAGGTAAAGCAACTGCAGGAGGCATTGACCGATGCAGAATATGACGCGGCTCGACGCAGCACTCAGGATGCTCACTACACTAGCCCTGAAATTGTGTCCGAAATATGGAATGCCGTTAAGAATATGGGATTCCAGGGTGGCCGCGTGCTGGAGCCTTCTGTGGGAACGGGAAACTTCCTGGGCCTTATGCCTGGTGGCGTGCGATCAAAAAGCAGCATTGCCGGGGTGGAGCTGGATCATATCACCGGGGGCATTGCCCAAAAACTCTATCCCGGAGCCAACATACAGGCGCCATTAGGCTTCCAAGAGTTCACCATGCCGGACAATTACTTCGATCTGGCCATTGGTAACCCGCCGTTTGGCAGTCAGAAACTGTATGACGGCAAGCGCAAAGCCTTGTCGAAAATGAGCATCCACAACTACTTCTTTGCCAAGTCGATGGCGGGGCTCAAGCCCAATGGCGTGCTGGCCATGGTGGTATCTAGCCGCCTGATGGATGGCAGCAACAAGATGGCGCGCGATTACCTGGCTGAACGTGGGGATCTATTGGGCGCCGTGAGACTGCCCAACAATGCTTTCCTGAAAAATGCCGGTACCCAAGTCACCACTGACATTATTTTCATGCGCAAGCGTGCGGAAGGTGAGCAGGCAACGGGTAATTCGTGGTCCGTGGTGAACACGATTAAGGACGCCAAGGGCATTGATGTTCCGCTGAATGAATACTTCGACCGCAATCCGTCGATGATGCTTGGCGAATGGGGCGCCTACGGCTCGATGTACGGGCAAAACGAACCTGCACTGGTAGCGAGGGAGGGGCAAGACACCAACGCCTTGCTACGCGAAGCACTGGCCAGCTTGCCAAAAGACTTTATGACCAAGGCAGAGACTGACGCTGTATCTGAAGAAGTGCAGCTGCCAACCAGCATTGAGAACGTGAAAGTGGGCAGCATGTTCCTCGATGGCGATCAGATCAGCATTCGCCTTGAAAGCGAGATGGGCAAAGAGCGATCGGAGCCCGTGGATATGCCGAGCAAGAAAGCGGAAGACCGAGTGCGCGGGCTGATTAAAGTTCGTGACGTGTTCGCAGATCTACGCAAGGCGCAGCTTACTGACAACGTGAAGGACGAGTCGCTGGCGGTATTACGTGACCGCTTAAATCGCACCTATGACCAGTTTGTGAGCAAGAACGGGCCAATAAACCTGGATGCAAACAAGCGACTGTTCCGGGATGACCCAACGTGGCCGCAGCTGGCGGCACTGGAAGAATCATTCGACAAAGGCATAAGCGCAACCGTTTCAAAGAAAACCGGGGAAACCGCACGCAACCCAAGCGCCAAAAAGGCCGCTATCTTCCGTACTCGCACGCAGCAGCCTTACAAGGCGCCGGACAAAGCCAGTACAGCGAAGGACTCATTAACCGCCAGCCTGTCGGAGAAAGGCCGGGTGGATATGGCTTACATGAGCCAGCTGTACGGTAAGACCGAGAGCGCTATTGTTGCCGAGCTGGGTGATTTGGTTTTTGAGAGCACGCCTAACAACTGGGAATCCCGTGACGAATACCTGTCTGGCAACGTCAAAGGCAAGCTGGCCATGGCCGAGCGCATGGCCAAAGACACGCCGCGGTACCAGCGCAACGTCGACGCACTGAAAGATGTGCAGCCAGAGGACATTGAAGCCGTCGATATCCGCGTGAAGACAGGGGCTCACTGGTTGCCGCCAGAGGTGGTGACCGCCTTTGTTAACCACATTCTGGGTAACGAAACCGGAAAAGCTGTTTACAACCCTGTATTGGCCAAGTGGTCAATTAGTGGTGGGGCACGTGATGCGGCCGCAACGCAATACGGTACCGACCGCTCAACTGTTAAAGACGTTTTGAATGCAGCGGTAAACGAAAAGAGCATTGCTATTCGAGATCCCATTGGCAACAAAGAAACAGTGCTCAATGAATCCGCGACCAACGCCGCAAACGAGAAAGTAAACCGGGTGAAGGCAGAGTTCCGCCGCTGGGTATGGTCAGACGATACCCGCCGGGAAATGTTGACCAGGCTCTATAACGACACGTTCAATACGGATCGGGTGCGCGAGTATGACGGCTCACACCTGACATTTCCGGGCAAGGTAGGCGACGACATTCTAAAGTTGAAACCGCACCAGGCTAATGCCGCGTGGCGCATTGTTCAAAGCGGTACCACGTTGTTGGATCACGTTGTTGGATCGGGTAAAACCTTCACTATGATTGCCGGTTCTATGGAGCTCCGCCGCACCGGACGCGCCAAGAAGCCTATGTTTGTGGTACCCAACCATCTTGTGGGCCAGTGGGCTGAGGACTTTACCAAGCTGTACCCAAACGCCAACATTCTGGCCGCCACCAAAAGAGACTTTGAGAAAGGCAACCGTAAGCGCTTGTTTGCCCGCATTGCTACCGGGGACTGGGACGCCGTTATTGTGGCGCATTCGTCGTTTGGAAAAGTTGAAATGGACGCCGAGTTCCAGGAGCGTTTCATCAACCAGCAAATCCGCGACATCGATACAGCCATAGCCACCATCCGGGATCAGGAGGGCAAAAGTTCACGCTCAGTCAAAGACAGCGAAAAGCAAAAAGAACGCCTACAGGAGCGATTGAAGCGCTTATTTGATTCGGAAAACAAAGACGACAACCTGACGTTTAACGAACTGGGTGTGGATGCGCTGTTTTTGGATGAAGCGCACGAGTTTAAAAACCTGGGGTTTGCCACCGGCATGACCCGCGTGGCTGGCCTGGGAGATCCAAAGGGAAGCCAGAAAGCCGCTGACATGTTTATGAAGGTGCAATCAATCATGGAGCGCACTGGCGGCAACAATGTGATCTTTGCCACCGGCACGCCTATCAGCAACACCATGGCCGAGATGTACACGGTTCAGCGCTTCCTGGACTACCAGACCCTGCAAGACCAGGGCATTGCGCACTTTGATGCTTGGGCAAAAATGTACGGGGAAGTGGTCACGGATTGGGAGCTATCACCCACGGGCAGCTACAAGCTGAACAGCCGGTTCAGCAAGTTTGTGAATTTGCCTGAGCTGATGCAGCGGTACCTGACGTTTGCCGACGTAATAAACCGCGATGATATTAAGAGCCTGCCGGTACCCAAGATAAAAGGCGGAAAGCCGAACAACATTATTGTTGAGCGCAGTGAAGACCAGGCGGAGTACATTGGTGTAGCCGTGAAAGACGAGCGCGGCAACGAAGTGTATCCGAAAGATTCACTGGTCTATCGTGCTGAAAACCTGCCAAAGAAGCCGGAAAAAGGCCAGGACAACATGCTCAAGATTATGAGCGATGCGCGTAAGGCCGCATTGGATATGCGCCTGATTGACCCGGTACTGTATGGCGACAATCCCGATAGCAAGATCAACGAGGCCGCTGGCCGAATCAAAACCCTTTACGACAAGTGGAATGACGACAAGGGCGCACAGCTGGTATTCATTGACCTAAGCACGCCCAAGGGCGCAAAAACACGGGAAGCTAACCGCATACGCGATTTGGTACAGCGCTCAGAGAACGGTGAAGATGCCGCAACTTTGCAGCTGGATAACATGAGCCCTGACGAGTTCGAAGCGATTGACGGTGATTTCAGCGTGTATGACGACTTGCGCCAGAAGCTGATTAACCTGGGTATTGCAGAATCTGAAATAGCGTTTATTCACGACGCCAACACCGATATGCAAAAAGCAGAACTGTTTGCCAAGGTGCGCACGGGCCGCATCCGGGTAATGCTGGGATCTACCGCAAAGATGGGCGCCGGCATGAACGTACAGACCCGACTGGTGGCATTGCACCACATGGATGCGCCGTGGCGCCCTTCGGACCTTGAGCAGCGTGAAGGCCGCATAATCCGCCAGGGTAACGTGCTGTATGACCGTGACCCGAAAGGCTTTGAAATCGTGATTAACCGCTACGCGACCAAGCAAACGCTGGACAGTCGTATGTGGCAGACGATAGAAACCAAGGCCCGGTTTATTGAGCAGGTGCGCAAAGGCAACACCAGTACCCGCGAGGTTGAAGACCTTGGCATTGAGTCATCTAACGCCGCAGAAATGAAAGCCGCATCCAGCGGTAACCCGCTTGTTCTGGAAGAAATGGACCTTCGCCAGAAAGTGAGAAAACTGGAACAGGCAGAAGAAGAACACGATCGCGAGCAGTTTCGGGTGCGTGACGCTATTCGCCGGGAAAAAAGCATTGTTGAGCGTGGCAAGGATCGTTTGCTGAAGTTTGCGCAGGACGTGAAGAAAGCGAACGCCGCGCCGAAAGATTTCACCATGACCGTGAACGGCAAGAAGTTCGACAAACACAAGAATGCCGGGCAAGAGATATTGGCCGAGGCTGTGAAAATGGCAAAATCCGGTACCGAATCCAGAGTCATTGGCAGCTATGCCGGCTTTGATGTGTCGCTTGAAAACATCGACGGTACCCGGTTTGTGATATCGATCGACGGCGCACTGGAGCACCAGGTTGATATTCAAGATTTGGACAAGGCAGACGCCACCGGTACCGCGCGCCGTGTCACCAACACTGTATCGGCCATTGACGGGCAGGCAAAACAGGCCGCCGCCAGGGTAAGGCTGGCAGAAAAAGACTTGCCGCAGCTGGAAGCGCAGGTGAAGGAGTGGGAACAAGCCGAGGAGCTGGCCAAAGCGAAAAGCAGGCACCAGCTGGTTATTGCCGAGTTGCAGCCGAAGAAAAAAGAGTCACAAGAGGGCGAGGTAGACAGCGACATAAGTTCTATGGCCACTCCCATAGATTCGCCAATGCCGCAATGGCGGGCCACATACCGGATACTGGGAGTAAGCCCAAGGCGCCCAGAGTCCGGAGTCATAACGGTAGGTGATCGAAATGTACGCCTTAAGCAAGAGGATGCGCCTACGCGCCGTGAAGGCATCCGAACCATGGTAATAGACCTTATTGGCACAAGGCTTTATCAGCAAAAAATAAAAGGAAAATCAAAACTTGGGTTCTATCGTAAATCCAATAGCGAAGTAAGAATTGCAAACTTCGATGATGTTGAAGTGATGGCGCACGAGCTGGCGCACTTTCTGGACATGCACTATTCGTTCAACGAGCGCTTTACCCGGGCCTACCGTGATCCGAGATACCTCGAAGAAGTTCAGGCCCTGTCCTACACCAGCAAGGATAAGCTAAAGACAACAGAGGGATTTGCCGAGTTCGTGCGCCTGTGGTTGACGCAGTACAGCGAGGCCAAGTCCCGGGCGCCGTTGTTCACTCAGAAGTTTGAAACGGTCCTGTCCAACGACAAGCCGCTGCAAAAGAAGCTGACCAACATGCAGGAAGAAATGCACCGATGGTTTGGCCAGGGCGAATTGGCGCAACTGTATGCCGCTACAAGCGGCAACCAGTATACAAAAGCACAACAGCTTTCATTGATGATTTCCCGGCGCCCGGGACAGATGTGGCGGCAGCAGTATGTTGACAAGATCCACGCCGCCAAGGTCATGGGCCGCACTATAAACGGTGACATGCGCACCGCCAGCGAAGACGCTTACAAGCAACTTCAGCTGCTAAACGGCATTGAGGGCATAAGCCAGGAGTCGTTCAAGCACGGCGCTATAGTCATAAATGAGAATGGAGATATCACGTTCAAGGGCCCATCTCTACGTGATGTTTGGTCAAAGTCTTTGAAGTCGGGACCGAAAGTAGTGCGCGAGCAGGAACTGTATTGGGCCGCACGCCGCGCCAAGGAGCTCGCCGGCCAAGGCCGCGAGAACCGGATCAGCAAGGGAATGATTGACGAGGGCCTGGCCCTGGCGCGAAAGCACCCTCATTTTGTGCAGGCGTTCAGTGACTACCAGGAATACCGTAAGAACATGATGGAATTTTACGTGGATTCCGGCTATGTGACGCCCGATGCAGCTAAGGCAATGCTTAATCGTAACCGCAACTACGTCCCTTTCCATCGTGTGGTTGAGAGCGTCAACGACACCTACACCGCAGGTTCTGGCTTTCAGCGCCTCAAGGGCGGGCAGCAAAACATAAAGCCAATATTCGACAACACGATGATGCAGGAACAGCGGCATATGTATGCCGCACTCAAGGCCAGGGCCCTGCGAACGCTGTACGAGGACGCCTTGAACAGCCAGGACAACGTGTTCCTTTCAAAGATTGGGCCAGACAGCAAACCGGTAAGAGCAGCGCTTGACCAGATGGTGTCAAAGACAGCCGGCGCCATGGCAGACCTGGGGATTACCATTTCAGAAGATGGAGTGTTCACAGGTGACGGTGAAACGATTGTCGACAAGGCAGATATTGAAGCCTACTACGAAAAAAACTCAGAAGAATTGATGTTCTGGACGTTCGGACACAAGCCAAAGACCAGCGAAACGATGGTCGATAGCTTTATAGACCGACGCGGCAAGCGAGTATGGATTGAGATCCAGAAGGAAAACGAATTGTTGGTCGACATGCTTGACGGCATGGATAACGTGGCGATTCCAGAAGGATCCCTTGGCACAGCTGTTAAGTTTGCCATGGCCGTGAAGAAGTTTCAGACACTGACCATTACCAGCATGGCTCAATTTGCCGGGCCAAACGCAATACGTGACGCACAGCAGGCCTTCGTGCTGTCTGGTGGTAAGTTCGTTCCTGTGTGGGACACCATGAAAGGATTTGGAGCACAGCTTCACGCCTTGGTCAGCTCAAAAAGTGCATTGTCAGAGATGAGAGCGCAAGGCGGTCCCGTGGCCGGACGTGTAGGGACGTTTTATAACGACAACTGGGGGCTGGCGTCAGATTCGCCCGCTGCCCCACGCACGCCATTCTTCTACCCGACTCAATGGGCGAGCTCAGTGCTCGACATTTACATGGCTATTGTCGATTCGTTTGAGATCGCAACCCGTGTTGGATTCTATCTCAGGATGCGGCCGATTGTTGGCGCCAGGGAAGCTGCATGGCAGGCCAGGGAGATCAGCACCGACTTCCGTAAGCACGGAACCTACGCCCCGTGGGTGCTACTGCAACGGACAGTGCCATTCCTTGGCGCCTATGTGCAGTCGGTCGATCGAGACATCAGGGCCCTGGCCGAGAACAAAGGGGAGATGACGCTGGCCAACCTGGTTAAAACCGAAAGCGGGCGGGCAACCTTGGCCGATATCAAGGTGCGAGTCTGGCTGGCCGGCAGCCTGATAATCACCATAACCGCCGTTCTAGCACTGTTGAACGACGATGAGGAGCGGTACCGGGCACTGACACCGGACCAGAAGGTACGCTTCTACCATTTCTTCATTGGTGGACGTCACTACACTTTGCCGAAAGGCCACGGGTTTATTCAGCTTATTGGCCAGGGCACAGAATCGGCAATCGATGTTATAGGCCAACAGGAATCCAAAGCCGCTCAGAAGACCATGGCGTTCGCCGTTGCCTATCACTTTGGAATGGACGCTACGCCAGGCATTATCAACCCTGTGGCAGAGATCCTACTGAACCGCACGTTCACAGGGGCGCCAGTGGTGTCTCGCTATGCAAAGGACCGGGAGCCGCGCTATCAGTACGACGATCGCACGCCGCTGATCTACGTCAACGTGGGCCGGGAGCTGAACATCAGTCCGGACAAGGCTCACCACCTTATGCGGGGCTACACTGGCTACCTGAGCGACTTCGTAGACGAGGCCAGTGAAAACCTGCTGTGGGACAACACTGCCTGGGGTGAACGACCCTTTGTCCGCGACTTTGCGAAGATGGCGGGTAAGCAGTTTAATCCGCGTGAGGTTCCGTATAGGACCAAGTGGACCGTTGGCTACTACGAGCTTCGGCAGCGGGCCTCGACAGCCCAGGCAAACCTTTCGTTTTTGGGCAAAGCACAGGCAATTCGTGACCAGCAGCCGCTTAAAAATTTCGCGTCAAATGAAGTCAATGCTTCCCTGGTGGCTATCAACAAAGTGTTTTCACAAATTGATTCTGCGTTCTCAAATCAAGGCGAGGTAATCGCCAGCATAAAATACAACCCAGAGCTGTCCGCCAAAGAAAAGGAGCGGGATATTGAATCCTGGTACGCGCAAAAGAACGAGGTTATGAAAGACGTGTATCAGCAAGTTGTTAAAGAAATTGAAAAAGTGGAAGCCAAGGTTTCACAATAACCAAAATGCGCATGGCGAAATGCCATAGGCTATAATCAGCCAAAGACAACCAGGGGAAAGATCATGGCAGTATCAATTATTGGCCCAAAATTCTACGCATTCGACAACGAAACCGGTAACCCGTTGGCTTTCGGCAAGGTCTACACCTACCAGGCAGGCACCAACACGCCAAAGGCCACGTTTCAGAGCGAGGATGCTGTAACCGAAAACACCAATCCGGTTGTCCTGAATGGCGCCGGGTACGCTGACATCTACCTCATTGGCAGCTACAAGATCGTTGTAAAGGACGCAGACGGTGTTGATGTCTGGACAGCGGACCCCGTAAGCGATCCGTCCGGGCTTCAGAAAGAATGGCAGAGTGAGCGAGCCGCAACGCAGGTGTCGCCGACCAGCTTCACATTGGTGGGCAATTACACCGATGTTTACCAGGCCGGTAAAGCGGTGAAGATGGACGACGCAACCATCATTTACGGCCATATCGACAGTGTTCAATACCTGAACGGGAATACTGTTGTTGAAGTTACGGCGGATTCGTCACTGACTTCAGACCTTAGCCGGGCTTGGGTTAGCCTTTTGACAAGGAGAGGCTTGCCAGAGTCTGTAGGAAGGTTTATCACTGCGACAAGCATTGCAGAAATTGCAGCCTACTCCGCGCCGGTTGGCTATGTTTTTAGCCTTAATGCTGGCGGGCGATCTGGTGTTTTTGACGTTGTTGCTGGTGACTTCTCCACTGAGCTGGCTGCGGATACTTTAAACGGTGTTTATGTTGGCTTGGCGGATAATCCAACGGGCACCAATAAAGTGGCAAAGCGCCGGGGAAGCACGGCTTTTAACGTCAATTGGTTTGGGGCTATTGGTAACGGATCTTACGATAACTCAGATTCTTTTCAGGCGTGTGCAAACCTTGCGTCTGCTTCTTCTATTGCGTTAAACCAAGTTGTTACGGTAAATGTTCCGGCTGGCGATTACAGACTATCTAGCCGGGCTGTTTTTGATGTTTCTTTAGGGGCGGGAGCTAGGGGTATAGTCCTTAACGGTGCAGGAATGCACTCTACAAGGCTGGTTGCTGATGAGTCGAATACTGATGGATGTATTAAAATGACATCAGACGGCAACATTGAACTTTTTGAAGTTAATGAGATTTCATTTGTTAGTACGTTAAATTATGATTCAGCAACAAGCAACGGAGTAGCACTACTTATACAATCTACGCTGACACTCGGTGATGGCGGCTGGGGAGAGCAAGTTAATAGAACTGTTTATATTAACAAGGTTTTTATAGGGCCATATGGAGACACTATTTTAAAAATAAATGGTGGAGAAGTTGGCAACTTTTCAAAAGGCATTGAAATACGAAACAAATGGTGGCCCGTAATTCAAGACAGTTTTTTACTTGGAAGCGATGAACAGTTACTAGAAAATATGACAGGCCGTAAACATGCAATTCACTGCTATAAGTGCTACTCCCCAGAGTTTATTCACAATCAAATTGTTAAGTTTTGGGAGAACGGAATATTTTGCGAACAAAACGAAGACGAAGATTTTAGGTTACAAGATTCCTTCTTAGTTGGCCAGTATAAGGGTTTTGTCCTAATTCATCCTCAAAGTAGTAAAGATAATTTATATGAACCCGGTGGAGCAATTTCTAATAACCACATATATTCTCACAAAGCCGGTTTGCATATTAGGTATCACAGACAAGTTTTAATAAACAATAACTACTTTTACGTTCCTAGAGGGAATGAGTTAAACCAAGGTCAGACAGGGCTGCCTTCTAGTATTTGGTTGGAAGGCACTGCGGATATAACTATAAATGACAATCAATTTTTAGAACCTGGATTTTATGTTGATGAGGGTAATAGCTCAGTTGGTATAAAATGTATATATAGGGCAATCGGCGTAAATATTCTTGACAATCATTTTAATTCCGGAGGGACAGGGGTTTATCTTTCATCAGATATATTAGATTCTGTTATTATTGAGGGTAACAACTTTGGAGGAATGACAGTATGGGGTAGTATTGTAAAAAAGGTTAATGACAAATCTGAGGTTGCAATATTTTCAAACACTTGGTTTGTGCCAGGCTTTGGGAGTGCAACAAGAACAACAGAAAGCATGCGAGCTCCAAGCAACGGTGCGGCAATAGCTGATATTATTTCATCAACACGCTCAGATTATGCAACTAAATCAGACGCTAAAATACTTGACAGATCAGTTTATGGTACTCTTTCTGATGGATCATCTCAGGGTATTACCGAGGCTTTTGGGTTTGACGACAACACAGAAGCTGCTCCTAAACTTTACAAAAAGATATTTTTTAAGACTTCTGAAGGTATTACTGCAACACTTAAAATTACACCCCCTGATGTAGCTGGAGAAACTTGTTTAACTCTTTTATGGTTTAATGGCACAAGTTTAATTATTAAACCTGTTCTAGTTGGGGATGCTGATAGCGGAGGAACTGGCTATAGAGCTTTAATTATAGGAAATTAATATCAGTAATTAATTTTTTATTTAAACCAGAAAAAACTTATTCGAGGCTAAAATCATGATATACGCACAATACTTTAGCCAAGAAGAATTCCGCGAATGGGCCGAAGACATGAGCCCGCGCCTAGTAAAGCGGAATTAACCAAAAGCCAAAAGCTGATTAATCGCGTTATCAGCCTGTCCTTCACTTTCAAACGTGCGGGACAGGATAAATTGCCAGCACACGCTGAACGCGGCCTTGTAGAAATCATTGAACTGGTCCTGATTCATAGAATTAAAATTTATGGACAGGGCTTTTTTCGTGACGCCGTTCGGTGTCATGGCGTATTCAAAATGACCCGCCTCGATCTTGATCCATTCGTGCAGCGCCTCACGAGACTTGTGGGGGGCCTCAATGCGTGACCCGCGCGAATCCCTCAGTTCATCGAGAAAAGCACAGCACGCCCTGCGAACCGAGCCAGAATTGCCGCCCTTGCGATCCAGCCAGTCTGCAAACCGGTTTAGCGTGCTGACTTCGCCTGACGACACCAGCCCGCCGGTGGGCTCCCAATAGTCCATGGTCAGTTCAATGAGCCCGCCCCAGTACAGCCTGTGGTGCTGAAGCGATCGGGATTTTATCTGTGTGACCGACACGCGCACAGCCTGGCCAGTCTTAAACTTGGCCATGTGCTCCTGGTCCGTGGCTGATGCGGGCCGCAGCGCGCCGTCCTGGCCTTTCACCAGCATGACTTCAATCGGCATCCCTGTTCTCCAATTGTTTGGTTTTCATTTGATCCCTTTTAGCAAATCAGAAATCTTCTTTTTGCCTTCTTGGCGCATTTCGTCGGTCAAAGGCCCTCGCTTTTTGTGCTCCACCGAAAAAGGAGGTGGCTGTGCAAATGGTTTTCCTTCCTGGACGTGCTTGGCCAGCTCATCGTATGCGTCACCTAAAATCTGTTCAGCCTTCTCGTGCCGGGCCTGGTTGTAAGAAAACCAATCCACAAACCTGCTCATCTGATACATTGCCGGTTCCAACTGGACTGCGCGCCCGCTCCTGCGACGATTGTGGTTGAGGGTAAGGATTCGTATAGCCTCATCCTTTGATGGCACTCCAGCGCCTCTCAGGCCGATCTGTGAGCCTAGAGCCAATATCTTGGCCACGTCTGGAAACTTGAAATCAGGATCACCCGCTGACATTCGCTCTTTGAGAAGAAACAGGATTTCTTCGATCTGGTCATGGCTGTACTTTCCGATCTGGCTTGCCCACTCACGGCGCATGAGCTTTAGCTGCTCGTCTGAACTGTCCCAAAGCGTCTTTGCGCGACCGGTACCGTAGATCGTTATCAGCCTGGCAAAAAACGTCACGGATCTTTCAGCGTGCTCAAGACTGAAGCCTGAAGTGGTGGATGCCTCAGAAGTTTTTGACCGCGTAGTCGAAGTCTGTGAGCTGTCGCTCAAGTTCAGATCCTTTATAATCCGATTTATTTCTTTGGCCATTGGTGCTTACTCCCGCTGAATTTTTTACCCACTCTGCTTTCATTCCTGACCATCCGTTTGTGATTGCGATCTTCAGGCAGTCGTCCACTGAGAACCCTAAGTCTTTGGCCAGGTTTAGTTGCTTCCCAAACTGATCCACAACGGTTTGAGTTATTGGCGCTCTTTTGGTTTTCCTCAAAGCCTTCCAGTCCTCGTAGACTTGAGGGCTGGGTTTCTCTGGCCAGCTTGAGTAATCAATTGCCGGCTTCTTTTTTGCCGGAGCCGTAGGCGACGAGTCTTTATCTTTAATTCTTTCCTTCTTTTCATTCTTACATTCTTGTTTGTGTACCGTCTGGTGTTCGTCTGGTGTACCGCCTGCTGTATCGTTTGCTGTATCGTTTGCTGTACTGTCTGCTGTACTGTCCGACTGGTAAACCTCGTAATTACAGATACTTATGATGCTTGTTAGGTTGTTGTTCTGTTGTACTATCATCTGTTTCGTTTTTAGCGTTCCCAGGTAGCGCCGGACTTTGCCCCGACTCCACTGCCAGCGCTTCGCCATGGTCAATTCTGACCAGGATATTTGCCCTCGCTCGACCCGTATTTCTATGCCTCTAACCCACGTTGAACATGCCTTGTGGTTTGCGTTTCCGATGAGGTCTATCCATGCCTGGCCCTTGGTAAATGGCTCCGCATTCCATAAATCGTTATCGAATATGGACCGGTGTAGCTTTATCCAGCCTTTATTGGACATGCCGCCTCGCTATTCAGTCTCTTGTTCAAACTCACCAAGCGCCACATACGCGGATAGTGAAAGCCCAAAAAGATCCGCCAGTTGTACCAGTGTGGCTTGGGATGATTGCTCCTTCCCGACTATGGAGCTTACTCGCTGTGGTGTGACCCGCAGCTGTTCCGCCAGCCAGCGATGACTTCTGCCACGTTGTGCCAAGGCTACCTTCGCAGCCCGTCCAGCATTAAATCTCATAGGAATCCCCATGTCAGTGTGTGAATGAAGATGTTAAACCGAGAATGAAGAAAAAACAACCGGGCGCTTGATTATTTGAAAATCGTGGTATAGAGTTTGGGGTGTCGAAACGGAGGTGGGCATGACAAAACGCAAAGCAATCCTGATAGCAACAGTCGTTTTAATCGTTGGTCTGGTTGGGAAAGCCGACTACGAGGACGAGCTAAAAGCGCAAGAGCACTACTGCAACATGGTCGAAGAAGGCACCTGGCCAGCATTCAACCCCAAAACCAACTGCGATATGGAGTATGGCAAATGAAAAGCACCATTCCTGAAACCGTCAAAGTCACTTTGCACATCCACCATTCCTCCTACGATAACGAGCCATACGTGTCAACCAGTGACATGAGTGAGTACGGCTACATTCTCCTGGGTACCGACACCGTTACTATCACGATCCCTGACGTTGATATTGTTCAGGCGGAAATCGACATGCTGAACCGCCAGACCGTGAAGGTGCGTGAGGAATTTGGCAGGCAGCTTGCGATTCTTGATCGCCGAATCAGCGAGCTGACCGCACTGGAGTACAAGCCGGAGGAAAGCGACAGTGAGTAATTTGGACCTGTGGAAATCCGTCGAAGAAACCGCGCCAGGCTACACCAAGACTGGTGACCTGGACGGCCGTAAGGTCACCAGCATCAACGGCACTTACATGGTGAAGCGCGCAACAGAGGCGTTTGGGCCAATCGGTAAGGGCTGGGGCTATGAGATCGAGGACGAGTCATTCCAGCCGGGCGCCACGATTAAGCACGGCGGCGAAGATATCGGTACCGCGATCATGCACACGCTCAAGGTGCGGCTGTGGTACATGCAGGGTGACCAGAAATGTGAGGTGGTTCACTTTGGCCACACGCCCTATATCCGGGGCACGCACTACGGCGCCATGACCGACTTTGACGCTCCCAAGAAATCCCTGACGGACGCTGTGAAGAAGTGCCTGTCCATGCTTGGATTCAGCGCTGATGTGTTCCTGGGCATGTATGACGATACCAATTACGTCGAAGCCGCGAAGATCAAAGAGAACGTGCGCAACGCCGACGATGCCGAAGAAGAAATGGTCAAGGCGCGTACAGAGTTCAGCGAGTGGCTGAAGCGGGAAACCGAAACCTATGCCATGGTACCGAACGCGGCACCTCTACGGCTGATGTATCAGGGCCATCTAAGAAAAGCCGATCGCCAGTGTGCAGTGCTGGGTGTGGACTTTGAGAAGGTGAAAGCCCGGATTACAGAAGCGTACAAAGCGCAATACGACAAGCTGGTACCGGACGTTGATCTGGTTTGTCACGAGTGTGGAACCCCGGGCACTGGCAAGCCTCACAGCAAGTGCCCGGATTGTGGAAACGCAAAAAGAAGCCCGGCAGAACCGGGCGAAAATGCACAACAAAAGGAAGGAAAATAATGACTGATCTAAGCCAAGTGGATATTGAGCAGGGAAAAGTGAACGTTGAAGTGTTTAATCAAACAGACGCCGCCTTATCTGTGCTCACGGAGAAGTATAGCAGCATCCCTGACGTAACCACGAAGGACGGTTACGAGTATGTGAAAGCTGGCGTGAAAGAGCTGACAGGGTACCGCACCAACCTGGACGCCGAGCGTAAGCGGATCAAACAGCCCTACCTGGAGGCTGGGCGCATCATTGACGCCGAGGCCAAGCGCATCACCGAAAAGCTGGTGGTGCTTGAAGACCCAATGAAGGTCGAGAAAAAGAAGATCGACGACCAGAAGAAGCGCCAGGAAGAAGAACGCTTGCACCGGCTGGCGGAAAAGGTGCAGATCATTTACTCAATGGTCACCATGGCGCGAAACGAGCCAAGCGCTGCAATCGCTAAAATGATCGACGAATTGGACGCAATCGACACCAAGCGGGACTACTACGATCTGACCCGTGAAGCGATCAAGGCGCAGCAGGTCGTGTTGCAGGATCTGTCCGAAATGTACGGCCAGCAACTCAAGTACGAACAGGCCCAGATAGAGCAGGAGCGGTTTCGCAAGGAGCAAGCCATCGAGCAAGAGACGCGCCGGATCAGCGACAAAGTGAACCAGATGCGCATGATCCCGGCGAATTTGATGGGGCGCCCTTCCAGTGAGATTGAGGGCAACTTGAAGAACCTGCAAACCTACGACATCCCGCGTGACGAGTTTGGCGACCAGTACGATGAAGGCCAGGCCGCACGGCAGAAAGCCATGGAGCAGCTGGAAGGCATGCTGAAACAGCAGCTCATGGTCGAGGAGGCCCAAGCCGCAATTCAACGGCAGGCGAAGATCGACGCGGAAGAAGCCAAAGCTGCTAACCCGCCGGCAGAGCCTGAAGCTGTGGAAGTGCCCGCGAAGGAAGCGCCGGATGCGTGGTCAGAGCTGATCGCAACAACGCCAGGCCCAATCATCATCGACACGCCTGACGTGTGGGCAGAGCTGGCGGAATGGTCTGACAAGTGGGAACTATCCCTGCAGGCAACCAGTGAACTGAACGACATCCTGAACCGCTACCTGTAACCGATAGGGCGCTACGGCGCCCGCAACCTGGAGAGCACCATGAATTTAGTATTGGCATTTGACACCGAAACAACCGGCCTGCCGGACTGGAAAAGCCCAAGCGACAGCCACCACCAGCCGCACCTGGTACAGCTGGCCGCGATACTGGCCGACGAGGACACCGGCAAGATCATTTCCAGCATGGACGTGATTATTAAACCCAATGGCTGGGAGATCCCGCAGGTAGTAACCGATATCCACGGGATTACCACGGAATTCGCCACGGAAGTGGGCGTAGCAGAGGAAGATGCTCTGTCCATGCTGTTCCAGATGGTGGGTAAGGCCAAGCGCCTGGCGCACAACAAGACGTTCGACCAGCGCATCATCCGCATTGGCGCTAAGCGCTATTTGAATGAGGCGGTCCAAGAGGAATGGGCCAGAAAAGACAACTTCGAGTGCACCATGCAGATGGCCAAGCCCATTATGGAAATGCATCCCAAAGGCCGGTACGGTTTCAAATCGCCGAAACTGTCCGAAGCCTACCTGCATTTCACCGGTAAGGAGCTGGTGGACGCGCACAGCGCTATGGCCGATGCCAAAGCCTGCCTTGATATTTACTTGGCCATGAAGGAGCTGACAGGTGCTGATACTGACACGGCGCTTTAACGAAAAGATTGTGATCGAGACAGCAAGCGGGGAAGTGATCGAAGTATTCCCGCTGGCGGTCAACGGGTCACAAATAAAGATCGGGGTGAACGCATCCCGTGAAACCGCGATTGACCGTGAAGAAATCGCAATCAAAAAGAAGGAAAGCAAAAATGCCAACAAAAGTGAGTAAATTTGTTGAGGATCTGGACGGCGGTGTATTCGAGGAAAAGCTGTCACAGATCCTGAGTGACGTGGCCGGCGCCGTGATCGACCAGGGCAAGCTCGGGAAAGTGAATATTTCGTTCACCATCCGCCAGATTGGTAACAGTCACCAGGTGCAGGTTGACCACACGCTGAAGTACCAGCGCCCAACCGCACGCGGCAGCATGAGCGAGGACAACACGACCAGCACGCCCATGCACGTTGGCAGCCGTGGCGCCCTGACGTTCTTTGCCGAGAACCAGGCGCAAATATTCGACCGCAGCGGGCAACCGGCTAAAACCCCATACCCAGAGGACGATCGGTAACGCCGGTCTTACTCAACCACGAAGAAGGAAACGATTATGGATAGGTCAGCTATCGAGCAGATCCAGCAGACAAACACCACTGAGGTGCTGAATGCAGAAATTGATAAAAATGAGCTTGGCATGCCCATTCTGGTGGCACCGGAAAACTACAGAATCCACGATCTGGAAAGCAAGCTAACCGGACGTATTCGGTACCGGGGCAAATTTGAAACCCGAATCCCGGAATCGTTCATCAGCTACTGCGCAGATCACGACGTTGTAGGCGCTGTGTGCTTTGTCGATCCCGAGAGCATGAACGCGGTGTCGGTTCTGAATCTGGGTACCGAGTCAACGCCAGGGCACGCAGACTTCACAGCAACGCTGAACATGAAGCGCACAGCAGAGTTCACGGCTCTACTGGAAGTGAACGGCAGGAAAGTAGCACAACGCACCCTTGCTGAATTTATTGAAGATTGGCAGCACTGTGTCGCTGCCCTGGACAACGAAGGCAAGCCCGTGAACCTGGCCCGCGCGATTATGGCCATTCGCGAAATGACCATCGAAGCCAAAAGCAAGCGTGAATCTGAGGTGAGTGATTTCCGGGGCACAAAAAGTTCACTAGAAAGCATCGAGGCCAGCAGCAAGCACGCCCTGCCGGCCGCCTTGCTATTCAATTGCGTGCCGTACAACGGGCTGCAAGCGAGAGACTTTGAGCTACGTGTGTCGGTCATTGCCTCAAGCGAAGACCCGCAATTCACTGTACGCATCAAGCGCCTGGAAGCGGTGCAGGAGGAAATGGGCAAAGAGCTGGCGGATCTGATTGAAGACGCTGCAACAGACCTGGACATGGCCGTAACAATCGGCACGTTTCAGGCCTAACTCATAGCCGGGTACGCCCGGCAAGCAAGGTACCAAGATCATGGCGATGAACCACACTGACGTTGAGCAGATGATGAGAGACTTGGGGTGCGACGGCGAGAAGATCACCAGCGCACTGATTGAATCACGCATTATTGACGTGGACTATGAAACGGTAGTGATTGCAGGCCAGAAGCTGATGTTTTGCGGCATACGCATGGATAACGGCTTTGTGGTGGTGGGCAAGCCCGCAACTTGCATTGACCCGGCGAACTGGCGCGTCGAAATCGGCGAAAAGATCAGCTATGACAATTCATTCGGCGAGATCTGGAAGCTGGAAGCGTACCGAAAGCTGAGCCTCAACGCTGAGCGCATTGCACGGCTGGCGCACGAGATCAACCGGGCTTACTGCCTGTCCCTGGGTGACGACAGCCAGATTGCATGGGAGTACGCACCAGACTGGCAGAAAGAAAGCGCGATAAAAGGCGTGGCCTTCCACCAGGCCAACCCAGACGCAACGCCAGCAGACTCACACGAAAGCTGGCTGGAACAGAAGCTGAACGACGGCTGGCGGCATGGTGAGGTGAAAGATGCGGTGGCACGAATCCATCCGTGCATAACAGCTTACGAAAACTTACCTCTGGAGCAGCGCACTAAGGACTATCTGTTCAAGGCCGTTATCACAACGATGAGCTGATCTAAGCCCCGGTGAAAGCCGGGGTACTTATTTGTAAAACAAGGAGTAAGGCCAGTGAGCAGCTTAACTCTGAGCATGAAAATGTCTCCGAAAGATACAGGTAGGCTATTCAGTAAAGCGTGCCGGCTGGAAGATGAAAACAAGCAACTGAGAGCGAGAGTTACGGAGCTTGAATTATCGGCACAGAGAAGCCCCGCCGAAATCGTCAATCAAACCCTAGAAATTGCCGAAGCGCTGTATGCGCTGCGCGGTTATATTGCCCCCCTGGGCCATCTGTTTTATGAATCGACTCATCCGCACGAACTAGAAGCGTGGCGGGCAGCTTGTGTGGTTCAAGAAATGTTGACCAACACCAGCCCCGAAGACGCTCTGAGCGATATAGAAGACTGTGCGGAAAAACCCATAGAGCAGGAGTAAGGCCAGTGAGCGACAACATTACAGACTTTGTATCCTGGATCACGTCAAGCAAGAAATACGCGACCGCATCGCCACGAACGCAGCTAATGCTGTTTGCTGGATTTGAGGCCGGGCGCCAGGCCGATGAAGGGCAGTCTGTAGGCGTAGCGGAACCGTGGGCGCCGAGCCCAGGCATGACTCAGTGTGTGTTCACGGCTAAAGCGGTACCAGTGGGCGCGAAGCTGTACGCCCGGCCTGTCAGTGCCGATGTGCCGGACGGGGGGAAGCCTTTTGCTTATGTAGATGCGGAAGAAAAGTGGTGGATTGATAACAGCAAAAATGTAACTGAAACAAAATGCTTTGTTGAAAAAAAATATGCTTCGGACGTACCGCTCTACGCCCGGCCTGTCAGAGTCGATATGCTGGCGGAACAAATATTGCGGGAAACGTGGGGAGGCAATGGTGAGTAAAAAAGCCAAAACCGAAGACGAACAACACCGGGAAAAGCAGAAAAAAACCGGGAAAAGCACGGCGCCAGACTGGACGCAAGGCTGTGACAGCTGTGGATCGTCGCCAATAGTTCCGGTGACCGGACTCTGCGGCCCATGCACATTCGGCGAGGCAGACAGTGCCGGGGGCAACTGGTGAGATCAATATTCAAAACCGTGAAAACTGAGTACAAGCCTGAGTGGGTGAGGCAGGAGTTTATGACTTATGGGCCAGATTTCAGGGAAGCAAGAAAAGATATGCGCCGGAAATTCGATCGTTGCTTTTCGTGTAGCCGTTCATTCAAGGATGGAGAAACTATGGCTTTAGGCAGTTTCGGAAAGCATGGAAACAAAACTTTATGCCAAGAATGTGCCGTGCATGTTGCTGGCGGCTGGCCAGGAGATTAGTAATATGTCACGCGGAGTCAATAAAGTAATTCTTATCGGCAACCTGGGCCAAGACCCAGAGGTGCGATATACACCTAATGGAAACGCTGTGGCCAGTATCAGTATCGCCACGGAT
>Ga0209414_1000234_pt1 | contig 26119 bp, 24 predicted proteins | sample LakVidmifraction_4_FD_181154 | JGI IMG/M metagenome (GOLD analysis project Ga0209414, IMG submission 181154) | Hypersaline microbial communities from Lake Vida, Antarctica - Brine Hole Two &gt;0.2 micron (SPAdes) (version 2) | ecosystem: Environmental > Aquatic > Non-marine Saline and Alkaline >...
TCCCAGCAGTATGATGTGGTTACCAATATTAACGTGGGGCAATTACTTCCGAAGAAATGGGGCGTGAAAATTCCATTTAATTATAGCCGTGGTGAGGAGCTTATTACTCCAAAGTACGACCAGGTATACCTGGATTTAGAATTGGACACCCGTTTGGCAGATATTGTTGATTCCGCGGAGCGGGAACAAATAAAAAAACAATCACAGTCTTACACTAAACGCCAAAGTTTCAATTTAATTGGACTTAGAAAAGAACGCACCGGGAAGACTAAACCCATGCCTTACGATGTAGAAAACTTTGTTTTTACTACTTCCTATAATCAGGTAGATCATCGAGATTTTGAAGTGGAAGAGGCTCTGGATCAAAATGTGCGGGTAGGAGCTATCTATGAGTTTAATTTTGAACCCAAAAAGGTGGAACCTTTTAAAAATATTTCGGCTTTAGACAGTAGTAATTACTATTCCCTGGTACGGGATTTTAATTTTAATTTACTGCCTTCCAATATCAATGCGAGTTCTACCATTTTAAGACAATATACACAACAAAAATTTAGATCGTTGGAGCTTACCGAAGATGATATAAACTTACCGGTATTGTACCAGCGAAATTATTTGTTTAATTGGGAATACGGTATAAACTATAACCTCACCAATTCTTTGAGCTTTAATTTTAATGCTTCCAACAATCGAATTGTTAGAAATTATATTGATGATAGCGGTTTTGCAAATGATAATATTGGGATTTGGGATAACTTTTTTAGTATTGGCGAGCCAGATGTGCATTACCAAAACCTTCAGGTTAATTACGATTTGCCATTTAGTAAAATCCCTGTGTTAGATTTTATTAAGGCTACTTATTCCTATACCGGGGATTTCCAATGGCGACGCGGCTCTAAAATATATGAGAACCTGGAAAATGTTCCCGATATTGGAAATAGCGTGCAGAATTCCAGTTCCCACCAAATTAACGCAAACCTAAATATGGAGCGCTTATACTCCTATCTCGGGTTAGAAAAGAAAGAAACTAAAACTAGCCAAAGTATTAAGCAGCGAAGTGCAGGAGTGCCAACTTTAGACGCCTCTAAAAACCCCGAAACAGAGGCAACCAGGACAGAACCTGTTAAAAAGACAAGTAAAGGTTTTAATACGCTGGTAGATTTAGCGACTATTTTAAGCAGGGTACAGGTGAATTACCGGCAAAATGAAGGTACCTTTTTGCCGGGATATACCCGCAGCATTGGTTTTATTGGCACCTTAAAACCCAGTACGGCTTTTATTTTTGGCCTGCAGGACGATGTGAGGTATATGGCAGCAAGGCGTGGATGGTTAACCACCTTTCAAAATTTTAATCAGCAATATGCTACTTTAAAAAATGAACAACTTGATTTTCAGGCTTCCCTGGCAACCTTGCCAGACCTAACTATAGATCTTAGCGCAAACCGGAATTATTCTGAAAATTATTCTGAAAACTATCGGGTAGATCCAAATACCTTACAATATGAAGCATTAACGCCTTATAACTACGGAAACTTTAATATTTCCACCATCTTAATTAAGACCGCATTCAATCAGTCTAACGAACAATCTTCAGAAACTTTTGAAAATTTTAGGACAAATAGATTGGAAATTGCTCGCCGATTAGCGCGAAAACGTGGTCTGGATCCCAATGAAACCGATGAAGACGGCTTTCCGGTAGGTATAGGAAAAACAAGTCAGGCGTTGCTGTTGCCCGCGTTTGTCTCGGCTTACGCCGGGAAAGATCCCGAGAATATAAAACTTGGCGCGTTTAGGGATGTGCCATTGCCCAACTGGGATTTAAAATATACCGGTTTAATGCGAATAGGCTGGTTTAGGGATAAATTCAGAAGAATTTCCATTAATCATGGATATCAGGCTAATTATACGATTAATCAATTTCAAACCAATTTGGATTACGATCCCGAAAACGAATTTGACACGAACCAGGCAGGGGATTTTAAAAATCCTATGTTATATTCCAATATTGTACTCACAGAATTGTTTACGCCATTATTTAGGATAGATTTGGAAACAAAGAATGCTATCCAGTTGTTGGCTGAAGTTAGAAAAGACAGAATGCTTTCGTTAAGCTTCGATAATAACCTGCTTACTGAAACCACCGGAAATGAATATATTATAGGCGCCGGGTACCGTATTAAAGATTTAAAGGTAGCTACCGGCCTGGGTGGAACCAACCGTATTCTAAGCAGTGATCTCAATTTTAAGGCCGATGTTTCCTTCCGTAGAAATAAAAGTATCATTAGATACCTGGATTTAGAAACAAGTCAGGTGGTATCTGGCCAGGATATTTGGCGTATCAACTTTAAGACAGATTATGCGATTTCCAGCAACCTTACCGCCATTTTCTATTATGAACATAACTTCTCTGAATATGCTGTTTCAACTGCGTTTCCACAAACTACCATTAGATCTGGAATAACCTTACGTTATAATTTTGGAAATTAGTGAAGGCTTGTTTGAAGTATTGGTTTAAAAAATTAACTTTGTGCTAATATAAAACTGAACTAATGAATATTCCAGAAGATTTAAAGTACACCAAAGATCACGAATGGATCAAGATTGAAGGCGATACAGCAATTATTGGTATTACAGATTTCGCACAAAGTGAATTGGGTGATATCGTTTATGTAGAAGTAGAAACAGTAGATGAAAGCCTGGAAAGAGAAGAGGTTTTTGGCACGGTAGAAGCCGTAAAAACCGTTTCAGATCTTCTTCTACCTTTAGATGGTGAGATTGTGGCATTTAATGAAAGTCTGGAAGATGAGCCAGAGAAAGTAAATTCAGATCCCTACGGTGAAGGTTGGATGATTAAAATTAAATTTTCAGATAAATCACAGTTGGAAGAACTTTTAAGTGCAGAAGATTATCAAAAATTCTTGGGTAACTAAGGCCGCATTATGCGGTGCGGGCTTTTATACTATTGTGCTCATTGTTTCATCTTTAGTGAAACTGGGCAAAATAAGTGTAGGTAACTTTAGCCCTACCGATAAGCTTTTGCACCTGGCTGCATACTTTGGCTTAATATTTTTGTGGAAACTGTATTTCATACTCAGAAACTCTTCAAATAGCGGCTATAGAAGTAATTTATTTAAATTAGCAGCCATTGCAGTGGTGTTTGGTATGTTAATTGAGGTCTTACAAGGTGTCCTTACCAGTTATAGGGAACCCGATTGGTATGATATTCTTGCCAATTCAACTGGTATCTTACTTGCATTACTTGTTTTTCTCATATTTGAGAAAAGTCTAAAAAGGTTAAATAGCAAGATTAATTTAATTTTTTAAAAAAAATATTTACTTTAGCAATCCTTATTAATCAATAACCAATTATGGAACCAAAGAAAAACCCGAAAGCCGATTTAACCCGAAGAAGTGTATTCTTTCTTCAATTGGGGCTTATCCTGGTCCTATTAATTACCTGGCGAGCTATAGAATGGAAGACTTACGACAAGGAAGCCATTGATGTTGGGCAATTAAGCATGGACGATTTAGATGATGAAGAAATCCCAATTACCGAGATGCAAAATACACCACCACCACCACCTCCACCACCACCACCGGCACCAGAGGTTATTGAAGTTGTTGAAGATGAGGAAGATGTTGAGGAGGATGAAATTGAATCTACAGAAACCAACCTTGATGAGGTGGTAGAAGTGGAAGAAGTTGTGGAAGCTCCGGTAGAAGAAGAGGTTGCAGACGTACCCTTTGCGGTAATTGAAGATGTGCCAATCTTCCCGGGTTGTGAAAACCTTAGCAACAATGAAGAGCGTAAGCAATGTATGAGCCAGAAGATTAATAAATTTGTAAACCGGGAGTTCGATACAGATCTTGGTGCAGAACTTGGCCTTTCTGGAGTGAACAGGGTAATTGTTCAGTTTAAAATTGATAAAAATGGTGATATCGTAGAGGTAATGTCTCGTGCACCACATCCAAGATTAGAGAAAGAAGCTGCGAGGGTGATTAACAAATTACCAAAAATGAAACCTGGTAAACAACGTGGAAAAGCAGTTGGGGTTATGTACTCCCTGCCTATTGTTTTTCAAGTTCAGGATTAATAATATTGTTTATAGTATTTAAATCCCGGGTTCGTCCCGGGATTTTTTGTTTTTAAAGATTATATTCTCTAAAAAAATGTATATTTCAGATTTGTAATTAATCTATTCCCCAGATCTTTATATGAGAAACTGCCTGTTTCTTTTTCTCTTGCTATGCTTCGCGAGCATGCGAGCCCAAAACAAAAATAGCGATGAGGTTTACCCTGAATTTTCAGCATGTGAAAACGTAGTTTTTGCAAAGAAAAAAGCTTGCTTTAATAGCAAACTCAAGGGATTTATACTCCAGACATTTACAGTTCCTGAAATTGTAAAACAAGAAAATTATCGTGGGGAGATTAACTTTATTTTCGAGGTTACTAAAGACGGCGATTTTCAAATTATTTATCTCGATGCCGCTTATCCTGAATTAAAACAGGAAATGCGAAGGGTTTTTGAGCTTCTTCCAAAAGTAAAACCCGCCACCATCAATGCTCGGCCTATTTTTCTTCAGTTTAGAATGCAGTTAAAAATACCGCTAAATTTAAATACCGAGAGTTTACAGGTAATACCCAGAATGACCGAAAAGGAGTCTTTACCAATTTCAGCAATAGAAAATATAAAAGAGCATCCTGAAGAATACCAGGCAATCCAATCGGGGGAATTTAAGAGTCCGCGGTATAAAAGTCAGATCAATATTCCGCTTTCCCATGAGTTTTATAGCCGCTTTGCTTCAGAGCTCAATAAAATTGGAGTCAACACCCATGCTGCTGCCAAACCTTTTTTGTTTGCCGAAGTAGCTAAATACTATGATTTTAAAGCGAAAGAAGAAAAAATGCTGCGTCCTGCGACTAGCTGGTTTGGAAGAAAGATTTGGAATGAACATTTGGTGCAATATCAGACGGAAGACTATTGGTTTACGTTAGATTTCGGATTGGATTTACAGATAGGGAAAGATTTTCAGCAAAAAAAGTTCGATCTCACCTATAATAATACCCGTGCTTTAATCTTTCAGGGAGGCTTAGGGAAAAATTTTAATTTTTATACTGTGGCTTACGAAAATCAAGGTCGTTTTGCCGAATACTTTAACCGCTATGCCGAATCTATAAAACCAGATGGTGGAGACCCCGCGATTATTCCTGGCCGCGGAATTGCAAAGCCATTTATGGATGGCGGCTACGATTATCCCGTTGCTGAGGGTTATCTTTCTTATGCGCCCAGTAAATTCTTTAATATTCAATTTGGACACGGTAAAAATTTTATAGGGGAAGGCTATCGTTCTTTATTTATGAGTGATATAGGTTCTCCATATCCTTATTTTAAACTGAATACTACTTTTTGGAAGTTAAAATATACCAGCACCTGGATGTCTTTAAGAGATGTGAGACCGGCGGTTACCCAAAGTAGATCTTTCCGAACAAAATATATGGCGAATCATTATTTGAGTTATAATGTGACCAGCCGGCTTAATATTGGTCTTTTTGAATCTGTAGTTTGGGAAAATGATAACAATCGTGGTTTTGATCTAAATTACCTGAATCCGGTAATTTTTTACCGGGCCATAGAATTTTCTACCGGTGCCCGTGGTGGGAATGCCATTCTTGGGCTGGCGTCTAAGTATAAAATTTCCAATCAACTCAATGTTTATGGTCAGTTGGTTATAGATGAATTTTCCAGTGGCGATGTTTTTGGCGGCCGGCAAAGTTGGAAGAATAAAATTGGCTATCAATTAGGAATCAAATATTTTGATGCCTTTAATGTTCCCGGACTCTTCTTAAGAGCTGAATATAACCAGGTGAGGCCTTATACTTATTCTCACAACACGGGAGTGCTAAATTATGGGCACAACAACCAATCTATGGCGCATCCCTGGGGTGCTAATTTTAGGGAGATTATTGCCATAGCGCGTTATAAAAAAGATCGTTGGTATGGTGATGCCAGTTTTATCTACGGAAAAAGGGGCTTCGATTTTAATAAGTTAAATAATGATGCCTTTGGGGGTAATATTTATAGTAGTGAAAGGGCGCGTCCATTCGATAGCGGCGTGAAAATAGGACAGGGAAACACCACCCACTCTTGGTTTACCAATATTAACGCGGGTTATATTGTAAACCCGGCAAGTAATTTAAAGCTCTACGGAAGCTTTATTTTCCGTTCTTTTAATCCAGAAGTAGAAACCAAGGCTAATTTTAAGCATACCACCGTATGGTTAAATTTTGGGTTAAAAACAGATATTTTTAACTGGTATTATGATTATTGATTTCTCGGTTTTTAGAGTTTGAAGAATTTTATAAAACTACAATTCGGTGAATTTAGTTTTGAACAGCAGTTAAAATTTTTAACTACTGAAAATTAACATTTTTGCCCCCTTGTTAAAACCTAATTAAGGAGTATCTTTGCGCCAATTGAAAAAAACCTTCTTTTGAGCAGTACCGGCGTACATACTTCCACCGCTTCTTTCCTCACAGACTTTAAAGAAATTACCAAGGTGCGGCTTGCCGTGAGTGTAGTGTTTTCGTCTGTGGCCGGATATTTTTTGGGCGCGGAAAGCATAGATTTTGTGACGGTATTTTTACTTGCCATAGGTGGTTATTTTATGGTTGGGGCTTCTAACGCCTACAATCAAATTATTGAGCGCGATCTTGATGTTTTGATGGATCGTACTAAAAACCGTCCAATTCCCGCGGGACGTATGTCGGTAAATACCGCGTTTGTAATAGCGAGTATTCTTACAATTCTAGGGATCGTGGTATTGTATATCATTAATCCCAAAACGGCTATGTTTGGGGCGATAAGTATTTTTCTATATGTAAGCCTTTATACCCCTTTAAAGACAAAAACCCCGCTTTCGGTTTATGTAGGGGCATTTCCAGGCGCTATTCCATTTATGTTAGGTTGGGTAGCCGCAACTGGAGAATTTAGCATTGAACCGGGTACGTTATTTATGATTCAATTTTTCTGGCAATTTCCCCATTTTTGGGCAATAGGTTGGTGGTTGTTCGATGATTATAAAAAAGGAGGCTTTTTTATGTTGCCTACGGGAAAAAGAGATAAAGGTACTGCTGTACAGATTATACTCTATACCGTTTGGACTATCCTGGTTTCTTTAATTCCTGTTTTTGGAGTTACAGGAAGGCTTTATTTAACTCCGGTGTCCGGTGTGCTTATTTTTATTCTTGGTTTAGGCATGCTCTATTATGCAGTGAAGTTATATAAAGAAAAGACTGCCCAGGCAGCAAAAAAATTGATGTTTGCAAGTGTATCCTATATTACACTGCTTCAAATTATATATGTTTTAGATAAATTTATAAGAGAATGGATTTAACCGCAGGTGTTGAAAAGGAAAAATTAGACCGGGCCAAAAGAATGATGCTCTGGTTTGGAATTGTTGGTATGGTTATGACCTTCGCAGGTCTTACCAGTGCTTATGTAGTAAGTAAAACCCGGCCAGATTGGCTCAATGAGTTTGAGTTGCCCACCGCTTTTTATTGGAGCACTATTGTGATTGTGCTTAGTAGTATTACCTTATTTATCGCAAAGAAAAGTATCTTAGAAGGAAATCGAAGAAATGCTTCAGCAATGCTTCTGGGCACAGTCGTTCTCGCTATTCTTTTTATGGTATTTCAATTTTCGGGATTTTCAGAAATAATTTCACAAGGCTATTACTTTACCGGTAGCGAAAGTAACATTACTACTTCCTTTATTTATGTGATTGTTTTGGTGCATCTGGCTCACTTATTTGCAGGTATAATCACGCTTTTAGTGGTAATTTATAACCATTTTAAACAACGCTATAAAAAAGGGCAAATGCTTGGAATTGAGCTTGGTGCGACTTTTTGGCATTTTGTTGACCTTGTGTGGATTTACCTGTTTGTCTTTTTATATTTCTTTAAATAATAAAATTGCGTATTTTTGCGCAATACTCAAAATTTTAAATACTCTTTATGGAAGCTACTGTTGTTAGAACAGGCACCGAAGGTAGGACCTGGGGTGGAGGTAATGAACCGCTAAAAGCCAGTTATGGTAAAGTCATGATGTGGTTTTTTCTCGTATCAGATTCGCTTACCTTCTCCGGTTTTCTTGCAGCTTATGGATTCTCCCGGTTTAAGTTTGCGGACTCCTGGCCTATTGCCGATGAGGTTTTTAATCACTTCCCATTTTTACACGGTGTGGATGCGCCTATGTATTACGTGGCTTTAATGACCTTTATCCTTATTTTTTCTTCTGTAACCATGGTGTTGGCTGTAGATGCCGGGCACCAAATGAAAAGAGGAAAAGTAACCCTTTATATGTTCCTTACTATAATTGGGGGAACGATTTTCCTTGGTTCTCAAGCCTGGGAATGGACAAATTTTATTAAAGGTACCCACGGCGCGGTTTATACCAATGGCGGAAATCTTCTTCAATTTGTAGATAATGAAGGGAATAGGGTGAGTCTAGCTGATGTAGCTACTCCTTTAGCTTCAGAAAGAGTGGAGCACGAAACTAACACAGGACTTTGGTTTGAAAGTGAAACCTCTACCAGGTCTTCTTATTCCGTAGAAGAGGTTATAACTGGATTCGAAGCAAATGATAATTTACTAATTAGAACACAAATTTTGAACGAGGAGGGGGAAAAAACAATTCTCTCCAGGGATAAATCTGTCGCAAAATTAAGCAGTGAGGCTGCCGGGGTTATAGAGGGAGCCAACCTTACCCGCAATGAATACGGCCCGCCTTTATTTGCCAATTACTTTTTCTTTATTACCGGCTTTCACGGTTTTCACGTTTTTACCGGGGTAATGATCAATATCATCATTTTCTTTAATGTTCTTCTTGGAACTTATGAGCGAAGAAATAATTATGAAATGGTAGAAAAAGTAGCCCTTTACTGGCACTTTGTAGATTTAGTTTGGGTATTTGTTTTCACATTCTTTTACCTGGTATAATTTTAGAAATAAATAAAAATGGCACACGATACAGCGCATAAACACGAATCTAATGCAAATAGAATCTGGTTTGTATTTGGAATACTTTCCGCGGTAACTATTGTAGAAGTAATTTTAGGGATTGTAAGACCTGGTTTTTTGGCAGATACCATCTTCTTAGGCATGCACCTTCTTAACTGGATCTTTATTATACTTACCCTTTATAAAGCATATTATATAGCCTGGTCATTTATGCACCTGGAAGGGGAAACTAAAGGCTTGCGCCGCGCCGTAGTATGGACGGCAGTGTTTCTTATTAGCTACCTTATTTTTATACTTCTTACTGAAGGTGGCTATGTTTATGAGGTAATGCATAACAATAGTGTAGCCTGGGATTTTTAAAAAGTTAAATACAGGTAGAAAGGCGGTTTATATAAACCGTCTTTCTACTTTTGCAGCTATTGTGAAGAAACGGAATTATGAAAAAGTTTATAGTGCTTGCAGTCCTTTTTGCCTTACCTATTATTGCTTACCTGTTTTTTGCATCGGGCAAGAACAATTTTGCTAAATTACCCATACTTACTGAAAAGGTTTCCGATATTTCGAAGCTGAAAAGTGTAGATGAAGAGCAATTAAGTTTTAAAGATAAGATAAGTGTAGTGGCTTTTTTCGGAACTGATCTTGAGAATATTAAAGGGAATACCTTTAATTTAGATCAAAAAATTTTGGACAAATATTATGAATTCAATGATTTTCAATTTGTAATTATTTTGCCTGAAGAAGCCCGGGAAGAAGCCGGGACATTTGTAAAAGAATTTAGCGGAATCTCTAAAACCGAAAAGTGGAAATTCGCTTTTGGCAGTAAGGAAGAAATTCGGGATATTTTTCAAAGCTTCGAAACTCCCCATAAGCTGAAAGATGCTTATACACCTTATGTATTTATTGTTGACAAAGACCTGAGTCTTAGGGGTCGTGATGATGATGAAGACTATGGTGAAGTATATGCTTACGACTCCCGTTCTATAGCAGATTTAAGCAATAAAATGGACGATGATGTAAAGGTGATTCTCGCCGAATATAGATTGGCTTTAAAAAAGTACAACGCAGACCTGAAGAATAATTAAGAAGAAGAAGAAGCTTGTAGCCATTAACTGTTTGTTCTTTCCAATTCTAATGCTCTCAATATCTAAAAATTAAATCGCGCAGTTATGAAAAAAAGTCATTCTTATATTGGACTTTCCCTTATCATTCTTGTTTTTGGAATATTCTTTATTCCCAAAATCGTAGATCGTTTAAGTAATGACGAAGTGGTAACTTCAGATAGACTTAATATAGAAGGTTCAGAAAAAGTAACCAACAAAGCTGCCGTAACTTATATAAAAGTAAACGGGAAAAAGAAAAAGGCACCCAAATTCCAATTAATAAATCAGGATGGAGATACCATTACCAATAAAGATTATTTGGGAAAGGTTTATGTAGCTGAATTTTTCTTTACTACCTGCCCAAGTATCTGTCCCATTATGAAAGAAAATCTGGTGGAAGTACAGGAAGAATTTAAAGATATTCAAGACTTCGGAATAGCTTCATTTAGCATAGACCCTACTCACGATACCGTAGAGGTTTTGAATACTTATGCTGAAGATAACGGGATTAACCACCCCAATTGGAACTTACTCACCGGCGATAAAGAAGAAATTTATGGACTTGCTAACGGCGGATTTAATATTTATGCCGGAAAAAATGAAGAGGTGCCCGGTGGTTTTGCGCATCAGGGCTTATTTGCCCTGGTAGATCGGGAAGGCTATATTCGTTCCAGAAAAGATGATTATGGAAACCCCATAATTTACTATCGCGGTTCTGTAGCGCGCAATAAGGTAGCAGGGCCGGGAGAGGAAGAACCGCAAATAGATATATTAATTAAAGACATAAAGAAATTACTGTGAAAAGAACTTTATCAAAATCCGATAAAATTGCGGTTCCAGTAATTATAGCACTTTCTATCTTAGTGCCAATTCTTGTTCTTGCGCTCATGTACCTACCAGCGCGTTATAATTTCTTAGGTTCGCAGAGTGGTAGTTTTCCTCTTTTTCACGCGGTTTTAAATGGCTCTACCGCTGTTTTACTCATTACAGGATACTTCTTTATGCGTATTCAGCAATATAAACTGCATCGCAATGTGATGATTACCGCATTTGTGCTTTCTTCCGTATTTTTAATAAGTTATGTACTTTCAAAAATAAGTAACGAGCCGGTGCCTTATGGCGGAGATGGCGCTTTACGCTATATTTATTTCTTTGTTTTAATTACTCATATAATCCTTTCGGCGATTATAGTACCCCTGGTCCTGTTTACTATGTATAGAGGTTTGACGGGAGAGTATAAAAAGCACGCTAAAATAGCGAGATGGACATTTCCAATTTGGTTGTATGTAGCTATAACCGGGGTCTTGGTTTATGTATTTATGTTCCCGTACTATTAATTAATTCTTAAGGGGATAAATTAAATTATAATCTATTGTTTTTGTAAATTTGTAATTACAACAATGTTTTTATGAAAATCAGGATTCTTCTACTTTTAGCCATTTTACTTTTGTTGCCGCAATTAGCCGATGCGCAATGTTCTATGTGTCGTGCAGTTTTGGAAAGTGGTACCGATCAAAGTGCGGCTAAAGGTATAAATAATGGTATTGTTTATCTTATGGCTTTTCCTTATTTACTTATTGGGGGAATTGGTTATTTTGTTTACCGCAGTAGGAAAAAGGTAGCTAAAGAGGAGAATAGTTAAACTAATTTTTGGTAAGTAGGTAAGCTGGTCGCTATCTAATTTGAAAATACCGCTGCAAAAAACTCGTGGCTCCTAACTCCACTTTCAGGGTTTGCTCCGAGGTTCACTTCACAGTATTTCTTGGCTGTAATTATACTAGACATCATTAAACAGGAAATATTTAATTATCATATTTTTTTCTTTCAGAAATGTAACATTTTATAGTTTTTGAAGTCTTATTAGTGCGACTTTGTATAGAAAAGCCACGAACTTATATTTTTACCGAAAATGATAGAGATTAAAGACCTTCACAAATCATACAAGATGGGTAGCAATTCGCTGCACGTCTTAAAAGGAATTAATTTTAGTGTAGCCGAAGGAGAACTGGTTTCTATTATGGGCTCTTCTGGTTCGGGGAAATCTACTTTGCTGAATATTCTTGGTATGTTAGATGAAGCTGATGCCGGTTCTTATACTTTAGACGGGGTAACTATTAAAAATCTAAACGAAAAAATCGCGGCTCGCTACCGAAATAAATTTCTCGGCTTTGTTTTTCAATCTTTCAATCTTATTTCCTATAAAAGCGCTTTAGATAATGTGGCGCTTCCGCTGTATTATCAAGGGGTAAAAAGGGGGGAGCGTATAGATAAAGCGATGAGCTATTTGGAGAAAGTAGGCCTTGCAAATTGGGCTGCGCACTTACCCAACGAACTTTCCGGAGGGCAAAAACAACGAGTTGCTATCGCCAGGGCCCTGGCCAGCGATCCCAAAGTGCTATTAGCCGACGAACCTACCGGAGCCCTGGATTCCAAAACTTCACATGAAGTGATGAATTTAATTCAGGAAATAAACGATGAGGGGCGTACTATTCTTGTGGTTACCCACGAACCCGATATTGCCGGAATGACCAAAAGGATTGTGAATCTTAAAGATGGTCAAATCATTCAGGATACACAAGTTAAACAGGTAAGAGCGCTGCAAAATGTTTGAGCTGGAACGTTGGGAAGAGATTTTTGATACCATCCGTAAAAATAAATTACGTACTTTCCTTACGGGCTTATCGGTCGCTTCAGGAATATTTATTCTTGTTATTCTTTTGGGGATTGGGGAAGGTATGCAGAATGGTATTTCTCAAGAATTTGAGGAAGACGCAGCCAATATCATGTATATCTGGTCCGGTACTACTTCAAAAGAATATAAAGGCCTAAATCCCGGCCGGAGAATACAAATGAAAAATGAGGATTTTAATTATACCGCGCGTAAAAACGAGGATAAATTGGAGTATAAATCTTCCATTTATAGAATTTGGAACGGAATTGTAAACTATAAAAAGGAATCTGGTTCTTATAGGGTGGAAGGTGTTTATCCCGATTATCAATTTCTGGAAAATAGCGGGATGATCCTGGGAAGATTTGTGAATTATAAAGATCACGAAAATTTTGAAAAAGTATTGGTGCTGGGAAAAAAAGTTCGGAACGATCTTTTTAAAGATGAAACAGATCCAATTGGGGAATATGTGCAAATCTCCGGAATAAACTTTAAGGTTGTTGGCGTATTTAGTGATCCCGGTGGAGAAAGGGAAGAAAGCAGGGTTTTTATGCCTTTATCTACTGCGCAAAGAGTTTTTGGAGGTGCTAATAATATCAATAATATGGCATTTACCCTGGAGCCCGAAGAAAATTTTGAAAAAGCCCTGGCAGCATCAAATAAATTTACTACAGAACTTGAAAAGTATTTAAAAGAAACCCACACCATCGCGCCAGATGATGATAGGGCGATAAATATTAATAATTCGCTGGAACAGGCCAAGCGGTTTTACGACCTAATTGCTATGGTGAAATTCTTCTTTTGGGGAGTTGGGATTTGCACCATTATCGCCGGTATTGTTGGGGTAAGTAATATTATGCTCATTATTGTAAAAGAAAGAACCCGGGAAATTGGCATTAGAAAAGCTTTGGGCGCCGAGCCTCTTTCCATTATTGGCATGGTGCTTCACGAATCTATTTTTGTGACCACCATCGCAGGTTTTGCAGGCCTTATTTTTAGTTTGCTTTTATTGGAATTTGTGGGGCCGCTTATAGAAACGCAATACATTTCTAATCCCGCAGTGAATTTTAATGTAGCCCTTACCACTGTATTTATTCTGGTAATCGCGGGAGCTGTTGCAGGCTTTTTTCCCGCCTGGAGAGCCGCTAGAATTAAACCTATTGTAGCACTAAGAGACGAATAATATGTTTAGCAGGGATAAATGGAGCGAAATAATTGAAGCCTTAAGTGCTAACTGGTTTAGAACCATTCTTACTGCTTTTGGGGTAATGTGGGGAATATTTATACTCGTAATTCTGCTCGCTGCAGGAAAAGGACTTGAAAACGGGGTAAAACAAGGCTTTGGCGGCATAGCTACCAATACTATGTTTATGTGGACCCAAACCCCCTCTAAAGCTTACAAAGGGCTTCCGAAAGGAAGACGTTATAGTTTTAAAACGGGCGATGTAGCAGCTATAAATGAAAATGTACCTGGTTTGAGAATAATTTCTCCACGAAATCAATTAGGCGGTTTCGGCGGAAATAATAATGTGGTAAGAGGCTTGCAAACCGGGGCGTTTAATGTGTATGGGGATTATCCCGAAATTATTCAACAAGAACCTATGGATATTACTTCCGGTAGGTTTCTCAACTATTTGGATATTCAGCAAAAACGAAAAGTAGCCATTATTGGGGAAGGGGTAAGGCGTGAACTTTATGAGAAAAAAGAAGAAGTTTTAGGAAGCTACCTTAAAATAAATGGCGTGAATTTTATGGTAATTGGCACCTATAAGAAAAAAAGTAGTGGCGGTGGAAATGCCGAGGAAGCCCAAAAAGAAATCTATGTGCCCTTTACCGCCTTTTCCCAGGCTTTTAATATGGGAGATGATGTAGGTTGGATGGCTATTACCGCCCAGAATGGCAACTCTATAACCAATTTAAAGGAAAGTGTGATAGATGTTATCAAAACCAGGCATTCTATTCATCCAGATGACGATCGTGCTGTTGGTAATTTCGATCTCTACGAAGAGTTTAGTAAAATTAACGGACTTTTTGTGGCGCTAAATGCGGTAGCTTATTTTGTGGGAATCCTTGTTTTGCTCTCCGGAATTATTGGAATTAGCAATATTATGTTGATTGTAGTAAAAGAAAGGACCAATGAGATTGGCGTACGGCGGGCGCTTGGCGCAACTCCCTGGTCTATACGCGGACAGATTCTTATGGAATCTATTTTCCTCACCATAATTTCTGGAATGACGGGAATTATTTTTGCTACCGGGGTCATTGCAGCGTTAAATTATGCATTAAGCGGAATGGATACTTCTGAAATGATGTTTGCTAATCCCAGTGTGAATTTAGGGGTCGTGATAACCGCACTTTTAATCTTAATAGGTTCTGGTTTGTTAGCCGGTCTTATTCCGGCGCAAAATGCCATAAAAATAAAACCTGTAGATGCTCTTAGAACAGAATAAAAAAAGAAGATAAACACCATCAAAAAAATGAAAAAAACAGTTACCATCTCTATTTTAGTATTAATCGTTGTAGTCTTTGCCGGCTCTCTTTACTATCTGTATCAAAAAAACCAGGAAGATCCCAGGGTTTATGAAACCCAACAGGCTTCAATAGAAACGATTATCAAAAAAACAGTAGCTACCGGGAATATCGTTCCTAAAGAAGAAGTACTCATTAAACCTAACATTTCCGGAATAATAGACGAGATTTATATTGAAGCGGGAGAAAAGGTAAAGGCGGGAGATCTTATTGCGAAAATTAAGGTAATTCCTAATGTGAATTCTTTACAAAGTGCTAAAAATGCTGTGGCTACCGCGAAAATTAATCTGGAGAACGAAAAGAAAATTTTCGAAAGACAAGAAGCACTATTCGAAAAAGGGGTAATCTCACAAAATGATTTTGATAATGTTGAAACCAACTACAAGCGGATGAAGCAGAATTATAAATCGGCCCAACAAAACTTTGAGATTGTGCAAACCGGAACCACCAGCGGGCTGGGGAGTGCCGCAAATACCATGATAAGATCTACGGTAGATGGGATGGTTCTAGACGTGCCCGTTAAAGTTGGGAACCAGGTGATTGAGAGTAATAATTTTAACGATGGTACTACTCTGGCCACCCTGGCAGATGTGAATGAAATGATTTTTGAAGGAAAAGTAGATGAAAGTGAAGTAGGCAAAATTAAAGAAGATTTGCCTCTGGAAGTAACTGTAGGAGCTATAGAAAACAAAACTTTTAAGGCGGTTCTGGATTATATTGCTCCAAAAGGTGTGGATGAAAATGGGGCAATTCAGTTTGAAATAAAAGGAACCCTGGATAAAGCTGATACCACGTTTATACGAGCCGGTTTAAGTGCCAACGCCTCCATTATTTTAGATAGGGCAGATAGTGTACTGGCCATTAAAGAAGCTTTGGTGCAGTTTGATGCCAAAACCCAGGAGCCTTTTGTAGAAGTGGAAACTGGCGACCAGGAATTTGAACGAAGGGATTTGGAATTGGGAATTAGTGATGGTATTCAGGTAGAGGTGAAAGATGGTATTTCCAAAGACGATAAAATTAAAGTCTGGAACCAGGTAAAACCATCACCAGAATTTGCCAAAGGCTAGAATTTCATTTAAAAATGTAACAAGTTTATACTTTCAAAGACTCATCAACTACAATCCAGAATATGAAAAAAATCAGCTTACTAACTTTATTTATATTTTCCGCTTTTTTTGCAACCGCTCAGGAAAACCATAAATGGACCCTTCAGGAATGTATAAATTATGCGCTGGAGCATAACATCTCCATAAAACAAAGTGAACTTGATATTGAGCTTTCAGAGCTTGCTAAAAAAGATGCCATTGGGAACTTTTTGCCTAATGTAAACGCCTCTGCTTCCAATTCCTGGAACACCGGATTAACCCAAAATGTAACCACGGGCATTTTACAAACCCAAACTACAAGAAACTTTTCTGCTGGGGTTACCGCCAGTTTAAACCTTTTTGATGGCCTGCGGAATTTTAAACAATTGCAACGTGCAAAAATGTCCCAAATGGCCAGCCAGTATGCCCTGGAGAAAATGCAGGACGATATTACCTTATTTGTGGCAGATTCCTACTTGCAGGTACTTTTTAATAAACAAAACCTTGAAATTTTAAAATTACAAAACGAGCTTACCGAAGAACAGTTGGAGAGAACAAAACAATTGGTAGAGGCCGGCTCTCTTCCAAAAGGGGATTTATTGGAAATTGAAGCGACTTTTGCCGATGAACGGCAGCGTATCATCGTAGCTAAAAATAACATTAGAATTTCACTTATTAGTTTGGCGCAAACTTTATTGATTAAAGATTATGAGAATTTTGATATTGTAGAACGGGACTATACTATTTTTGGAAACGAAATATTGGTTACGCGGGTTGACGAGGTAGTGCAAAAGGCGAAAGAGGAACGAGCAGAAATTAAAATTGCCGAAATAAATAAAGAGATAGCCAAAAAAAATGTGGAACTCGCCCGTGGTGCTTATTACCCGAGCCTTGGCGCTTTCTTTAATTACAATACCCGTGAATCTGGGATGGGACGTATAGTGGATATTCAACCGGATACTGAAAATCCAACCCGCGAAATTGGTTTTGTAGAAGAAACAGGCAACGTAGTGGTGACGCCTAATACGGTAACTACTATGGGTAATCCTTTGCCTTTCTTTGAACAGTTGCAACGAAATGATGGGATAAGCTATGGGGTACAATTAAGTATTCCTATTTTTAACGGTTTGGCAACCCGAAATCAGGTGAGGAGAAATGAGGTAAACGTAAAACGGGCCGAATATGAATTAGAACAGGCAAAATTAGATCTTGAAGCTAATGTGTACCAGGCTTATGTAGATGCCGATGGCGCTTTTGAAGCATACGAAGCCGCTCTTGTAGCTGCAAATGCCCAGGAACAATCTTTCGATTATGCTACCCAGCGTTTTGATGTAGGCCTTTCTAATGCCTTTGAATTTAGCCAGGCTAAACTTAGATATGAGAATTCTCAAAGCGAAGTGCTTCGCACCAAATACGACTATATTTTTAAACTAAAAGTACTTGAACTTTATTTTGGAGTACCGGTGACCGATCTTAAATTTTAAATTATGAAGAAAAAGACCCTTTTTATTATTATCGGAATTGCCGTAGCCGTTATTATTTTACTGGTAGTTGGAAAAAAAGCTGGCTGGTTCGGTGAATCTGGGAATTTTAAAGAAGTTGAAATAACCAAAATTGAAGCTATAGATATTACAGAAACTGTCTCGGCTACCGGTAAAATTCAGCCCGAGATAGAAGTAATGCTTTCTTCTGAAGTATCTGGTGAAATTATAGAATTACCCGTAAAAGAAGGTCAGGCCGTAGAAAAAGGCGATCTTTTGGTAAGGGTAAACCCAGATATTTATGAGGCCAATTTACAAAGGGTAAAGGCGGGGTTGCAAGCAGCCAATGCTAACTACTCCCAGACAAAAGCCTCCTTAAAACAGGCCGAAGCCAATTACAACCGGAATAAAAGCCTTTTTGAGAAAGGAGTGATCTCTAAAGCAGAATGGGATAGGATCATCTCAGATTATGAAGTGGCCGAGGCCAGTAAAGAATCATCTTATTATAATATGCAGAGTACCGTTGCCACGGTGTCTGAGGCCCGCAAGAATTTAGGACGTACAAACATCTATGCGCCTATGAGTGGTACAATTTCGAAACTTGCTGCAGAGCTTGGGGAAAGGGTGGTAGGCACCCAACAAATGGCCGGAACCGAAATTTTAAGGGTAGCCAACCTTTCTAATATGGAAGTGGAGGTAGATGTAAACGAGAATGATATAGTGAAAGTTGAAGTTGGAGATTCCACTATTGTAGAGGTAGATGCTTACCTGGGAAAAGAATTTAAAGGGGTTGTAACCGAAATCTCCAATTCGGCAGATGGAGCCCTCACTACAGACCAGGTGACTAATTTTAAGGTAAAGGTGCGAATTTTAAAAACTTCCTATGAAGATTTATTGGAAGGGAAAGCAGAAAATTACTCTCCATTTCGGCCGGGAATGACGGCTACGGTAGATGTTATTACCGAAAATAAGGACGATGTTATAGGTATTCCTATTAGTTCTATAGTGATTAAAAACGATACCACCGCTACAGCCAATACCGCAGACCAGGAAAAGTATGAAGCCGTGTTTATAAAAAAAGGAGACGAGGCGAAGTTGCGAAAAGTGTCTACGGGAATCCAAGATAATAGTAATATTGAAATTACCGAAGGTTTGGAGACGGGGGAAACTGTAATTACCGGCCCTTACAATACGGTTACCAAAAGTCTTAAAGATGGCGATAAGGTAGAAGTGATGGCTAAAAAGAATTCCTAACAAAAGCCAGCGAAATCAAAGCTGAATTGAAGGGTTGAAAATTGAAAAAATCAGCGATAATTCTTATTGACTCTAAAGAAATAACTTTTGAACATATTTTATTTTCGGAAAGAATAATTGTAGCGGGAGAAGAAAAGTCGAGTAAGACTTCATTTATTGGTTCAAAACATCGTTTTAAAATTAACGAAGATAATTTCGTATTGCATTCAAGATATAATCTGTTTGATAAAAGTATTATTCAGGTAGAGGTTTTAAAAAACAGTGAGTTGTTAAAAACTCAAATTTTAAAAATGACTTTTATCGAAAGGTTACCCTGGATCGTTCTGGGAATTATTTCAGGAATAGTATGCTATCAATTATTTTAGCGTTTTATATAACGTAAAGAAAAAACCATAAATTTTGGCACTCATACTTTGTTTGGAAACAGCCACCACAAATTGTTCCGTTGCTCTGTCTAAAAACGGGGTTTTGGTAGCTTTAAAGGAAGACAACAGCGCTAATTATTCGCATGCCGAAAAACTGCACGTGTTTATAGAAGAGCTGTTAAAGGAAAATAGTATCGGGGTTTCAGATCTCGATGCCATTGCTGTAAGCAAAGGTCCCGGCTCCTATACCGGGCTTAGAATTGGGGTTTCTACTGCTAAGGGTTTGTGTTTTTCGTTAGACCTCCCGCTTATTGCTATTCCTACTTTAACTTCTCTGGCAGCTCAGGTGAAATTAGAAGATGGAATGATTGTTCCTATGCTTGATGCCCGCCGCATGGAAGTTTACTCTGTCATCTTAAATGCTTCTTTAGGACCAGTTAGGGAAACGAGGGCACAGATTTTAGATGAGCACTCTTTTGGCGAATATCTCGAAAAAGCTAAACTTGTTTTTATAGGAAATGGAGTAGAGAAATTCCAGTCGATTTGCACGCATCCCAATGCTAAATTTATAGAGGGAAAATTACCTTCTGCCAGGGAAATGTGCGAACTGGCCGAAATAAAATACAAAATAAGCGACACTGAAGATGTCGCTTATTTTGAACCTTATTATTTAAAAGATTTTATCGCTGGTTAGTCTGCCTTATCTGTTTTATTCTTTGTCTTTTTTTCTACCGTACCGCTCATCTTGGTTTGGTCATAAAGATAAACATCACGCTGTGGATAAGGAATAGTCATTCCGGCTTCTTCCAGTCTAATTTTTCCTTCTTCAATCATAAACCAGTGAAGATCCCAGAATTTACTGTTTTCGGCAAAATACCTCACCGAAAAATTAACAGAATCGGCGCCAAGTTCAGAAACAATAATCTGTGGTGCCGGGTCTTTTAATATATCATCCTGCTCTTCTACCAGCTTTCTAAGTACTTCTTTGGCTTTTTTAAGGTCATCGTCATAAGAAATGCCAAAACCCATATTTTCTTTTCTGGTTCCATTAAAGCTGTAATTTATGATGTTGTTATTACTTAAGTCCCCATTAGGTAGTATAGCTAGCTGATTTCCGAAGGTATCTAATTTCGTGTAAAATAAACTAATTTCTACCACGCTGCCCGAGACACCTTGAGCTTCTATCCAGTCTCCAATTTTAAAAGGTTTTAATATAATAATCAATACTCCCCCGGCAAGGTTGGAGAGGGAGCCTTGCATGGCCAGACCAATTGCTAAACCTGCAGCACCAATTGCAGCTACTAAAGACGCGCTTTGTACCCCCAATTGAGTGATTACTAATACAAAAAGCATAATACGAAGTCCCCATCTTAAGGCATTTAATGTGAAAACCTCGAGAGTTTCGTCATAATCCTTTTTCTCGAATAACTTCCCTACATATTTCACGATAAGTTTAATTACCCAAAGTCCTATAAAAAGAAGCGCGAGTGCGCCAATAAGCGTAGGTAGGTAATCTATAAGTTTGTTAGCGTATTCTTTGGCGATGTCACCCCAGTCGTTTAATTGATCCATATTACATTCTAAATTTCAATTCAACAAATTGAATATATTTTTTTTATTTGAAAGAAAGTTTCTTGTTTAATTTTTGTTAAAAATGTTTCAGCTTTTTAATGGAATCTTCCACGGAAATTAGTGGAAGTTCGCATTTTCCATCGGTACAAATATAAATTAGATTTTTATCTTCCTGAAAACGGTTTTTTAAAATACTTATTTCTGAAGCTTCTTTGCTTCCCGCCAAAATGGTATTTGGTAGATATTCTTGCTGAATCTTCGTCTTTATAGTCAGTGCATTTTTTCCAGTTAGTGCCACCTCATAAAAATTTTGCGTAAAATTAAGCAGTAGGTCCAGCCAATTGGAATACCCCTGGGGATGGTTTTTTATTTGCGACTGTACCGTTTTAAGCATTTTAGCGGCTAAATTATAATATTCCCTATTGCCGGTAATTTTAGAAATTTTAAAGAGGTTTTTTGCCATTACCGAGTTAGATGCCGGCACGACATTGTCGTTCAACTCATAATTCCTGGTGATTAAAGCTTCATCTTTAATTGAAGTGAAATAAAATAGACCGGTTTTTTTATCCTGAAAATCTTCTAAACATATTTCAATTAACTCTTTGCTCAAATTCAGCCATTTTTCTTCAAAGGTGGCTTCATATAAATTCAAAAAGGCTTCACTGCAAAAAACATAATCTTCCAGGTAACCATTAATAGAGCTTTTTCCATTTTTGTAAGTATGGTATAACCTAAAATCTTCTTTCGTCTGATTTTTCAGAAGGAATTCTGCGTTGCGAAGCGCACATTCTAGAAATTCAGGTTCCTCAAAACTTTTGTAGGCTTCTGCATAAGCGCTCAACATTAAAGCATTCCAGGAGGTAAGACTTTTATCGTCCAGTCCGGGTTTTATTCGCTTATCTCGCTCTTTCTTAAGTGTTTCTATCCATTTTTTCTTTTTTGAGCGTAATTTTTCCAGGCTTAACTCAAATTCTGATGCGATGGCTTCATCAGATTTCGTTCTTATTAGCACATAGTTTTCTTCTTCCCATTTTCCGAAGGAATTGATATTATAGTAAGCCGAGAATATGGAGAAATCTTCCTTTAGAAGTTGCTGAAGTTGCTCTTTCTTCCAGCTATAAAAAGCTCCTTCCGTTTTGTGTCCATTTCCGTCTTCGCTATCGGCATCCAGCGCAGAATAAAAGGCCCCCGAAGTATCGGTAAGTTCTTCCGGAATAAATTTAAGTGTCTTATAAACTACTTCTTTATACCAATGTTCTTTGGTTAAGTTGTAAGCCTTACAGTATAAAGTAACTAATTGCGCATTATCGTAAAGCATTTTCTCGAAATGCGGAATGTGCCAACGCTCATCTACCGAGTAACGGGAAAAGCCCCCACCAATGTGATCAAAAATGCCTCCATAAGAAATTTTATCTAAGCTGTGCAGACTATGCTTTTTTAAATCTCTATCGTTTTGCTGTACAGCAGCTCGCAACAAGAATTCCTGGTTTACCGGCAACATAAATTTCGGAGCCCCTAGCGAACCTCCATTTTTATGGTCTAAGCCTTTTTTCCATTTTTCTATAACTGTTGTTATAAACTCAGAAGAAAATTCCTTTTCTTCTTTCGGTAGTTCAATAAGCTGTAACTGCTGTAAACCTTCTTCCAGGTGGGAAGCGTACTCTTGCATTTTTTCGGGTTGAGTTTGGTAAAGACCTGAGAGTTGTTTCAGGGCGTCCTGCCATTGTTCTTTCTTAAAATAGGTGCCTCCCCAAACAGGACGGCCATCGGGCAGGGCTACGATATTCATGGGCCAACCCCCGGCGCCGGTCATTACCTGCACGGCGTTCATGTACACCTGGTCTATATCTGGCCGTTCTTCCCGGTCTACTTTAATATTCACAAAATGGCTGTTCATAATTTCGGCAACTGCCTCATCTTCAAAACTTTCATGTTCCATCACATGACACCAATGGCAGGCAGAATAGCCTACACTAATAATTAATAGTCTGTTGTTATTTTTTGCTTGTTGAAGACTTTCTGGATTCCAGGCCTGCCAGTTTACAGGATTGTGGGCATGTTGCAAAAGGTAAGGACTGCTTTCGTGAATAAGTTTATTGGTAAATTTCGCTTCGTGCATAGTCAATTTTAATCTTTCCTTGAGGCGGGCTTGCTTCGAGGTTTTTGTTTTAATGGAAAAGAGGCTTTCTAAAAGATTATTTCCGCACACTGAACTTCCCCATTAAGACAGCCTACAGTTCTATATCTTTTTAGAGAACCTCTGTATTTTGAACTTATTTAAACTTTTCAATTGGCTAAAAAATCATCCTTTTTCACTCATTTTTCGTCTTTTTATCCTTCCGTAACCCCGAAGCTTCGGGACTATGCAAGTCAAAAAAGAATTCAAATGAACAAAAAATAAAAATGACTAATTTTCGCTATAATCCATAGAGTTTAAACGAGTTCATTTTGTAAGCTCTTTCTTAACTCACTTCGAAAGAGATTTTAACATTAACTCTAAATTCGGTAATATTTTCACCATTTACAAGAGCGCTCTGGTCTTTAACATAAACAGATTTTATATTTTTTACGGTTTTGGCCGCATGTTTAACCGCCTTTTTAGTGGCATCTTCCCAGCTTTCGGTAGAACTGGCAAGGATTTCAATTACTTTAATAATAGACATACTAATTGGTTTAAAAGATTAATAACAAATTTTTATCCACTAACTAAGAGAAATCAAGTACCTGTATCTTAACAAAGGAGATGTGTTGTGTGACAATTTCCTTAAAAGAATCCTCATTAGTTGGTTACTAAATATAGTATTAAATATTAGATAAACCTATTTGAATTAAGAAATAAGGGATTACACCGGTAAAATTCTGAAAAGGGAAATAAGCTTGAGGCTCGACGAGAAAGAGGATGGTTGAAGCCTTTTTTTACCCGATAGACCCCAAAATTGAAATTCAGCGAAGAAATAGAATGAGAAAGATGATTTTTTAAAGAGCTAATTGACATTTAAGTTGTTGAAAAACTTCGTAATTGTGATACAGGAAGCAATTTGAAAATAAAAAACAGGCCACGAATACACGAATATTTTTAATCCCTCCAGAGGGTTTAATTCCCTGAGGCTTGCCTCGTAATTTTTTAAAGTATTCTCCAATTCATACCTCGTGGGCTTGCCCCGAGGTTCTTGATTTATTCGTGTATTCGTAGCAAAATTATTTTACTTACCAAGTGAGGTTTGATCCCGATAACTCCCGATAGTTATCGGGACGGGAGCTCGGACGCAGGCGTCTAAATATTTTTATTTTTTTAAGCTAATGCCTCATGGGCTTGCCCCGAAGTAGTTTACTCTGAAAACTTCATAAAAAACAGTTGCTAATCCATAAACATAAAGCCACTGGCGCAGAATAAATTATAAAAAATCATCAACCGTTTACCGCTTCCACATAATCAACCTTGCCGCGCAGCATATCCCTTAGCATAGTTTCAATTCCGCTTTTAAGGGTCAAGGTGGAAGATGGACAGCCGCTACAAGCTCCTTGTAGGATAACCTTAACGGTTTTACTTTCAGAATTATAAGAATCGAAAAGAATATTCCCGCCATCACTGGCTACTGCCGGTTTAATATACTCCTCTAATATGGCAACCACTTGTTTAGAAGTGTCATCAAGATCTTTAATTTCCTGGCTCACTTCGGGGTTGGCCGGGTGGCTATCTGCCTCGGTTTGTTGTGGGGCAACAGCTTCTTCTTTTAAAACTTCTTTTCCTTCCTGAAGGTAATTGGTAATGAATTCCCTTAGTTCTACTGTGATTTCTTCCCATCCGGCCATATCGAATTTATGAATAGATACATAATTTGCATCAATGAATACAGCCTTTACAAAGGGAAAGTGGAAAAGTTGTTGCGCTAGAGGAGAATCTTTGGCTTCATCTATATTTTTAAACTCTACCGTTTTTAAAACCAATTTTTTATTGGCTGCAAACTTCATTACTCCGGGATTCGGAGTGGATTCGGCATACACGGTAACCGGAACATTTTTCTGTTTTTCGGCCTTTTCTTCTTTAATTACCACGCCGTCTTCATTTAAAAACTTTTCAATTTGGCCGGCTACTTCCTGCTGTACATCTTCCCATTCTACAATATCATATTTTTCTATTGCGATAAAATTCTGGGCGATATAAACCGTTTTGACAAAAGGAAGAAAGAATAATTGTTGAGCTATAGGTGATTTTGAAGCCTCATCAACATTATTAAACTCATAATTATCGTGCCTGGTGAGAAATTTGTTAGTTTCAAATTTTACAATTGCAGGTTTATTGGTGGGCTGTATATTGATTGTGAAGTTATTCATCTCGAATTTTTTGCAAATTTAATAAAGAAAACTTAGTTAATCTATATCTTTACTCACTAAGTGAGATTTGAAATTTTTCTGTGCCGGTCTCTATTTCATTCCGGTGGATTTGTGCCGAATTATTTCGGGTGCAATTAATGCCTCGAGCCTTCGTCCAATTTAATTTGGACTGATCTGAGCCGAGGTGGTTTGTTTTTCTTATGAGGTGTAAAACTATTTTTACTTATCGTTTAAAACCAAATGTTAATGTTGGAAGAATGTGCTTTTCACCAACTTCTATTTTAAGTTTATTCCTGATTTTTTATTCATTTTTTTCGCTGAAGGCACAGGAAGTAATTCCTATTTATTCCGATTATCTTACCGATAACCTCTTTCTTATTCATCCTTCTATGGCCGGTGCCGCCAATAGAAATCAAATAAGGCTTACCGCAAGACAGCAATGGTTGGACGTAAGTAATGCTCCCAGCTTACAAAGTCTCGCTGTAAATGGCAGGGCTAGTGAAAAAATTGGTCTGGGTGCGGTTTTTTTTAATGACCAAAATGGAAATTTCTCCAAAATAGGAGCTTATGGAACTGTGGCTTATCATTTGCTTTTCTCCCGAAGTGAAGCTGACCTAAATCAACTTTCCTTCGGAATAAGTGCCGGGGTTATTCAACATAGGTTGGATCAAAGTGGATTTGCAGGGTTTGACCCTCTTATAAGTGGCAATAATA
>Ga0209414_1000236_pt1 | contig 26038 bp, 21 predicted proteins | sample LakVidmifraction_4_FD_181154 | JGI IMG/M metagenome (GOLD analysis project Ga0209414, IMG submission 181154) | Hypersaline microbial communities from Lake Vida, Antarctica - Brine Hole Two &gt;0.2 micron (SPAdes) (version 2) | ecosystem: Environmental > Aquatic > Non-marine Saline and Alkaline >...
TCAATGAGTTTCCCTATAAAGTCATCTAACGGAGCCCCAATAGTAATACTGGTTGTTCTGGCCATGACACCACTCCACTTGTGTTGATAGTTAACACAATTATAGAGCCTCAAACACTTAACAACAAGTTGGCATTTTCTCCCGCAATCAGTCGCGGCTCTGAGCCGTCGCTGGTGGCACAACAGTCCCCTGTCCCACCTGAACCGCGCAGACACCTACGCAGAGCAGGGTCAGTTTCGTTCCGCCATACTCGAAATCAGAAACGCAAGTGCCCAAGTGCCGGGGTCAGGTCTTGCGTTTTGCCCCTGTTTTGCTATTTCACTGTAATCGTCTCGGTCCATCCCTGCTCAATTAGAAACACAGAAGGAGTCAGGGAATGGCCAAACCGCTGCGACTGGAATTCTCCGGTGCGATATACCATATAAAGTCTCGCGGAAATCCGCGTGAGATGATTATTAAATCTGACGATGACCGCCGCGCCTTTTCGTCAGTTTTCGACGAAGTGTGTGAGACCTTCAACTGGGAGTGCCATGCCTGTTGCCTGATGGGCAATCACCACCATCTTTTGATTGACACTATTTCTTCGGAATGAATTGTTCTCGCATAAGCCGGATTATTCGAGAGGCAAAACGCAAGACCTGACCCCGAGAAATCCATACGGGTGAATTCTTCATCTTTCAGGAAATTACCTGGAAGCCAAGAAACACATTCAGCAAGCTCTGAAACTGGCGCCCAACGGCCAAGACATTGAAAAAAATCTAAGGGCCGTCGAAAAAAAGCTGTAACAACGACCACCGTTAATTGAGCCGGACAAGGCCTCCCGACGTCTGTCGATAAAATTTACACCTTGGTATGCGCGCAAAACTAAAAGTTCTCAAAGCCTTTTAAAAACAATATTTTATAAAGTTGGCATATCTTTCGCATAATAACTTAGAATTAATATTTTTCGGATCAAAAGCCAAACGAAGATATTGTTCTCAACTGTCAATCTTTTGAAATAACCGTTCCAGAACCCGGAACTCTGGCCCTGCTAGGCCTTGGGCTGCTCGGTTTAGGCGCCGCTCGCCGTCGTCAAAAGGCCTGATTTTGCTAAGCCAAAGACAGACCAAGCTCAAAGCGGGGACAGATTTGAAATCTGTCCCCAACCCGACCCTAGGGGACAGATTTCAAATCTGTCCCCGGCCCTAAAGTTTAGGAAACCAGCTCCGGCTGGCTGTTTTATATGCGAAGTTCGTGTTTTCCAAAGCGTTAAGTCTCGGTATCCTATTCAAATTCAATACCTCAGGCAGATTCCTAATGCTCCGGAAAGCGCAACAAAACCTACCAGCCGCAACGCCCTACATTCTCGCCACTGTGCTCGCCATTGGTCTGTTTCTACCCACCTGGCTCCGTTTGATCGGAGCCTGGCTAGAATTCGAACAAGTACTCGCCCACGGGCTGGCAACCGCACTCATTTTTCTCTGGCTGGTGATCACCCACCCACCGGCGCCCAATAAAGCGTTAACCCATCATCAAAGGCCCTTTTACAAAACTGGCGCACTGGCCTTAATTGTGATCACCCTGGGCTGGGCCGTGCTGGAACTTGCCCGCATCGACACCCTCGCCTATTTTGCACTGCCTGCGGGCGTTGCTGGCATAACCTGGGCGCTACTGGGCTGGCAGCGCATGATTAGCTTTGTGCCCTACATTCTGGTTTTGTCACTATCACTGCCATTTTGGGGCGACTTAATACCGGCACTGGTTCACCTGGCCAGCGCGGTGGTAGGCACATGGGTACGCTGGATGGATATGCCAGCGCTTATCGAAGGCAACAGCATTACCGTGCCCTTTGGCCGGTTGATTATTGAAGACGGCTGCTCCGGTATTCGCTACTTCGCTATCTCTATCCTGCTAGCAGCCATGACCTCTGTATTGAACGACTACCGCTGGCGCGGTTGGCTGGCAAGCCTCAGCGTCGCCATCACGCTTGCGCTGATCGTAAACTGGGTTCGCATTACCATTCTGGTGGTAGTCGGCTATCAATCCGAAATGCAAAGCGACCTGCTGACAGACCACGAACTGATGGGCTGGCTGGTATACGGCGCCTTCATCATCCCGGTTATGTACTTCTCACCGGTTATGAAGCGCAACCCGAACAGCCAAGCCCAGCCAGCAAACATCAACAAAAAAGGCTACATCGCCATCGCCGTTGCCGTGCTGATCGGCCCCGTTGCCCTAACGCTGGCAACCACCACAACCAACCAATCCGGGCTCTGGTCGCTGAACATGGCAAACAGCCCAAAAGCCGAGCTGCAGTCGCTACCGATCCCCCTAAGTATGCCGGAAGCCCTAAACCAGCAAGCCTGGCGCACCGCAGGCACCTGGATATTATTGGCGCAAAGCCAGCGCACCAGCGCCGACGACAAGCTGGTGCCTTACCTGCCACCACAGTTCAACCGCTCACAATGGCTGCGCGAGAGCAATCAACAGCCCGGCGCAACGGTTTACCGCAACATACTCACGCGGGAACAGGTGGTTATGGCGCAGTGGTATCAAGTGGGTGACTACCGTGCCGACAGCTACCGCAACGCCAAACTGCTGCAGATACCAGCGCTGCTTCAGGGTGCAACGCGCTTTGCGCTGGTGACTCTTCAGGCACCTTGCGCGCAGCGTAGCTGCGAGAGCGCTTACAACGCCATCATTAGCCAAAAAACGACACTACAGGCCCAATCGTTCACGCTGATACAGAGCGAGTCCCAATGAACACAAGCCAGGGCGAGATACGCGGCAGACTACGCAGCAACGCAAGCAGCACTCGCATCCTGTCGTCTAACACCTATACAAAACACACTTTAGAACGCAGCCTGAAGCCAGAGGCAATGGAGCTCATCCGCTGCCGGCACCTGAATATTCAGACAACCCACGTCAAAGCCATCGAACTTGTCAGTTTTAACGAAGCCGAAAACCGCCTGATCACAAAAAAGGTAATCGGTAAGGAACTGTTTCATGCCCTCTGGAACCCAACCAATCTGCTGGGCCGCCTGCAAGGCCACCGGTTGCAGAATCCGGACACCCTGGTCCATCGCATTACAGAGATCGGCACCTGGCTACGTAAGTACCACAACAGTTCCGCTGGGCTAACGCCAGAAAGTGCCGATGGCAGCTGGCTGGTAACAGAATTTGCACAAAAAATTCGCGGAATCCGAGCAAGCAACCTAACACCGGAACCCAAGCTCAAAAAAATCGAGCAAAAATATACTACAGAATTACAGAAACTCACCACTCCCGACTACCTGTCCTTAGCTAACGCCTTCCCGTGCCAAATCCATGGCGACTTTGTGCTTTATAACGTGTTGGTGGACAGCCAGCAGAACATGCACATACTGGATTTCAGCCAAACCCGCATCTCAAGCAACCTGGAAGACGTGGCGCGTTTCTACAGCACCCTCTGGGCCATCGCGCAAACCAACCGCACCCGTCGTAGCCTGCTCCACGAGTTGCCCGCCAGATTTTTGAAAGCCTACGGCCTACCACCTCTAATTGCCGAGAGCGCTTATTTTCGAGCCAATCTGGTATACAATTTCTTGGTTCACCTGGAAGCCCAGCACCGCAGGCGGAAGAAGTTTTCGTGGAACACCAACCGTGAAATGAGCCAGATCACCCGCGCGGGTATGAAGTGGATCTACCAGCAAATCTGAAGCCGGCACGCAACGGCATCCACCCAGCTTACAAGGTCGTTTTTATGCTTTTCCCAATCGTTCTTGCAGGCGGCAGCGGGTCACGTTTATGGCCGTTATCACGGCAACTGCACCCAAAGCAGTTTCTACCCTTGCTGGGCAAAAATTCCATGTTGCAGGCCACAATAGCGCGCCTGAAGGGCCTGAAAACCGCACCACCAACGATCATCTGTAACAACGAACACCGATTCCTGGCCGCCGAGCAACTGCGGGCCGCCGGAATAAACGATGCCAAAGTTCTGCTGGAGCCTGTCGGGCGCAACACAGCGCCAGCCATTGCCCTGGCAGCGCTGTCTCTGGTGAAAGAAAACCCAGACGCCGTGTTACTGGTGCTGGCGGCCGATCACGTTATAGACGATGAAGCGGCTTTTCGCGCCGCGGTAGAAAACGCCGCCCATTATGCAGCCCAGGGAAAGCTCGTTACCTTTGGCATAAAACCAGATATGCCCCACACCGGCTATGGCTACATCCGCGCAGGAAAAACCCTGGGGCCGGGTGCCTGTGAATTAGACGAATTCGTAGAGAAACCCTCCAAAGAAACCGCACAAAGCTATCTGGCAGAAGGCAACTACACCTGGAACAGCGGCATGTTTCTGTTCAGGGCCGACAGATACCTGGAAGAACTTAAGCAGTGGCGGCCGGATATCCTTGAAGCCTGCACACAAGCAATGGCAAACCCCGTGCCGGATCTAACGTTTATTCGAATCAACGAAGAGGCGTTTCGTGCGTGCCCAAGTGAATCTGTCGATTACGCCGTAATGGAGAAAACCGGCGCAGGCGTTGTCATCGAGATGGACGCCGGCTGGAGCGACATCGGCTCCTGGTCTGCACTTTGGGAAAAACTGGACAAAGATGCGAACGGTAACGCCTGCAGCGGCGATGTCATGCTTCACAACGCCAGCAACTCACTGGTCCGTGCCGATCACCGGCTGGTTGCATTGGTAGGCGTTGAAAATCTTATCGTGGTCGAAACAAAAGACGCCATCATGGTTGCCCACAAAGACCACGTAGACGATGTAAAAGCCCTGGTGGCATCCATTGAATCGGACGGGCGCCACGAACACATAAACCATCGCGAAGTGTACCGGCCCTGGGGCGTGTTTGATTCAATCGACAACGGCCACCGCTATCAGGTCAAACGCATAACCGTGAACCCCGGTGCGAAGCTCTCGGTGCAAAAACACCACCACCGGGCAGAACACTGGGTTGTGGTCAGCGGAACCGCCATGGTCACCAATGGTGAAAAGCAGTACTTGGTCACCGAGAACCAGTCGACTTACATTCCCATTGGCGAGATTCACAGCCTCGAAAACCCGGGGGTTATTCCTCTGGAACTGATTGAAGTGCAGTCCGGCTCGTATCTGGGCGAGGACGATATTGTGCGTTTGCAAGACCAATACGGCAGAGCTTGATGACGCCCATTACCTCAAAAGGTGACTCTGCCCGTGGCTGACAATCACTCCCCAACCCGTATCTTGCACGTTACCTTCAATATGGGTTTCGGCGGCACAGAACAGGTTATTCGCCAATTGGTGACCAACCTGGACCCACAACGGTTCCAGTGCGAAATTGCCTGCATTGATGGCGAAGTCGGCGCCATCGGCAAAGCCATGGAAGCAGACAACGGCATTACTATCCATTCCAGAAAGCGCGGGCCAGGGCTAGACTGGAAAACAATCCTCTGGCTTCGGCGACTCATTAAATCCGGCCGTTTCGACTTTGTGCATTGCCACCAATACTCGCCCTACACCTACGGCTGGTTCGCACATTGGGGCACAGGCGCAAAAGTTGTGTTCACCGAACACGGCCGCTTTCACCCAGACCAATACCGAAAAAAAGCAAGACTGATCAATCCCCTTATCGCCCTCACCTCTCATCGCCTGGTGGCCATATCAGCGGCTACCCGTGAAGCACTGATTGAATATGAATACATGCCAGCGTCCAAAATCGCGGTCATTTACAACGGCATCACGCCATTAACCGCAAGAGAAGACCGCAAACAGGAACTCATAACGGAACTGGGCATTAAATCGGGCGACGTTGTTATAGGCACCGTAGCAAGGCTAGATGCTGTCAAAAATCAGCCCATGATGCTGCAAGCCACCCGCGCTCTGATCGACCAAGGTTATAAAGTGCGCCTGCTGCTGGTCGGCGACGGTCCCGAGCGCGAAAACCTGGAAGCGATAACCCAGCAGTTGAATCTCAACAGCGCTGTCATTTTTACAGGATTCCAATCCAAACCTGCGGACTATCTCGGCTTGATGGACATATTTCTTCTTCCGTCCTTCACCGAAGGTACCTCCATGACCCTGCTAGAAGCCATGAGCCTTGGCATCCCCACGGTAGCCACACGAGTAGGCGGAACACCGGAAATTGTTGAGAATAAAGAAACAGGTTATCTGGTTGAAAGTGACGACCTGGAGGCATTTACCCGCGCCATAAAGGACTTACTGGACCAGCCAGAGGAACGAAAAAAAATGGGCAGCGCAGCAAAAGTCAGATTTGAACAGAAATTCTCGGTAGAGAAAATGGTCGATCAATACCAAGAGTGCTACGGCGCAAGCTCAACCCATTAGACTCGGCACGCCCCCTCAATCGCCAACGAACCGATTATTATCGATGCTTTCATAATTGCCGCCGTTCCGTCTTCCAATAGGGGCATCCACTAAATTATCAATCGCTTTTGCACCGTCGGTGTCAAAACGAAACTCAATCGACTTACGCAAATTCCCCCGTGTTAGCACCTCATTTCCTTCTACTAACGTGCCCGGTGAACTCCAAACGACAATCGCAGCATCAGATCTAATTTTTCTGAACAGACTGTAAAGTCCCTCTGAATACTCCACGCGATTATTCTTGATAACACCTCCGAAATGATCGTGGTGCCGATCCATCAACCCGAAGGCTATGGCTCTATCCACATCAACAAAAGTATTTCCTTCCACGGTGGAATTGCGCGCACCATTCCACATCAGAACCGCAGGGTTCCAAAGGTAATCCGCCGAATCCTGAGTGTGGAAGTTTTCAAATCGGTTGTTGCGAATAACCCAGTTCGCGCCAGCATGAACATCAATGGCGTTTGTATACCCAACCCCCGATCCCAAATCTTTCATGGATGGCCCACGGGTATATGCAAACACCGAATCTTCCACACGCCCATCGTCAACGCCATCGCCAAACCCCGTCGGGTTGGCCTTTATAGACTGCGCTCCAATATCCAAAAAACGGACGTTTTGAACAACGGGTGATTCTGCGCCAGAATTCAAAATGATGCCGTGCTGATGAAAGGCTTTAATTGTCAGGTTCTGCACTGTTAAAACCTTCGCATCCGACCAGATTCCGTGCGGTGCGTCTTTGCTCAAAACCTCCATACCTGGGCCGATAATTCGAACGCCGTCACAACTATCCGCACCGCCTCGCAGCGTGATTTGATCGGTTCTTACCGACAGCGTTGCCGTTAGCCTATACTTCCCAGGCGCCAACAAAATAACGCTACCAGGCTGGACCGAACGCAATGCGCGATACAAAGCCCCCACATCTTGAACATTGATCACCTGCCCAGCCGGCTGGGTCGGCAAAGATGAAGGTAAACACTCAGCAGCTTTGATATGTGAAGGCACAACGGCCAGTAATAAAATGAAAAATACACCTGCCAATAGTGCCTTCCAAACTAGAATACGACTGAACATCAAAGGAACTCCTAATAGATGGCTAAGCCGCTTTTTTTTGCGTGCTCAGAAAGAAGGATAGACCAATAGAATCAAACAAGATGCCGGTACAACCCGATGAATAACGTGCCTCCGGTGCAGAAGATATTCACGTCAGCCATGCATCGTTTTCAATTCTTTTGTCAGTTTTCTGGCCGGTGGCCCCACTAATTGCAAAGAGCCCTTAATTCCGTGTCAATCTGATATACAATTCCGTCACGCAATACGAAGCCAATCACCCTCTAGTCACATTCTTATGTCAATCAGTCATAAAGTCCTCAAAAGCTCCGGATTACTGCTTGGTTTGCAGGTTATACATCGTGGCTTAGGAATTATCAGCACCCTGGTTCTAGCTCGCTTGCTGACCCCAGATCATTTTGGCATCGTTGCGCTGGTCACCATTGCGCTTCAGTTTTTTGAACTATTAGTAGAAACCGGCAACCAGCAATATATTATCCAAAAAACCAACCTCGATGATGAAGATCTGGATACCGCGTGGACTCTGGATATCCTATCGAAGTCGCTGATTGCTGTAATTATCATTGGCACATCATCATTTGTCGCGGATTGGTTCAATGAGCCGGACCTTACACTAGCGCTGGCAATAGCAGCGTTAGCCCTGCCAATACGAGCCCTGAAAACACCGGGAATGCTCCGCCTGGCAAGGCAAATAAACTACAGGCCCCTTTTCAAACTCAGCCTATGGCAAAAAGGGATCTCATTTCTGATCGTTATGACCATAGCCCTTATCCACCCCACCTTTTGGGCAATAATCGCAGGCAACCTCGTGGCTGCCGTTATTTTTACCGTCGGCTCTTACCGGGTAGATGACTACAGACCTAAATGGTCACTAAAGAAACTTCGCGAGCAATGGGGCTTTTCCCAGTGGCTTCTATTGCGGGGAATCGTCGGTTTCACCCGCTCGCAAATCGACAACCTAATGGTATCCCGCCTGTTTGGCACAGCTCAGCTAGGTGGATATAATCTAGTGCGTGAAGTGAGTTTGCTGCCAGCGCTGTCCGCCATTATTCCCATGAGCGAACCTTTGCTGGCTGCTATTTCCGAAAGCAAATCGAACCCACAAGCCCTCGCTTACCGCATCCGCTTGAGCCTGGCGCTAATGATCACCGTGCTGACGCCCATAACCGCCTTCATCATGCTCTATCCGGAACTCATTATCCGGGTACTGCTTGGCCCAGACTGGTCCGAATTTGGCCCACTACTAAAACCATTCGGACTATTTTTCTTCACCTTCTGCCTGTTTGCTCTGGTGAGTGACGCCATTATCGCCCAGGGCAAGGTCAAACTGCTGTTCTGGTTCGATGTTGTATCAACCGTCGCAATCATCATTATTCTCTGGCTAACCGCGACAGGCGGCCTGGAGATTATGGCATGGGTGCGCGGCTGGCTATCTGTTGCAACCACCGTTGCACTGTTGCTCATCCTTGCGCAGCAGACGAAATTCTCGTTATTCAAGCTTATCTTCCTGTGCATTCCAACGCTCTTAGGAACGTTGTTAGCCGTTGTCGCTACTCAGTCATTAGACCTCTCAAACAGTCATTACCTAGTGCAATTTTTACTACTTGGCACCTTGCACGTAATAACCGCCGCCCTCAGTATTGGCATTATTGGCTTGTTTCTGCTTAAAGGAACGGAAGAATGGGGACAGCTTCGCTATTTGGTAAATCAGGCTCGTGGAAAATGAAAAACTTAAAACTATTGCACCGTTAAAATATTTTTTTTATAACCAGATCAGACAACTACACTGACACATAGGGGGAAGTTATTGACATGGGAAATAAGACCATTACTTTCGTTATACCTGCTTTGAATGAAGAAAAAAATATTTTCGATACAATACAATCGATTAAGTCGACCGTTATACACTCAAAATGTGAAATACTCGTTATCGATAATGGCTCAGTAGACGACACTGTAAAGATAGCAAGATCCCTGGGCGCTATCGTGTTTGAACATCCCGATGTTACTATCGCAGAACTTAGAAATCAGGGGGTTCAAAACAGCTCGGGCGAGTTAATTTGCTTTATTGACTCCGACGTATCGATAGCTGACAACTGGGAAAAAGAGCTAGAGATATTTCTAAGACGCCCTGAAAGGCATCCTTTGTTCGTGACCGGCAGCCGATGTGAGGTAGACTTACCTAATGAAACATTCATTGAAATGAACTGGTTTCTACGGTTACAGAAGATCAAAAGTCAATACATTAATTCCGGCCACCTGATTACAACAAGAGACAGCTTTCATCAGATTGGTGGTTTTAACGCAGCACTAAAAACCGGAGAAGACTATGATTTTTGCCAACGAGCCAGCGCACTGAACATACCCGTTATTGAGAATAAAAAATTGCAAGCATTCCATCAAGGATATCCTAAAACAATTGGTCAGTTTTTCCTGCGTGAAGCCTGGCATGGAAGATCTGATACCGAATCAACCAGGAATTTTTTAAATTCAAAAACCGCACAAATTAGCCTGGTCAATTCGATAGCATTGATTATTTTTTGTCTTGGACTCGTCTTTGGTCAAAATTCGATAGTCTTAATAGGGCTTATCTCCGCTTTCTTGATTTGTATTTCAATGACGGCTTATAAGTTTGGAAAGATGCCCATTGCTCAGTTTCTTAAAGTCGCATTTTGTTTTGAAATATATATGCTAGGAAGAACATTTTCTCTATTTTATAAAAAAAACCGGCCAGCGGCACGAGCATAAATGTCGCTAGAGCTTTTCTTAATCAGCACTAGCATCGGATGCTAGGCTGCGAGGGGAATCTCCATTTTTTTGGACGAACTCTACGGGCCCGATATCCACAGTTGAATCACGGGGCACTCCGTAAATATCTCTTACTAAAGGCACATAAGACCCTTTATCTACAAGCGAGGACGCTCCGTTGATAGAGACTATCGGACCGGACACCGTAAGATTAGGATTGCTAATGTGAGGGGCGTTATCCCAAGCCGGAGCGGCAAGCCCTTTTTCTCCCAAATCGATCCAAGCGTTATTTGAACCTAAAATGTTATTCAACTTATTCTTAGAATTATAAACCACACCAATAAAAGGCTGAGATTTAGTGGTGAAACAAACGTTGTTTTCAAAAACAACTCCAACATTATCTGCATGGCTAGTAAGATTTAAACATCCTCTACCCTCAATTGTTTGCCCATCTTCACTGTATTTATAAATAAGATTATTTCGGATGTACGCTGTTCCTTTCAGGCCTCCATCCCGAAGCCCGATACCGCCGTTCTCTGCGCCAGTTGAAGTGTCCGGATCAATTCCGTCCCAATCCGCAGCAAGTCCAACGTTTATTAAAACGTTGTTTTCTATATACATATCCATGGACCAGCCGCAGGTTGAACCGATACTTATTCCTGAGCCCGCCTGGTCAACAACAACATTATTGTGAATTCTGAGCGGGCCTGAAAGATCACCGCAGCCATCTCCCTCATCATATTGATGTATTCCAAATTTTGCCTTGTTTCCGTGTAAATAGTTGTACCCCCATTCCCATGGCTCAACAACACGGCCGTTTCCACTTCTTACAGAAAGATAAATCGTATGATGAAGCTTACTGGACCCGTTGCAACCGTAATCATAGATTTCGTTCCCAAATCCTTTAAAGTTTGAAACCCTGTCACTGCCGCGTGCATTACCATTGATTGCACCGTTCCATTTACTCGCACAGCCACCCGGAATATCGCCTATTCGATTACCAATCGCCCTGCCGTTTCGGGAGCTTTGTATCGCGTAGGTGTCGCCGTTAGACAACGGCTTTCCCAATGGCTGCCCATTCGCATCCACTGCAAGATAATTGGACGCATAGATATCCAATTTCGATACCACCATGCCTTGAGTTGTATAATTTTCAACGGCCTTCTGAGCAATAACTTTTGGCTGGTACCCCGGGTAAGCAACAATTGAAAACTGGGCAGCAAGATCGCTCGACGCTTTGGTGTTATTCCAATAAATGGCTCTGGAACTGTTTCGGTTTCCGGTATCGACGTCCAGAACGTAAATTGTGCTTCCATTCGGCGCTCTACCATCTGCATAAGAAACCGTTCGCCACGCATTCGAAAACGAGCCACCTTCACTGCTATCGGTTCCATCGGATGCGACAAAAAAGATAGGCCCGGGCCGTACGGTAAAATCCAGAGTGTTACTTCTTACACCATCGACCCGGGTAAAAATCTTTCCCAGGCCGGACGCGCTGACGGGAATAGAAAACGCGATTTCCTGCATCCTGTGGGATGCCGCTAAATTTGCCGGCCCAGAGGGCGCGACCCCGTCGGCGCTTTTCCAATAGTACGTATAGGACGCCGGATGAATTTTGCCGCTGGAATCCTCAAAAAAAATCTGGCTATCTGCCTGGCTATCTCCTAAATGCTGACCCCAAACGGTGACAATTAAGCCTGCTCCTTTTTCGTCTTCCAAACCGGATGATGGGCCGCTGATAAGGTCTGAAAATGCCAAAAAAGGCGGAGCGGCCCACGCACCCCCAGAGCCCGCGAGCATCACGAACGTAATAACAATGATTTTCAAAATACTATACTGCTTCATCACTCGCCTCAACTTCCTGAGTTCACGCTTTTGGCCTGTAGCTATAGTAGAATCTAATATTACATAGGCATAAAATACAATTCCGTAAAGCCCTGAGCTTCTGGTTCTAACGCCGGGAAAAGTTAATTTAATTACCACAAAAAATGTCGCCAGACATTAGAAACTTGAGTAACAGGAAGTTCATGGAACCGATTACCATCCACCTCAAAGACAAAAACGCCATAGAGCGACACGGTGAAGCCGTGCAGATAGGCGTGCCACTGGCCCAAGGTGAGATAACAAACGCTGCCGACATCCGTTTGCGCGATCCAAAACAAGATCAGGCAGTTCCGTGCCAAGCCGCCCCCATGGCCCATTGGCCGGATGGCAGCATTCGCTGGCTTAAGCTCAATTTTCTGGCTGACATGGCGCCCCTTCAAGCCACTGACCTGCAGTTGCTTGAAGCGGCCCCGGAAGACATCACACAAGCCTCACCCCTTGTATGTCATGCAACGGAACAAGAGTTGCGCATTGAAACCGGCACAACGACTTTTACAGTCCGGAGACAACGACTTGACTGGTCAGCCACGACGGGTCAGGGCGCCGGATTAAGTCACGAAGTCCGGCTTAATGACCAGCATAATGTTGCCTGTATCTCAAAACCGGATTCAGAATGGCAAGTCACTGAGAGCGGCCCTGTCTGCATTGCGCTGAACACCAAAGGCCAGTGGCAGACCACCACGGGTAAAACGCTGGCGCGCTTTGATTGCCATTTACGATTTTACGCCAACAGCCAAACAGCGGAGCTGGAAGTTTGCATCCACAACCCGACAAGAGCCCACCATCCCGGCGGCTTGTGGGACCTGGGCGACCCGGGCTCCGTTTATTTCCGTGCTCTGACAGTGTATGTAACGAATCCAGACGGCAACAAAGTATGGCTGAGACCTGAACCAGACCAGTCGCGAATTCAGAGCAATGGGGCCCAGGGACTGTATCTCTTTCAGGATTCCAGCGGCGGTGATCAGTGGCAAAGCCGTAATCATGTGAATGCGCAAGGCGAGGTAACCACTCGCTTTCGTGGATATCAGGTTCGATCGGCGGGCAAGAGCCTTGCAGCAGGGAATCGCGCGAGTCCCGTAGTCGCACTTGAAGGCCCATGTCAGACCGTGCAGGCCAGTATCCGTCAGTTCTGGCAGAACTTTCCCGCGGCTCTTGGCGCAGAAGGTCAAGAACTGATCGTCGGGCTGTTCCCTTCCGACTCCGCCGAGCCCTATGAGCTTCAGGGCGGCGAGCGCAAGACTCAAACTGTCTACCTTAACTACGGCATCGACCCGCACGCGCTCCGATGGACGCAGTCACCATTGGTGCCAACCCTGGAGGCAGAACGATACGAGCGGGCCGAAGCGTTTCCCTGGTTCAAGGCAAATGCCCCCATAGGGCCGCTGGATGAGCTGATTCGGCAGGGAGTCGAAGGGCCAGACAACTTTTTCGCCAAGCGTGAGGTGGTTGACGAATTTGGCTGGCGCAATTTCGGTGATATTTTCGCTGACCATGAAACCCTGTATCAGGGCACTGGTGAGCCACCGCTAATTTCCCATTACAACAATCAATATGACGCCATTTACGGTTTTGCCCGACAGTTCGCAATGACCGGCGATCCACGCTGGCACGAACTGATGGCCGATCTTGCCAGCCACGTTACAGACATCGACATCTATCACACCACCGAAGACCGCGCGGAGTACAACAACGGGCTTTTCTGGCATACCGACCACTATCTGGATGCCTGTACGGCTACACACCGAACCTTCACCCGCCAAAGCGAGACCAGCTCAACACCAGGGCAAACCGGAGGCGGGCCTGCGTCCGAACACTGTTATACGACTGGCTTGCTATACCACTATTACATGACGGGCGCGCAGGCATCGCGGGATGCCGTTCTGGCGCTCGCTAACTGGATACGAGTCTCCCATGAAGGCCAAAGCGGTTTTCTGGAGCAACTGCTGGCCTTGAAAAAAAACGATCTGCCGAAGCTTAAAGCGTTGTTCAAAGGCGAGCATCCTTCCCCGCATCATTACCCGTTCACCAGGGGTACCGGTAATTACCTGAATGCCCTGCTAGACGCGTCGTTGCTTGAACCCGATGAGGACTGGCTGGAACATGCGGAGATTGTCATTCGCAGAACAATCCATCCGGCAGATAGTATCGGAAAACGGGATTTGCTGAATGTTGAAACAGGCTGGTCGTACCTGATATTAATGACCAGTATTGCGCGCTACTTGTATCTCAAAAGAGAGTCAGGAAACACCGATGTTCACTACAGCTACGCTCAGGCTTCATTCCTGCACTACACCCGTTGGATGCTGCAAAATGAACGGTTGTTTCTTTCAGATCCGGAGCAGCTCGAGTTCCCTAACGATACATGGGCTGCCCAGGATGTAAGAAAAGCTATGCTGATGTTTCAGGCCTCTGTATTGAATCCTTCGCACACTGAAGACTACCAGAACAAAGGGAACCAGTGGCTGACAGGAATATGCGCGAGTCTTGCCTTGAGTAAAGAAAAGCACTACGCCCGAATACTGATTATATTAATGCAGAACTATGGGCCACAGCATGCCAGTTCGCACGAAAGACTGGTGCAAGTTACCGAAGTTTCCAAAGTTGCGAAATACAGCGCCCCCCCCAAACTTACCTGGGGTGAACTCACTGCCAGAATAGTTGTCCGCCTGGTCCGTGGAATACGTGCATTCCGGCCGGCCAGGGAACGGGCCTGGCTGAAAGCCCGACTGGACCGCGCTTAACATGGGACTTTTCAAACGCCTGGTAAAAACACTATTTCTGGGACTCGCATTCCCACTATATTTACTGTGTCTGCTATTCAGTCGGTTGGGCAGCTCCGATGGCGTATTCACGTCATTCTCACAGGGGCTAAGCCTGATACCCGGTAAACTGGGAGTCTACCTTCGGGCAGCGTTTTACAGACTGGCCTGCCCTGCTACCTCCGACGAGATATCCGTGGGCTTTCTGACCATATTGTCTCATCGGGATACAACAATCGGGCGAGGTGTTTATATAGGGCCACAATCTAATATCGGAAAATGCACCATCGGAGAAAACACGTTGATCGGCAGTGGCGTTCATATTCTGAGTGGAAGTCGCCAGCATGAATTCAAAGACCTTCGAAAACCCATTCAGGACCAGGGCGGCGTCTTTGAGAAAATCCGGATAGGTGCCGACTGCTGGCTGGGCAATACATCGCTGGTCATGGCCGATCTGGACGATCACAGCATCCTTGCAGCAGGCAGTGTCCTCACCAAACCTTCAGCCCGGGGCGACATTCTGGTGGGAAACCCCGCCAGATGTATCAACAATCGGTTCAAGCCCAGCGCCCCGCCACCTTCGATATCTACAAAGGGCGCGGAATGATGGGTGCAATCTCAGAAACTATTTATCGCCGGTCACCGATCTTTCTGCAGAACGTTTTGGTGTCCGCCTATGGTTACAAGCTCTACCACAAACGCTACTCAGGCTCGCGCTACCGCGAACTTCTGGAACAAGTTCGCCGCAGCAGGCGCTGGAGTGCCGCAGAAGTCGAAGCGCATCAAAGTGAGCGTTTGCACCAAATGGTGAAGCACTGCCGATTGAGTATTCCCTACTATCAACGACAATTTGCCGAGCATGGGCTTCATGAAAATGACGTTACCGCTACGGAGCACATTACGCGGTTGCCTATCCTCAAAAAACAGACGATTAAAGAACATTCCAATCTATTTAAGCAGCCCGGCGCAAAACCCTTCATGCTCCAGCAAACCAGCGGTAGCACCGGCACTCCACTATCACTAATGGTCAATGAAGAAACCTATAAACTCGCCATGGCGTTACTTGTGGAGCATGAGGAATATAATGGCGTTCCATTTGGTGCAAAGCGGGCAACTTTTGCTGGCCGCATGATTCAACCAGCGAACAACATGACACCCCCTTTCGCAAGAATGAACCGTGCTGAAAACCAGAAGTTATTTTCTAGTTACCACCTGAGCGCCCAAACCTTCCCCTGGTATCGCGCAGAGCTTGACCGGTTTCAGCCGGCTGAGCTGATCGGTTACCCCTCAGCTATATGCGATCTGGCCGCGCATTACAGAGAAGCAGGCGTTGCACCAGCTTTCCGCCCCGAAGCGATTATCACAAACTCGGAGACGCTGCTTGCATGGCAACGAACTCTTATAGAAGAGGTATTCCATTGTAAAGTCCGCGACTATTACGGAACCGCAGAATACGTGCTTTTTGCCGGCCAGGATAAAGAGGGTATTTATCATTTAAACCCTCTGATTGGCATCACCGAACTCCGGGGACAAAGCGAAGACCAGCGAACGGGTCAATTAATAGCAACATCCCTGACTAATACGATCATGCCACTGCTGCGCTATGAGCTCGGAGATACTGCGGAACGCCCAACCGTATCGGGTGCCAGTTCGTCAGTGCACCAGCTGGAAACAGTCAATGGACGGATAGATGATTACATCGTGACGCCTGACGGTAGAAAAATCGGCCGGATTGACCATATCTTCAAAGGTCTAAACGGCATCTCAGAAGCTCAGATTGTTCAGGACGCAATTGATCATTGCACCATCAAAATCGTCACCCACTCGCCGTTGCCAGAAGCTGAGGTGGATACAATCAAACACAACTTTTCAGCTCGCACGGGTGGAATGTTTCGACTGACCGTAGAGATAGTCGCTTCAATACCCCGGGGGCCCAACGGAAAGTTCAAGAGTGTGCTCCATAAAACGCTTCAGGAATAGCAGTCTATGCGCATAATGTTTGTTGGTGATATCAGTCTTGGCGAATACTACACATGCTTTGGGCACGGGCCAAGAAGTTATCTGGAACACCCAGACGTATTCGAAAATGTCCGGAGGCCTGAACCTGATTAGCCAGGGTAATGTTATGCTAGAGGGTCTGAAAGCGACATATACTTAAAGACAAATTGGATCAAAAATATTGGGCAAATCTATAAATAAAAAATTTAACTCCATCAAATCACGCATCAAAGGGCAGAAAAATGTGCTTTAAGTTTATAAGTGTTATTATTCCAGCCTACAATGAGCAGGAATATATATCACAATGCTTGAAGTCTTTGGTTTCTCAGGACTACCCCAAGAATAAGTACGAGATTATTGTTGTTGACAATAATTCAAAGGACAAGACCCAAGAAATTGCGACTGAATTCAGAGTCAAGGTTATTAATCAAAAGTCTGGGCCTGTTGGGGCTGTAAGAAACGCTGGTGCTAGGCAGGCTTTAGGCGAACTGCTAGCGTTCATAGATGCCGACTGCGTTGCGCCCACAGACTGGCTTTCTAAAGGGGCTGACCTGCTAAAGAAAAAGGACTCAGCCTACGGTGGAGGTTGCGGTCTTCGAGCAGATCCGTGCTGGATAGAGAAAGCGTGGCTGCTGGAAAACAAAACCCCACCAAAAGAGCTTCTAGGATGCTGTATTTTTATAGAAAAATCTATTTTTTTTGAAGTGGGACTATTCGATGAAAAAGTTACGTCAGGAGAAGATACGAAGCTGTCAAATTCCCTGAGAAATAGCGACTATCAGGTAATAATGACCCAAGAAATTAATGTCATTCATCTCGGTAACCCCACTACACTCAAAAACTTCTTTTTAAGACAAATATGGCATTCCGAAAATTATCTTCAGAATTGGAGCGAAACAGCAAAAGATCCGACATTCTATTTTCTTATTCTCTTTCTAATGGGATTAACCTGCTTTTTTTTAAGCATAATCTATCAGAGTTTAGCCGGACTCATTGCAGCAGCAACATCTATCGCAGGGATTCCTTCAGTCTTCACGTCAAAAAGGCTGCGCAGATCAAGAAATCTTCACCAAAATCTGCGCAATTTACCAGCAATTTATTCTCTTGATTTCATTTACTTGAGCGGACGCGTTTTTGGACTCGGAAAGAGTGCATGGACGACCACCTCTTCATTTATTTCACATAGAATGTGTCGGGAGGATTAGGACGCGCCGTATTTGTATTTCCCGTCATGAGGTCTTCGGGAATATCGGTTCTGACAACAATATCGTCAATCGAATACCATTCTTCTCGGCGGTCCTCATTTGGGTAGTACAAAAAAAAGTCATTACCCCCGAACGCCACGACATTCCATTTAGCGTTTTCGTTTTCGGTGGCAGACGATCGTATCCACGGTACTTGCGTGTTGAAGAATATCTGGTGCCCGTTAAGCCATTGACGAACTTCTCCGTCTGCAACATCGGGAGCAGAGTTCATCTTTACAAAGAACGCCAACTTCGTCCAGGAGTCACCGGGGCCGAATATCTGGTCGTGTTGAACTTGATCCCATTTTCCGCTAGGGACTACGCCGCCATTTACTCTATCTTCAATGTACGAGCGAGTGTCACCCTCCCCCATATAAGCTAAATCTCCCGTAAAGCTCATACTTAAATCACCGAGGCCGGCTAATGTTCTCGGCAACCCCTGTATGTCTCCCACGTTAAATTTATAGTTATCGCCATGTGGGCCGCCACGAATCGCAATACTGTTTCGAAGGCCATAAGTGTCTATCTTGTGATCCCACAGCAGCATCGGACCATTATTGCCACCTTTGAACGCAACGTACTCCGTTTCTTCTCCATTCCAACTGTAAACCCGGAACAGTTTTGAATACGAATTAGCTACGTCTATACTGCGCAAGCGGCTCCAGTTGGGGTCAAAGCGAACCCAGAACTCCACATAAATCTGGTCGTAGCCTTCGGGAAAATGCTTCAGCAGGATGCCCTCAGACGACCATCTCCCGCCTCCGTTATCGTAAGACTCGCGCCAGCTAACCATGCTCTTCCCAGTTCCGCTGCGGCTTTTGTCTGCATTGGAAGCAAGTATTTCGATGGTTTCGTGTTTGTCCATATCACCTTTTGACGGTGCCCATACGGGATCTTGACGTATCGAAGTCCACCCATCGGGGATATTATGTGTACCCGCCCGTTGAAGAACATCCGGGGTAGATTTAATATAAGCGTTCTCTGGTAACCCGCTATTCCAGTCAGGTTGGCCATCAAAATTTTCTTGAAAAAGAATTTCCGCCGTTGTTGTCGTAGCTAGTCCTAAAGTAAGAAGCGCCGCACTGAACAAGCCGAATTTTCGATTAAGACTCATACTCTTTCCCCAACCTGATAATTTAAAATCAAAATTAAGCCTTTAATTTGTGGCTCGGAAATTTCGTGGTCAAGCCTAGTTTCTTCGTTACTCATTGGATAGTTATCGTTACAGGCTCGCTAAAATCGCTTGCTTCATCATTTCTATCGATAGTTTTTATTTGGAATGCCCAAGTTCCACTTGGCAACTGCTCTTCGAGCTTCACAGCCTGCTTTGAGCCAGGCACAGTAATCGTACTAGTCATTGATACAACGTTTGGAATCAGTCTAATCGCATCTGCAATAACATACCCATCGGTTTTACTGGGGAGCTCAACCACCGCAGATGAATCTAAAGGTATAAATTCAGCTACCTCTACCCACTGACCTCCTGAACCCCGCTGATCGATGGCTGGGCTCTGAACGGTGGCTTCCTCAACCTCTCCTTTAAACCTAATTCGATAGGTAGCCTGTTGGGAGCGATTGGAGTGCGAAGTCCATCTTGCCTCAACCGTATACGGTATACCGGGACTCAACTCAAAGAAGCTCCAGCTAGCAAATACCGATCCGTTACCCGGGGCGATTGCATGATATCCCTCACCCAAATAGCCGGGGCTAGAGGAAGACACACTTACACTAGCGCCAACCATATTAAAATAGCCCGAATTATCGTCGAGAATTACGCTTTCTCCCGAGTAAAACGGAAAATACTGTATTTCATAATAGTCGATTTCCGATGGATTGAGCGCACTGCCGTCAGCACGATTCGTAGGGGCAATCCAGCTCAATGAAGGTCCCTGCCTGGGAGCACTGGTTTTGTCATTCGGATCTGAGTCGCCGTTATATTCATCGATATTGCGAAAACCGTCTTGATCCAGATCCAGCAACGCATCATCGACGGTCGGATTCAATCCGTAACTGAGTTCATAGCCATCTGGAATGCCATCATTGTCTGTATCAGTTCTCGTCGGATCGGTACCGACATAGAACTCCTCAAGATTCGTTACACCATCGCCGTCTAAATCCATCGCTCCGTCGCTAGCATCATTTGGATCCAACCCGAAACGAGCTTCAAACTCATCATCCATTCCGTCGCCGTCAGAATCAACCACAGCGGGCGACGTAGAGGTTTGATAAATAGGCACAAATCTTACTGCGTCGGCAATAACGTAGCCGTCGGCATCGTCACGAACCTGTACTCGACCAGTGAGGCTAGACATTTTATAGCTACCAAGCTTAAACCACTTTCCACCCCCGGTACGCTGATCCACCGTGACCGTATCAACAACCAATCGATTGGACTCGTCCAGATAATGTACTTCGTATCGAGCGTTCGACGCTCTATTACTGTGTGAGGTCCAGCGAACATAAATATCAAAGTAATCAATTAACTCCAGGTTCCAGACAGCTAAGTTCTGCCCTTGTCCTCCGGGAATAAGATGGTACCCATCCCCTACGTAACCTCGAGTAGAAGATGAAGTTCTCCAAGGCCCATCAAAGAAAAAAGTTGAGGCCGAATCATCAACGGTGATTTCCCCTCCCAACCCTGCCGCGGGTGGAGGAAATTTGTCTTCAAAGGGAGCGGGCTGTGTTGCACATCCTGAAAGAGTAACTAGCCCACTTATCATCAACATATTACACTTGCGCAAGGACATATTTTGCCTCTCTCATTATCGTTTATAGCCAGTAACGTAGTGGCTCTTATAAATACTTGGGAAATACGGCAAGCCATTATCTACTATAAAAAGTCCTCCGATTTCGAATTAGAGAACTAAATTATTATCAAAATCAATTGCGGCCACTGGATACTCAGAGGTTTATTAGTCTCAGTATCCTCTTCTTCCGAATATATGTAAACAACACATTCACCCCAACTCAAACAACTGCTTAGCACTCGCCAGGATAAGCGCTCCTTAACAAGGAGTTATCTATTCGTTCTAAACTTGCTTCGCCACCTAAGCTATCAACGGTGGCGCTGGTTTACAGAATTTTCCAGCCGTCTTACGCCAGCGCCTGGAAGGAGCGGCTATCTTGCGCCGGTTCTTTCCTCCTCAGATTTCGATTGCAAAGCAATTCTGGACAACTAGGCTGACAGAGGGGGCATTGAATGATCAACTTTACGAATTTTCCGCTTCGTTCGCCTAAGACCTTGGCGTATTTCTGACGGAATTTTCTTAATTAGCATTCTCATATGATTTACTTCCTTATATCGGCGGGGAATATTTCGTGAACGTTGGCAGCCGTGCTGTCGATGCTGTGAATCTGCCCGAGCGTGTCGTCGACACAATGTGCATCTTCACGCCGAAGTAGCATTGGCTGCCCTTCTTGGGCTGGTGCATCTTTTGATCACACTGGCCGCTTTCATTCTTGGTGGAGCTCGGAACCGAAATAATGCTGGCATCGACTATACTGCCTTCCCGATCCTGCTTGGTCACCCACCTTATCAGCGCTAATGTTCGTTTGAGATCTTTGAGCAGCCTTGCGCTGGTCCGTGTTGACTCATGCTTCGATTGCGATTCACCTTTTGACTGCTGGCCGCGCTGTGACAATTAAGCAATTGCACGACCGATCGATAGCGCCAGCTTGTCGTTAAAAAGTTAAAATTTAGCATCGCTGTGCTTGAATCGATTGTCGATATCCTAACTCTGCTTCGTTTTGGACAGAAAAACGTTAAAAGAATAGCTGCAACGGGCAGCCTATCGCTATCACGATAGTAAGCTGCCACGGGATGCTGCAAGTATTCCATGATTTCAGGATTCAAGATAAAATGAGCGACTTATTTTATTCGGTAAGAAGTCGAACCCGTTAAAGTTGCTTTGCCGCTTTTCAATCGAGTATTATTTTAAAATCTGTTCAATAATTTTTTAAAAATTTAGGATCAAATTATGACTTGTTTAACATTTATCATTCCGGTGCGACACCAAGAAAACTCAGCCGACTGGAATGCACTGGTTCAAAATCTTAAGCAAACTATCCGTTCGATATGCGCTCAAAAAAATTCTGATTGGAAAGCCATCATTGTTGCAAATCAGGGCGCAGAGCTACCAGAGCTACCTAAGAATTTTGATGTTTGCTTCGTTGATTTTCCACCTAATGAACTGCACATGAGAGGTTCGGCAGACTTGGAGGTTTTTCGTGAAGCATTCAGACTTGACAAAGGAAAACGGCTCCTAGCTGGAATTAAGTATGCTGGTGTTACAAAGTATTTTATGTTTGTTGACGACGACGATTTTGTTCACTGCGACCTGGCACAGTTTGTTTTCGAAAACATCGGTGAAAACGGATGGTATATAAATGAAGGATTAATATGGGAAGACAATAGTAAATTACTCATGAAACGTACGGAATTTTATTTACTTTGCGGCACTTGCTATATTGTTCGATCCGACCTTTTAGCGCTAAAAAAATTCGAACAAGACATAGAATTTAGATATATAAAACGTACTCTAGGCAGTCACATACACATGAAGGATGATCTAGATAAAAACCGAACACCTCTCAAGCCCTTACCGTTCAGGGGTGCAGTTTATCGTGTAGGCCACGCTGACGCGCACAGTAAAAGCAAGGGAATTATTCGTACGTTTTTACCAAAAACATCTATACTGGGAGCCCCGAAAGCCTTCGTGAAATTCATCATCAATTTCCGATGGTTAAACTCTAACCTTAAACGAACATATTTTGGTGCCCTAGATTGATTTTCGAATAAAAAATCTCGACAAACGTTGAGTTTGCGCAGTCAAAGAAAGTTGCCGCTCCAATGTAGCGGCAATGCGCCCTGAGTGATTTTAAGCAGAAATAGGGCTGGCTAAGCATTGACGGGGAACCGAAAAGGTAGACGCATTTCCAAAGCACTATTCTAGCTGCCTAGCCGAAAATCGCAAGACTTCACGATTATCGAGGAGTCTTGATGTCAGACCGAATACGTTCGATTAATATAATCCAACTTTTCTCGGAGCTGAGTTTTTTTGCGATCTAGCAACTCATCAGAACTCAACGATGCCGTGCAATTTTCTGGCAGACCTTTCATTTGTCGATGTAAGCGAGTCATCTTCCATTTCTGGTAAGGATATTTAAGTCGTCCAACTGTCGACTTCTTCGGATTCCATACCTTTGGTAAGACAAAAGCACAACGATAATCTTCTTCAATTGATAGAAACCAGTCCCGCCATTTAAAATCATTGTGCTGATGAAGCGCAACGGCTATCCAAGGCACTCTCATGGTATCGGCCAATATCGCACCATGCATAGCCTCTGTTATAACCAGACTCGCGCTTCGTACTACTTCAATAAAATCTTCAGCCGCTATATCCGGGGTTAGATAACGCCAGCCAAGATCATCGCAAATGGGGCGAAGACACTCACCTACTCCCCAATGAGTTCTTATATGAGGAATGAACACGATACCGCTTCGTTTCGACTCCGCGAGGGGATCGAAATAATCTGACAGAAGTATGGCTCCGTCGCAGATCGCCTTAGACGGCGGCAAACCCATCACCTCGGCGGTGTTGGGGCCACGTACACAGGCAATATCCCAGCTGTCATCCAGGTCTGTCAGCGCTTCGCCGTAGCCCGTTCCGGTGCTGAACACGACTTTGTGTCGATACTGGGAAACCCGCTCGGCATTGTCGCTATTGAGAATCGTGCCTATACCAATGACGCAAACGTCATCGCTCGCTAGGATCGAGGGATTCAGCAACTTTTTGAGTAGGAAAGGATTAATATCATCGCCGAAGTTCCTACTCGACCACTGCGAGCTGAATAAATCGTAATAATGTATGGCCATCTGGCTTGCTCCCTAGCATCAACAGGGCTGTAATTTTTCACGACCAACCGTAGGCCTCCTAATCGACACCACCCTAGCCATGCAGACAAGTGGAGGCCGTCGGCGCTTTCAGCGGCCAAGGCGCGCTGGTTCCAACCACCATATGAAATACTAATGACTGGAAGCAACTGCTCGTGTAAGCTATTTTTCTAGGACGAAGCTAACACATTGAATAGATAAATTATCCGGACCTGCACTAATGGACTATCTAGAGGCCTGTATCGGGATCTCGCCCATCTACATCCGTAATCTTAGAGAAATTCGTTCTTTAGTGGAAGCATCAAGCCGCTCTCTAAGTCCTTCGCAGCCTATTTGTGTTGTTTTTGAGTTAGATAATGGAAGAAACAGTATCATCAAATTATTTCGGATATTCTCTGCGTTTACAAAAATCCGCCTTCTCAATATTTTTCTGGCCAAAAAACGTCGTTTTGTCACGAAAGCTTACGGAATTTATCCGACAACTGAGCGACCCAATTTGGTTTTTGAGATGCATTCTCATGCCGAATGCTACGTTGTCGAGAAAATACTTCCCGAGCGCCCAACAGGCCTCAATGGCTGCCTGAGACTAATTATCACCCGACTGACCAAAATTAATCCAGTGCTGGGCGGCGTGGCTTTAGTGATACAGGCAAATGCATGATGCTGGAAATTGAATCTCTTATCCGCAGGATTTCTGGCCAGTCGCTTTCTGCGGAAAGCATTTCGATCATATGCATTGCTACTACCAACCCAGTCTATCTCGTTTTTTTAGATCAATCTGATACGCCGTGCTTCGTAGTTCGTCCGGCAAACTCAGAAAGCAACAGAGTTAGCCATGAGCTCAGCCTTCGTCTTCACCATGTAAACCAAGCGCTGGTACCTGAGACCATCGGCCTGTATGAGCACAACGGCAATGCTTACTCGGTTCAACGAGGCGCTAGCGGCACTCCGTGGTTTAGGCTGCCGCGGGAAGTGGCTTCGCCAGAGCAGTGGGGGGCAATCCGCAACAGAACCATAGAGGCGCTGCGTCAGTTTCATGAAGGTGTCGCATCGGTCTCCGAATGGACCACACGAATCTATCTTGGCGATGCGCTTAGATCAGCCTACCAAGACTTTATTGTGACGGGTAACCATCCTGCATATCCTTTGGCCTCTTTTGCTGATTCGATGGCTAACGAACTGGACAGACTGGGGGCTTGGGATGGCATTTTCCAACATGGAGATTTTGGGCTGAACAACCTGCTCTTCGAGGAGAATAAGATATCAGTAGTTGACCTTGAAGATTTCGGAATTACAGCCGTACCCTTGTACGATGAGTTCACATTGGCCCTTTCCCTGAGCACCTTGGCCCCTGGCAGCGTAAAATCGAGTGTAGCCATTGAGCTGGCTGCCTGCACCCTGCCTTTCAAACAACAGTATTCCTTGGGCCGGAAAAAGATTCAAGCATTGTTTCTTTTTTACCTTTTACTTCGCCTTGGCACGTGGAGCAGCTCGGAAAAACGTCAGTTCTATCGACGAAATCTCTTGTGTTTGCTTGAACAATATATAAATGATCCTGACTCTTATATTGGCAGCTAGATCCTGTACTTTTAAATCGATTTTACTGAAAACTAAGCCAGCTTCGGACCATAACAGTCAGATCCCAGGTAACAATTTATTATAGATTGCCCGTATTTGGTCCCAAAGCGGGTGTTTTAACAGAAAAATGGAAGCCAGCCAGACTGGCGGTAATACAGCTGTGATGTACATCAAGACCGCGAAAGGAGTTGCTACTGCAAAAGATATATACCAATCAAGCAGACTGGCGACACTCCAGCAGATCAGTGTCACAAGAGCACTTTTAAACATGCCGGCACAGTAGGCGAGGAAGCCCACACCCACTTTGTGTTTCATGAACCAAGACGACACTAGAAAATCCGTCAGACCAGTGAGTACAAAAGCGTAAGCAACGCCTATTGAACCAAACTTGAGGTAAGCGATAGTTGTCGCCACCAGAAACACGACAAACACTATTACTTCTTTGATAAGCATAGAACCCTCTTTACCTACCGCAACCAAGGCTTTGGGTGCAAGCACATGGGCAGCGCGAAAAACCGCCCAGAATGCTGTC
>Ga0209414_1000237_pt1 | contig 25974 bp, 40 predicted proteins | sample LakVidmifraction_4_FD_181154 | JGI IMG/M metagenome (GOLD analysis project Ga0209414, IMG submission 181154) | Hypersaline microbial communities from Lake Vida, Antarctica - Brine Hole Two &gt;0.2 micron (SPAdes) (version 2) | ecosystem: Environmental > Aquatic > Non-marine Saline and Alkaline >...
CAATTCTTTTTGATATTGATCAATTTCTTTTTGTGTATCATCAATATCTAATTCTATTTCAGGTATTGGAATACTATTATTTTGTTTACATTGCTCGTCTGTTAGACCCATAATTTCTAATTTATATAAATTTCTTAGATCCTTTCCAGTACCCTAATCTTTCGCTTCCATAAACATAAAAATGAATAGTCACAGTTTCTAACCATCTTATTTCACTTCCACATTTTACAGGTAGAAAAGCAAAGAATGTTTTGGTGTTATCCCCCTTTTTGGGCTTAGATTTTAATATCATTATTCCTATTTTATATTAATTTGAATACCTGCCATCACTTCAAAAATACCGTGAATGCTTCGGTCTGGTCGTTGTTGATACTGTGTCGTCAAAGTCAATCCTAAATAATTAGTAAGTAGTAACAACCCCTTAGCTCGTCCTGCATAAGCTAAGTAATTTATTCGATCATAAGTTACAGGCGTACCACGGTTTATCATTGCGATATTAGCCCCTAATCCAAGGTCAAAAGATCGTGTATTTATAACAAAATAATCTACTCCTGCACCGTAATTAGTATATTCAACTTTATTATAATTTCCGTAAAAAGCGTAATAAGCCAAATCATAATCACGATAACCTATTTCAATATCGTAGTCAAGCCCTCTTGGTTCTGTTCGTGTTTCATCAATTTGGAAGGCATTGTTCACATCGAAATTAAATCCAGCGTAAAAGTGCTGGTATGATTCTCTGCTATGGTTAGAAGGGCTGCTTTTCCTACCATTAATGATAGATAAGCATTGCCCGAAGCTTGATGCTGTAATTAATAGTGCTGTAATTAATAGTAATTTTTTCATAGTTGTCTTGTTTAAGTTTTAATTTTTTTTAATTATCAAACTTTTTTATCTCAATAACGCCATCGGTTTCTTCTAAATAATAATCAGGGTGTCTAATACTAAAAACAACTGTTTCGTGATCTGAATAAGAAGGTTCATTTTGACAATTATACTGCTTTCCGCGTTTCATAGCTGTTTATTTAATCCTGTTTTTAAAATCTTTCAATATTTTTATAAATTCATCTAAGTCGTCAAAACTCCATCTTTCAGTTTCTATTACAAAATAGTTTTCAGCACCAGCATTTCGTGTTCTAATTTTCAATTCCTGAAATTCATTATTGTCATTAGAATCTGCTTTTTGTGTATATGTTGCTTTCATATTTGAAATTAATATTTCATCAGTTTCAGGATATAAACCTAATTTTATATCATTTGAATTAGATGAACTCTCTGATACATCTTTTATACTGGTTCCTGTGTTATGTGTAGTTGTTATCTTTTCCATAGTTATTTAGAGTGATGTTGCAGAATTTTATCTGCTTTAATTCTTAATAAATTAATATCTTTTATGAATTTATCATATTGTAAATTCATTTCTAACAGATCATAACGTATTTTTTCTTTATTTATAGTATTATCATCAAGCATTCGATCAAAGTCATTTTGTATATAACCAGCAAGTCCTTGTAGTCTATATTTTAAATTCTTTATGTCATTAAATACTTCTTTTTGATTTTCAATTTTCATAAATATATATCTTTATTCCAAATTATCTTTAATTCATCACCATAAAACCAACTTTGTCTTAAAATAGATTGAGCTGCACTATGTTGAAATCCTGTAATACCCATAAAATTAGGTTGTAAATCAAAATTTCTTATAAGTTCTTCAAGGTCATAATTACCTTTCATTTCTAATTGCAATCTTCTTCCCCATTTTTCAGCATATTTAAAACAAACATTACCATAAGGGTCTGTGTTTTTACTTTTCCAGTAATTATATTGCTCTTTATCCTCAATTTCAAATTCAATTCCTTTGATTAATTTGTCAAATGAATTTTCATCTTCAGTTTCTTTTTTTCTTAACTTTTCCAGTTGTATATCATGATATTCTTTCTTTAATACTTTTGCTGTAGTAATTTCATTTTTTAATTCTTTTGAGTATTCATCAACACAGTTGTGTCCAATAATTTCCCAACCCAACAAATGAGCATTTGAGTAGTCACGCTCTAAGTTTTTAAGATTTGTATCTGAAGATACTTGACAAATAATGTTATTAAAATCAAATTCTACAATTATATTTTTTTTAAAAGCTCTTCTTTTTGCTTTATCAGCAACAACATTAAAAGTATAACCTAAATTTACATCTAACTTTTCAATTTCCATAGTTCTTTATTTTTTAGTTTCCTTAAAAACATCTCGTGCTTCATCCAAGCATCGTGAGCATCCATTCTTTCTATTGTAGTCCATTTGTAGCTTTTATCAGTTATCTTGTTCCACCAATCCTCAAAATGTTTTTTTTCTTGTTCGTAATTAGTTTCCATAGTTATTTTTTATTTTTAGCTTGTGTTAAGTAATCAATAGCTACATTAATATCATTTTTGTCAATGAATGCTACTTCATTCTCATGATGATTCACAGCTATTGCTACATTCCAACCATTATCTCTCATAAATAGACCATCACCTATGTATATAATTGGAATTCTTTTTGATTTATCTTTCATAGTTTTAGTATTTAATTAAAAACTCTTTGCCCCATGTTTCAGATGGGAATATGTTAAGTCATATAAAGTAGCGAATCATTATATCACCATACTTTACAGCTAAACACAACTGCTGATGCAGTTTAATAGTCACAAGAATTGAACTTGAATAATTCCAGAACTAGACCACACTATTGCTTAACCTCAACAAAGAGTTTATTTTTTATCTTATTCCTTTTAAAAAAATATAACCTACATCACTAGGTTTATAGGTTCTTTTATCACTTGGGAATCCTTTAAATGTAACATCAGTTAATGAAGTCCAATTAGATTCCCAAATTTTTCCATCACCTATTTCTTTTAGTTTATTATATATTTCTATACAATCTTCAGCATCTTTTTTATGTTCTGTTGTTAGCTGATGTTTTAATCGTATCATTAATTTACCCACAGTTATAAATTTTCTTTAATCCATTTGTTAAAATTATTAATGTCAGTTTTATTAGATTCTATTGCAAATAGATCATTTACACAATCGAATAATAGTATTTCAACTTCATCTCTATTCCAACTATCTTTAACTGAGTTAATTATAATTTCATTATTATAAGTTATTTTAGGTCTTGTTAAAGTTTGAGAATATTCACATTCTTCTGGATGCGCGCAATGTCTAACGCCTTGTTTATTACAAGGAATACATAAACCATATTCTTCATATTCTACTAATACTTTATCAATTCCATCTAATAAGCAGTATTGTTTAATAAATTTTTGAGATAGTTGAGGTAAAGGTACATTTAAGAATCCATCAGAATCATTTTGAACTTTAACCGTAGGTTTAGTATCAGTTGTAGCTATGATTTTTTTATGACATAAATTAGCTGCTGATACAGTACACTTACCAATCATATCATAAGCTTCTCCACTATTAACAGCATCCATAACTCTTTCATCAGATATAACTACTCTAACTCCGTGTATAGGATGTAATACATAATCACCTTCTTTAATTTCATAATCAGTTGTTAAATATAAATGCTGATGAGATAAATGTTTATTGTTTTTTACACTATACTCACTAAAATATACATTTGTTGTAGTATATAATAAATTTAAACTATCATTATAAACAATGTTAGTTCTGTCTTGTGTAGGTAACATAATTACCTTTGCTGTCTTATTTTTCATAATTATCTATTTAGTAAATAGTTATCACAAACATATCTATCTCCTTCAACTATTAGTTCTGTTACTTGAAACTCTGTTTCTTTACAGAGATAACATATATCTTCATTCTCTTCAACTTTCATTTATTTATATTTAGGATTATTATTAAAAATGGTATAGCAAGTTGCCTACACACTATACCTTATAAACGCAGGATTTACTCTACTCGCAGCTCCATAACGGTCACCGCTGTTCCTCTATGAGTCAAAACTATTAACATTTAGTAAAACTTCTATGCCAATCTGTTAATCTTCTACTCCATATTTTACCATTCTGTCCTATATAAACTACATCTATTGGATGATCTTTAGTAAAATTAATATTTGTTAAGAATAAAATAGTATAAATATTACCATTAGTATGTTTATACTGTTTTCCTTGCATATCTTTTTTATCTAATATTTTATTATCACTTAGTTTATTATCACTAGATTTAATTTCTTTTTCATAGACAATCTCACACCATAAGTCTAATACACCTGCCTTTTCTAATCGGTCTTTTGATATGCTATTGTTTTCAAAGTAAAAGCCGTCCATTGAGTTTAATTCACGAGAATCGCTCGAAATTATAATAGCAACAGGTTTTCTGTATTCCCGCTTAACAAGCTTATAGCCTATAATATTCTTAACTTCTTCAAAGCATTCTTTGTCAGCATGGAATAAATATTCTTTTTTAGGATCAGTTAAGTTGAATAAATAACAATTTACAGATTCATCTCTAAGTTCATATTCTCTTCCTATTATAAAAGCCCAAGACCAATTCTTGTAATTATTTTCTTTAAGGCTTTTACATTTAAACATTCTTTTCTTTTTCATAATAATACTGTTTTTTTGATTGTTATTTCTTCAAAGCATTCTTTAGGTGCTATAAAATTACAAGTGATACCCATTCTATTTGTAAGTTCAAATTTGTAATGAGTTATGTGTTCATGTATAAGCTTGTATTCCTGTCTTATCTCAAAAGGCCAAGACCCTAAAAAATTACAATTTATACATTTAAACATTCTTTTATTTTTCATAATAAGTAAGTTTTAAAAGTTAAAAATAGGTGTAGTACTGTTGAAATTTAAACTCAAAATTAATATTTGATTTTAGACTACACCTATTTATATTTTGTGCTGCTGTTAAATACCCAGTAAAACCAGCAGCACAAGGATTACAATCGCTAAATAATAAACCTATTTGTATTATGAATACATCATTTGAAGATTTCCTTTAATTTTGTACTTATATTGTGATTCTGGGGTTTTTATTTGTTCTATTCTTCTTTTTGTTTTTAGAGCGAAGTCAATAGCAGTTTCTCTATTCTTGAATTTTAGTATTTTGGGTTTTTTAGTTTTCATTATTTAAGGTATTTAGTTATACGAATATCTTGTATGAGTGTTAATATAATGTTTACTGTTTGATTTCCATCTTTCAAGTTCTTCAAAGGCTTTAGAATATCTAAATTTACCTTTGATATGAAATTGACTATCAGGAACATAAGTACCAAATATATTCATGTTAGGAGTATTTATACTTTTATCTGCTCTTTTACTGTTACATTCTTTGATAAATTCTTCTGGATTTATATCAATATCAGGACAGTTACCTGAAAAGCATACTAATAGTTTTCCATTAAACATGAAAAAGTAATTTTCTGTGAATACTACTATTGTTTTTTCCATTATTAGAATGTTGAGTTTAATGTATTTAAGAACCATAAATGAATTAATATTATAGTTACTATTGTAATGAGTACAAATATTTTGAATAACAATTTCTCCAATTTCAATGAAATCTTCTGAGTAGTTATAATTATACAAAGTATAGCAGATGAGTATGAACCTATTAATATGAGTATTTCATAAGTAGTGTACATGATTTGTAGTTGTTAATAATTAAAAATACTCCTACAATTATATGTAGGAGTATTATGATAGTCTCATTTACTTCAGACTATTGTTGAAGGTTTAATTTTATATAGTCTACCAAATATTATCTCTTCTTCGTTATCATTTCTTATTTCTAAAGTAAGAATACGTTTTTGAAACATTGAGATTATACTATTTGATAACTGTTCAGTTTCTATGCTGTAATATTTATGTGATTCATCTAACACACTTACAACATGTAATGGTGTAGTATACTTTTTTGTTAATATAATATCACCTTTTTTAACTTCTGATGCTGTATTAAAAGCATAAAGTTTTAATAAACTAATTTGTTTTTCAGTCAGAGTTTTTTTCTGATTTGAATAAACAACAAATATTGTCTTCATCATGTTTAATATATTTAATTGGTTAGTAATTTATTTCTATTACAAAGCATAGTATAGCTACTATGAGTTGTTTATTAATCTTGTGCTTACTATAAGAGATTGCAATAGGTAATGCTAATAAACCTCTTTCATAATTAGCTGTAATTTGTGTTTTATTGATGAACATATTTTCTGGATTTTATTAATGATTTGATTTTGTTTATCACTATGCTTGATGATATTATGGAATGACTCATTCTATCAGCTTTAAGAAATGTTTCATGTTCTTTTATGAATAACATAAGTTCATCAGCATTTATTAAGGTTTTATGCTTGGTATCAGCAAGTTTGAAATCATTATTTAATGTATAACAAAATATATTAGTTTTTGGTTTATCAGTTAACCAGATATGTGTTGTATTAATATCTAATATAGTATAATTATCCTTCCAATCATCTTTAGTGATAATATCACCAATTTGGAATTTTATATCTTTTGATTCATTAGATGATTCAATAGGGTCAGGATTAAAGAATTCTACAATTAAATAATTCTCTAACATAGCTTTCTTTATATGACAAAAACCAGAAAGGCTATCATAAGAAGTTGATAGAATATTTGTTTGTTTCATTTTAACTGTACTAATTACTCTTTGAACTTGTTTTTGATCTGTATTATAGATTAAATCACCTATTTGAGGTGTTCTATTTAATAGGATTGTGTTTTTGGGTAATGACATAATTAAATGGGTTTTTAAATGTTAGTTATAATAAATAAACTCTTACAAGGTTGCACCTTGAATGTATACGCACATTCCAAACTTTATATAAACTATATCGAAACGAGTAAATAGTAAGGATTGTTAACCCTGCTTCACAGGAGCAATTGAATAAGAGTTTAAATATAGTGGACATAATCTCTTACTTGTCCAAGGTAGATATGGTATTTGAGAATAACCAGACTGATTTACGTTGTTAAATGGAAAGACTACATCAGTCCTCATCTTTCCTGTTGATAATTGAAATATATAATATAATCTGGTATGAGATCATTGGTTCACTCAAGCTGATTAGTAAATAAAATTGTGTTTATAAAAGTAAGCTAAATAAGGCTATATATAATAATCTTGGTTAATGTATTGGTTTGTAAAAAGGGTGATATTGGTGGAATGTTGTCTTCAAAGCACTGACTCTCAGACTATTATAACCCCTTACTTAAACAATAACTTCAAGTATAACCAATAAAATCTGATGATTTAGTCTGAATATTGACTAATTTGGTCAACATTAAACAATAAGCACGTAATCAACTGATTTTAAGTCAACCAACTACTGATGCTCTAAATTAGTGAGGGTTTTGAAAGGAGGAGTAGAATAAAATTATACAAGTACTGTTGATAATAGGAAAAAACAGATTAAAAAAGTAACGTAGTACTATAATAGTACCACATTACTTAGTTGTTAGCTTCTTAATGCTTCTGCTGCTGCTGCTCCATACTCTTCAAGATGAGCAACTAATGTTACATAAGCCTTTCTGATAATTAGTTTTAATTTAATCATAATAATTAGTTTAGTTGGTTAAAATGCGATTTTAAAAGTACTGTTGGATATAGGAAAAACAAATTAAACAATGTCCAGAAGCTTTATGCTCCTGAACATTGTACTGATCTACAACTTACCTTCAGCTGGTGTATATCTTACAATCCTGAATGATGTAAGCTCACCTTTAGCTGCTTCACGCTTAGACTTCTGAAGACCAAGAGTGCTGATAGTATCACCACCATTCTTGATTTCTTCAAACAAGTCTTTAGCAAGGCTAACCTCAACACGATCATCATTATCCCAATGACGCATCCACTCACCATCATTCTGGTCTTTGTAGATGTTGCCTTCTTGGTCTTTAGCCGTGTTAAGGTTAAGAGTTGCAATTCCTAATTCTGCTTTAATCTCTGAAATGTTCATAATAGTATATATTTAAGTTAATAGTTAATACTCATAATAAGTGAGGGTTTTGGAATGCCCATATTAATGTTTTGTTTTGTTAGTCTTGTCTTGAATGTAATCTACTACATCGAGTAGAACTGCTGCAAGCAACAGTACACAAGAGAATGCAAAGAACACAAACAATTTATAGCTATCTAAAGCTACGCTGAAGAAACCAAACAAGACTACTACAATTGAAATGACAGTATAAAAGTTATTCATAACGCTGGAAATTTAAAGATTAATATAAAATTTGCGGGGGGGATTCCCCATTCCTTAAAATTAGTTTGGGTTTTTATATAGGGTAGCCAACATACACCAAATCTTTATGCAAAATATTTTTTATATAATTTTCAACATATACCAAATCTATTTAAAAAAATTATTTTAAGTTGCCATATAACTTGACTTTCTGATACATAAATAGTATATTTGTAGAATATATAAAGAATTAATTATTTTTCCTTTTATTATTTTAACCCTCTAATCTCTGACAGTTAGAGGGTTTCTTCTTTATGGCTTTTTCTTTATTTTTTCTTCCATATTTCATTTTTATTCTTAACTTTGTTTAAAATCAAAATGAAATGATAATAGAGTTTGATACTGTTAGATTGAGTTTAAAGGAAGAATATCAGAAGGATGTTAATAGAGAACTTAAAGGTGATATGAGTATATCATTTGAGAACGAAGAAGACTATCATGCAAGAATTACTATTGATATGAAAAGGGTATCTGATTTTGCTGAAGGTAAGGTCTGGTATAATAACAACAATTTTGATTGTGTTTATCCACTCTTTAATGATGGTTGTGTAACTATACCACTTTTATGTAATTATAATACATTCAAGAAAGCATTTGAGATGATGAGAGATGTTAATGTACAATCAATTAAAATATTTGAATAATGGAAGTAATAGGATTTAAGTTCGATAACTTATCTAAAGATAAGTACTTTGAAAAACATCTTGAGATAATAAATGCTTTTCTACCTTATCAACTTGCTAAGAAGGAAATTGAAGTAATAGCAAGTTTTATGTCTTTAGAAGGAGATATAATTGATGATGAAAATAGGTTTAATAGTTTAGCAAGGAAGAAGGTTAAGAAGAAACATAAGTTGACTTCTGCTAATTTAAGTAACTACTTAAAAGCTTATAAAGAAAAGAAAGTTATATATGAAGAGGATGATATGTTTAAGATATATAATTACTTTTTTCCAAGTGACAAGGCCCAAGGTTACAAATTTAAAATAACTAAAGAAAAACAATAATTATTCTATTTGCTGTATTATGAAATCATTTAAAGAAGAACACCCAAAGGACATAGTAACAAGATGTTTAATATTAGAAAGGTTGAGAACAGTTCCACCTAAATTAATATTACAACTTCCTAATGAATTCCATAAATTCGTAAAAGGAAAGGATAGTGTTTTATTTGGTAGCAAAGGTGAATCACAAAGTAATTTATCATTTGATTGGGAATGTGTTTTGTTTGAAGCAAAGCAAGATGATTTACTTGAAATATTTTCTTTCTTACAAAAGAAACCTAAAGAAGAAAAGAATGAGGAAATTAGAGAATAATGAACTTATCACAGAATATCATGATGATTTAGATGAGGACATAAGTTTTGAAGAAACTAAGACTGCTATAACATCTGCTTTTAATTTTATAAAAGATAACATGGCTTCTGAAGATTTACCTACTATTAGGTGGAAGTATTTTGGAACATTTGTGGTTTATAATGGGAGAGCAAATTCTATCTTGGATAGGACAAAGAGACATTTTGATAAAGGTAGTATTACTGAGAAACTTTATAATCAAAGAACTGGAATGTTAAACGAATTTTTAAATAAGAGAAATGAAAATTAAAGATATATATCATTATTCAGTAGGTAATTATAGATACTGGATTTATCATAGTAAACGTTTTGGGTTTTTAATGCGTTCACATATTAGAAGTCAGATAAATTTTAGAATTGATGTGATGGATATGGAATGTTATGTTAGTGGTGAATGTAAGATTTGTGGTTGTGAAACTACAGCATTGCAAATGGCAAATAAACCTTGTGGTAAACCTTGTTATCCTGAAATGTTATATAAGAATCAATGGAAATCATTAATGCCTACTTTGAAAAGATTATATGAGAATGACATAGAAACATACCTTAAAGTAATTATTTATAGAAAAACTGGATAACAATGAAGAATTGGAAAGATAAAAGAATCAACATAAATAAAGTAAAAGAGAATTCTTCTATTTCTGCTGTATTTCAAGGTACTGCTAATATGTTGAAAATAAAAAATATAACTGTAGGTTGTAAGAAATGTACTGATTATAAATTTGATGAGAAAACAAACAAACTTACAGTTACTTTAAAGTTGGGTAGCATACCTATTCATTTGAAGGAGAGAGATGATATTCCATTTAGAAAAACTATTACAGTCTATTATAATAATAGTACTTTAGACGTTTTAGAAATAATTGGTACAAAAATAAAGAAATGAAGAATAAAAAAGCTGCTATAGTAGTAGGTCATACTGAAAATTCTCAAGGTGCTTGTTCACCTCATGGAATATCTTGCGAATGGGAAACTATGTTTGGAATAGCTACTGAATTAGTTATGAGAGATAAAGGTGAAATGTATCTTTATGATTCTTATGATGATGGTTATACTACTATGGTTAAAAAGAATGCTTCACAAGTTAATTCAGGTAACCACGGATTAATTTTAGAATTTCATTATAACGCAGCAACCCCAGCAGCTGAAGGTTCAGAAGCACTTTACTATCATGATGCACATGAAGACTATTCTGAAGTAAAGATTGCAAAATTCTTTTGTGATGAAATGGAGGAACTTGGTTTTAGTAATAGAGGACCTAAGCCATTGAGTTCAGCAAGAGATAGAGGTTATGCAGCAACGTATTATCCTAAAGGAGATTGTATCATTCTTGAATTTTTCTTTGGTACTAATAATGATGATGTTCAAAGGTTTAAAGATAAGTATTGGGAGATCATTGATATTACTGAAGATATTATAGATAAACATAATAATGGAGATTTTTAAAATAATAAAATAATGGCGTTTTTATTTACAGTAGAGAATAAATTAGTATCACCTAATGTAGAAACATTATTGATTTCACCATTTAAAGATATTTGGGAAAGAGATAAAACGAAGCAGAGGGATGTTGCCATTCAAGAATTTACTTATGTAGAGTTTGTAACTTCACAGAAAAAGAGTAATCCTTTTAGAGGTTATCCTGATGGTGTAAAACAGCAGAAAGTGAAGGAAAGTATTTTTGGAAAAGATAGTGAATGGCAACCAGATAAGTTAATTGTTAAAGCTATAAAAGTGATGGAAGAATTTCAGTATAAAGCATCAGCTACTTATAGTTATTATATATCTGCGAAAAAAGGTGCTGATAAAGTGAAATATTTTTTCATTACATTTGATATGAGTGAAGTAAATCCAAAGACTGGTAATCCAGTTTATAAACCAAAAGATATTACTTCTGCACTTAAAGATACTGATGATGTAATTACTAAGTTAGATAAACTTGGTAAGAAAGTTGAAGAAGAACTTTATGACAAAATAGTAACTAAAGCACAGAAAGAAATTTCACCATTCGCTGACCCAAATGAAAATTAAATGGTATCTAATACAGAAATGAATGAGTTTGTAAAACATAATCCTGAATTTGCAGAAAAGTTTTATAAAGAGATGAAAAAGAAGTATTGTAAAGATGATACACTTTTAAATGATGAAAATAAAAATGAAAAATGAGTAAGAAGTTAACATGCTTTTGTGGAGAAACAAAAATGGAAACTACTATGGAAGGTAATCCTCCTAAGTGTATTTCTTGTCCAGAATGCTTTTCAACTCTTGCTGTAAGTAAAAATCATTGTGAACAGGCAAGACCTCATAATTGGGAGAAAAGAAATGGAGTAAAAACATGTAAAAATTGTTTGACACAAGAGGTAGATGATATTCCAGATATTGAAACAGTAATGATATTTAAGAAAGATAATGTTTGGATTAATAATGAAGGAGAAGAAGTAGGTGATAATTTAATTAAGAAATATAATATTAAAGGTAGGTATTTAAGAAATGGTACTTTTGATGAAAGAGATGATATTAAATCAATGATAGTTAATAAAGAAAGATAATATAAAATTATGAGAGAAGTTATATCTTATGAGTTAAAATATACACACAAATTCAGCTTAACAAGAATGAGACATCTTTGGAGATGGAGAATAGTTGCTACTAATGGTAAAATTATTGATTCATCTACACAAGGATTTGTAAACAAATATAATTGTAATTATAATGCAAAGTGTTCAGCATTATCTATATCCAAAGCATTTAATGGTATAAATAAGCATTAATGAATGAGTAAATTAGGGAGTATAAGGAATCCAGATGGTATTTGGATTAACACCGAAGTTTTTCAAGAAGCAGGTAATCATTTCATGAAATATGGAACTTACTGTTCAGACCCATGGGGTTCACCTGACTGGTTTACATTTTGGACTGAAGAAAGGGATAGATGTATAAATGGGTATCAAACTGGTGGTGTTAGAGTAACTGGACATCATTACTTCTATTTAAATTATACTCAAATTAAAGTAGCTATAGCAAGTGGTGGTAAGTCTGCGAGAAAGATTATTAAGTTTCCTGATTTTTGGGATGGTGATTATAATTATTTTTGGTCACTTGAGATAGCAAAGAATGGTGTCGCTAACGAAGGCTCACTTGTAACATCTGCTTCAGAAAAAGATGTGATAAATGCTCTTGCTGAACAAGATCAGAAGGGTGCAATGATCAAAGCTATAGAAAATCTTCAGTTGCAAATCAAACCTGATGAAAGAGATATTTATGGTGCTAAACACATGATTGTAGGTAAATCAAGAAGAAAAGGTTATTCTTATAAGAATGGTGGTATATGTGCAAATATTTATAATACTACTCCTAATGCACTTACTATTATAGGTGCTTTTGAAAAGAAATTTTTATATCCAAAAGGTACAATGGGTATGACTTCAGATTACATTAACTTCTTAAATAAAAATACAGCTTGGGTTATGCCACGAGATGTGGTAGATAAACAAGATCACAGAAAGGCATCTTATGTAACAACAAAAAATGGTGTAAAAATAGAAAAAGGTTATATGTCAGAAGTAATGGCATTGACTTTTAAAGATAATCCTGATGCTGCAAGGGGTAAAGATGCTGACTTAATATTACTTGAAGAAGCAGGTGCTTTTCCTAATTTGAAAAGTGCATACTCAGCTACTCAACCAGGTCTTACTGCTGGTGATTATATCACAGGTCAGATGGTAATATTTGGAACAGGTGGTGATATGGAAGGTGGTACTGCTGACTTTGCTGATATGTTTGAAAGACCAGGTGCATTTGGACTTATGAGGTTTGAGGATATATGGAGTGAAGATAGTGAGAATACAGGTAGTGTAGGTTTCTTCCATCCAGTAAATTGGAATATGGAAGGTTATTATGATAAGAAAGGTAACTCTGATGAAGAAGGTGCTAAACAAGCTGAACTTGCAACAAGACAAAATATTCTTGACAATAATGGTAGTATATCTGAAATTCAAAGAAGGGTTCAGGAATATCCATTAAACCCAGCTGAAGCATTTCTTAGTATTTCAACTAACAACTTTCCAGTTATAGATTTAAGAAAACAATTAGAAAGGATAAAATCTGACTCTCTTTATCTGGCTAAAGCAACTCCTGTTAAGCTTGAAGAAACTAAGAATGGTGTAACTGCTGTACCTATACTTGATGGAACAGCAAATCCTATATATAGAAAAAAACCTGATAATCTATCACTTGAAGGTTGTCCTGTAGTATATGAATACCCAGCAGAAGATGCTCCGAGAGATGCTTACAAAATAGGTTATGACCCTTACAGACAAGAAAAAGGTACATCACTTGCTTGTGTTATGGTATTTAAACCTGTAATAAGAGGACAGCATAAGAAGAACATAATTGTAGCTGAGTTTGTTGGAAGACCTGATAGTTCAGATGATGTAAATCATATAGCTTATTTATTCTCAAGATTATATAATACACAAGTAATGTATGAAAATGAAGTTACTCATGTAAAAGATTACTTTAGAAGAAGAAAGATAATAAAATACTTAGCTGCTCAACCTGATGATGTAATATCTAAAAATGTAAAGAATTCTAAGGTTGCAAGAGTTTATGGTTGTCACATGAATGATCAGCTTAAAGATGCAGGTGAGAAGTATATTAAAGAATGGCTTACTGAAATAGTAGATTATGACGAGAATGGTTCAGCAATTAAAAATCTTGATAGGATATACTCTATTGGATTAATAGAAGAGTTAATAGGTTATAATAGAAAAAGTAACTTTGATAGGGTAATGGCACTTATGCAAGTAATGTTTCAAACTCAACAAGAGATACTTGGTAAAGAACATATTCCTGGTGAATCAAAATCTAATGAGAAAGCAAAACAACTCATAGAAATGATGAATGAAATGTATCCTAAAGGAAGTCAAAATAATTTCGTAAATTCAGGACCAGCAAAGAATAGTGATGGACTTGTCACAAAATTATAATACTTTTGTAAAAATTAACAACAACGACAATGGCATTAAACAAATTATATAGGTCTCAGAGATTAAGTAGAAGTCAGAAGAATGCTAATGATAAGGAATACTATAAAGAGCAAATAAAACAGATAGATAATAATTCATCTTCTGTTGAGTATAATGGTGTTAGTGAATATAAACGTAAGAAAGTAAATTATGATTTATATAATAACATATTAAATCATAGTGACTTTGAATATGTTTGTCAACCATTTGGTGCTGAAGCTGGTGAGTTACCTGCTAAGATGGTAAATAGAGATATTGTATCTTCAAGAATTAAAGCCATTGAAGGTATGGAAATGAAAAGAGCATTTCCTTGGAAACCTATTGCTGTTAATAGACAAGCTACTACAAGAAAAGAAGAAGAAGAGTTTGGAAGAATTAAAGAATTTGTTATTGCTGAGATAATGAAACCTATTCAGTCAAAGATACAGGAAAAATATGCTGAAGAAGCTGAGGGAAGAAAAATTAATAAACAAGAAAAAGCTCAAATACAAGAAAAGATAAAACAAGAACTTGATGCAAAAACTCCTGATAAGGTTAGGAGATATATGGAAAGAAAACACCAAGACCCTTCTGAAGTATTATCTGAACAAATATTAAATTATATAAATCAAGAACAAAGAGTTAAAGAAAAATTTAGTTCAGGATGGAAACATGCTAACTTATCTGCACACGAAGTTTATTACGTTGGTTTAGTAAATAATAAACCTGTAATGAAAGTTACTAATTGTATTAGATTTGAATATGATAGGTCACCTGATATTCAATTTATAGAAGATTCAAGATGGCAATCTTGTGAATATAGAATGACTCCTGAAGAAATAGTACATCAATTTGGTGATGAACTTACTGATAAACAGATAGATGATTTATATGAAAAATATGAATACTATGCCGAAAGAGGTCATATAGATGCTGTATTTGATTTCTCAAAATCAGATACAGAGACTGCTGAAAATGATAATAACTTTATTCGTGTTAAACATGCTGTATGGAGAGGTCTTAGGAAGATAGGTTTTCTAAGTTATTTAGACAAGAATGATGAGGTTCAAGAAAAATATGTTGATGAAAGTTATAAAATAAATAAAGAAGCTAACGATATAGAAATTGAATGGGAATGGCTTGAAGAAGCACAAGAAGGTTATATGATAGGTACTGATATATTTGTAGGATTACAACCAGTTCCAGGTCAATTTAAAGATATGAATACATTGAAAGTATGTAAACTTTCTTATTATGGAGTTTCTTATGATGATATGAATTCACAACCAACTTGTCCTATGGATAGGATGAAACAATATCAGTATTATTATAATATTGTATGGTTTAGATTAGAAATGTTATTAGCTTCTGATAAAGGTAAAAAGGTTTTAATGAATTTAGATGCTATACCTTCAGAAGCAGGTATAGATATTAAAAAATGGCAATATTTCTTTGAAAGTACACCTTTCATGTGGTACAGTAATGATGAAGAAGGAAGCAAATATCAAGATGCAAATAGTATTGCTAAACAAATAGATATGTCATTAGTTTCAGATATTTCTAAATATATGGAGATAGCTGAATACTTAGAAAAGAAATGTGGTAAGTCTGTAGGTATTCCAGATGAAGTCATTGGTGATATTAGTCCTTCAGCTGAGGTTGGTAATACAAGACAACAAATTGCTTCTGTATCTAATATATTAGAACCAATGTTTAATTTACATACACAAGTTAAAAGAAATGTTCTTCAAGCATTATTAGAAGCTGCTAAAGTTGGTTATACAGAAGAAGACCCAGGTATATTATCTTACATACTTGATGATTTATCTCACAAGCAATTTACTGTAGATCAAAATATGTTAGATGCTTCAACAGTAGGTATATTTATTACAGATGCTACTAAGGTAGAAGAGTCTAAAGAACTTATCAAACAACTTGCTCATGCAGCTATGCAAAATGATAAAGCTAAATTATCTGATGTTATCAGTATAATTAGAGAAGACAGCATACAAGAAGTGGAAGAAATGCTTAGAGTAGCTGAAAGTAAATCAGAATCTCGTGAACAAGAACAGAAGGAAGCTGAGAGAAAGAATCAAAAAGAATTACAGCAAATGCAACAAGAAGAAAATGCTCTTGAACATAAAAGAAAGAAAGATATTATCAGTCACGAAGAAGCATTGCAATATAAAAGAGAAATGGCAAAACAAACTATTTTGTCTATGGGATTCAATGAAAATAAAGATGTAGATAATGATGGAGTTCCCGATGTTTTAGAAGTTGCAAGAGATGGAGTTGATGCTGATATAAGAAATAAAGAGTTGCAACAAAGAAAAGATGAGTTCCAACATAAGAAGCAAGTAGATAAAAAAGAACTTAAAATTAAAGAAAAACAAGCAAGTAAACCTAAGAAGTAAATAAAAGCTATTTCATATAGATTATAAATAGTTAAGTTTTAAAGTTGAATTATATTAATATTTAATCTTAAATTTGAAGACAATGATTAAAGAGACAACCATTAGTAACAATGATAATTTATTTTCTGGATGGGAAAAACCAGATGATATTGATTTCATGGAAAACAATGATGAAAAATCAGAAGAAAAAGAAGAAGTTGAGGAAGTAGAAGAAGAGAAAAAAGATGATGAGACTACTGACTTAGAAAAAGACGATGATTCTTCTGATGATAAAAAAGACAAATCTGACAAGAAAAAGAAAGATAAGTCTGAAGAAAAGGATGAAGATGATATTGATTTCTTTTCTGAAGATAATGAAGATTCAGATGATGAACAGGAAGAGGATAAAGAAGATAAATCATCAGAAGATGAACCAAAGAAATCTTCTAAAATAGAAACTCTAAATCTTTTAAAAGAGAAAGGTCTTATAGATTTTGAACTTGAAGAAGGAGAAGATTTAAATGATGATAATGCAGATAATATTCTTGAAGATAGTTTTGAAAGCTCTCTTGATTCGAGAATGAAAGAAACACTTGATGGTCTTCCACCACTTACAAAAAGTATGGTTGAATTTGCAATCAAAGGTGGTAATGAAGGAGATTTTTTGTCTGAAATTAATAAATCAAATTCAAACAATGTTCAGATTACTGACGAAATGGATTTGAAAGATGAAAAAAATCAGAAGGCTGTTATAGAAGCAGATTTAAAAAGTCAGGGATATGATAAAGACTATGTAGATACCCATTTAGATTTCTTGAAAGATAGTGGTAAAATGGAAAGTATGTCTGAAAAAGTTCATAGTAAGATTATCAAATCTCAGAATGAAACAAGAGAAGGAAAAGTTAAAGAAGCTGCTGAAAGAAAAGAATCTCTGAAGAAAAATCAAAGAGCTTTTAAATCAAAGATTTCTGAAAGACTAAAAGATTCTGATGAATTAAAGGGTCTTAAAATTACTGATAAACATAAAAATTCACTTCCCTCATATATGAGTGACCCAACTGTGAAAACTAAAGACGGGGAAGTTAGTAAGTTTCAACATGATTTGTTTAAAGCTTTGCAAGACGAAGATAAATCAATGTTACTTGCTAGAATAGTTCATGATGATTTTGATTTGTCTGATATAGCTAATGGTGCTGTAACCAAACAAACAAAAAATATAAAAAAGGATGTTAGAAGGACTAAAACAAAAAACCCAAAGACATCTGGGAGTTCACAGAAGAAAGCCAAACCATTGGCAAGTTATTTTAATTAAAAACAAATTTTAAATTATGGCAACACTTGGTAATAAGTTAGTTACTAAAGAGATGGAGTGGAATGCTAACATGACAGAGCAAAATCACTTAGGTAAAGCATTACTTGCCAGACCTACTCAATTAGTGGAGAAGATGGATGAACTCTTCTCTTCTAAGAATTATTATTCTGATAATCCTGTTTCCTCAATGCTTACTGGGGATAAAAAAACAGAAAAGACTATTGGAACTACAGAGTGGGAATGGGAATTGAAAGGTGCTACCAGCAGACCTTTAGTAATAGTAGAAAATATAGAACCAACGAGTAATAATACTCCTGGTAAATATAAAAAACCATTCAGAATTAAACTGGATGAAGATTGGTATGAACCTGGTGATGTAATTCATCCTGGTACTTCCAATAAGAAATTCCAATGTAGAGTAATGTCTGAACGACAACCCCATGGTAATGGGTTTGCTTATACAGTAAGAATTAACTCTGACGACCCACAGGCATTTATACCAACTCAATACTTGAGATCAGGTCAACAATGGGGTAAACTTTACTCTCAATACGAAGAAGCAGCTGAGCAATCAGGTTCTACTCAATTTAGTATGCCTATTGCATTAAGAAACAGAATGAGTAAGTATCGTAAGAAGTACAAAGTTACTGATTACGCATCTACTGAAGTTCTTGCAGTTGGTATTCCTGACAGTAAAGGGAAAGTCCATAAGTCTTGGATTCGATATGCAGATGTTGAATACTGGATGCAATGGTACAGAGAAATCGAAAGAGGTTACTGGTACTCACGTAGTGCAGATACTGTACTTGGAGCAAATGGCAGACCTGTAAGAATGGGGCCTGGTATTCAAGAACAACTTGAAGATTCTCATATTCACCGTTATACTCACTTAACTGCAAAGTTGATTGAAGAGTATCTAATGGACATCTTTTATTCTCGTGTTAAACCTGGAAAAGGTAGGCAAATTAAAGGGTTTACTGGTGAGTATGGAATGATGATGTTCCACAGAGCAATTGATGAATGGCATAAAAAATCAGGTTTCATTAAGAACGTTGAGGTCTATACTGATAAAGTACAGTCTGATGTTCATACTAATGCACTTGAAGCTGGTTACCAATTTGTTAAATACAATATGGCAAATGGTTCTTCTTTAGAACTTATTCATAATCCATTGTATGATGATAGAGAGGTAAACTTTGAAATTGACCCTGTAACTGGTTTTCCAGTAGAATCTCAAAGGATTACTTTCCTTGATTTTTCAGGAGAGTCAAATAAGTCCAACATGCAAGTAATGAATAAGAAGGATGGTTTTGCATTCACTTATGTAGAAGGTATGTATGGTCCTTATGGTCCTAAAAATGGAGGTAGTTCTGCACACTCTGGTTCTTACTATGAAATGCACGTAGAGAAATCTTGTGGTGTTCATATTAATGATGTAACTCGATGTGGAGAATTAATTCTTAGTAGAAACTAGGAATATAAAAAAAAGATTGAAATAAATCTTGTATATTTGTAAAGAAGGGGAGGATATACCTCCCCCACTTTACAATCAAAACTCATTTAATTATGAAAGTAGAAGTAAGACCATTACCTAATGAAAAGTGGCATGGCAAAAAAGGTCAGGAAAGTTTTACTAGACCTAAAAAATATACTCCTCTTGTAGATGCGGATAATATGACCTATGCTACAGGTTTAACATCAGAGGAAGAAGAAAAATATGGTAAAGAATTAAATCAAGATTTGACTGCCAATTATAATCCAGAACATCCACACTCATTTTGGGATGGACCTATGGCTGTAATAAAACTTGATAATAGCACAATGTTCTTTGAAACAAATAAAACTTTAGCTTTTATCAAAGTAAAAAACATGAAGGCAAGTAAATATATTGCCAATTCCATAAGAGAATGGAATGAAGGTGATTGGCCAGAAGCTACTCATGTTATCTTTGATGAAGATGAAGATGTAGAAGAAAAAGCAAGTAAAGTTTCTGCTAAACATAAAGCTATTGTAGAAGAAGGAAAACTTTCTCAGTCAAGAAAATTACAAATTGTACTAATTCTTTCAGGTAAAGACCTTAAAGGACAAAGTTCAGATTTTATTAAGGTTGCTATGAATGATCTAATAGAAAATGACCCTCTTGAAGTACTAAGGTATATACAGCAAGATAAGAAGCAAATATCTAATCAGGCACTTGTAATTGAAGCATTGCAGAAAAATATTCTTAGAAAAGTTGGACACAAAATTATGTATCATGATTCTGTACTTGGTGGAGATGAACTTGATGTAGCTTTGTATCTTATGGAAGATGAAAATAATGAGTTTAAGATTCGTTTAATGAAAGCAGTAAGTGAATAATGGATGTAAAAACAATGCAATATCAAATAAAGAGAAAGATAAATAAAGTTGATAGTCAACAATTTAGGAATCTTCTCATACCTGAAATAGACAGCGTTTTAAATGAAGCGATGGATATTTTCATAAAGATAGTTGCATTTCCAAGAATAAGAACTCAATTAGGATTTGAAAAAACACAGAGAACTATAGATGATATAAGATCGTTAGTAGAAAGTGAACACAACCCTACTAATCAATTTGATATAGAAAACAGTATTAGTGTGTTGCCAGATGATTATAAATTTTACATTTCTTCACACGTAATTATAACCAAGGGTGACTGTGAAGCAAAAGTAGATACAAGTATTGTTCAACATGATGATAATTCAGAATCTAATTCTCATTATAAATCATCATTTGAATGGAGAAAAGTGAATGCAGAATTTAATTCTGAAGGAATTAGATTTTATAACGATGGGAGTTTTGAAACAGAAAAGTTTTGTCTAAGTTATATTCGTAAACCTAAGTATATCCATAACGCTGAAGATTTTACTTCAACAGGATATAAATTACCATCGGGGGAAATTGTGAGTGGGAAACAGGATTGTGAACTTCCAGAACACACACATGGAGAAATTATTGATATAGCTGCTATGATTCTATCAGGGGAAATGAATAACCCAGGTGTTGAATTTGCAATGGCAAAACTGAAATTAAATCAATTAAATTGATATTATGAGTAGAGATAATGTAAAAAAAGTATTAGTAACATCAGGAAATCAAGCTCCTATAACAGTTGACTCTTTGCCAGATGATTTAGCACTTGGTCAAGCTGGTGTATTTGATACTTCAACAAATAAAGCCATTGATGGCACTACAGCAGTAAAAGATTTTTACGTAGCTGTAGGTGTTGATAATGGTGGTACTGGTTCAGTAAATGATGTAGAATTTTCTGCTGGACAATTAATTCAGACAAATAACCTTCGTGGTTATACATTTAGACCTCATACTGCTTCAAGACCTCATATTGTAAAATTAGCAGGATTTATTGCAGATGATGAAGTATATGATTATGCTATTAAGTTAGAGTTTAGAAATCAAAAGATTGCAAGACTACAAGGTGTAAATCAATTCACTCAAACTTATGTTATAAAAAACAAAAAGTATGATAGTGTTACACTTGCTCAAGAAATTGTTGATACTGTAAATGCCAATGAAATGGGATTTATAGAAGCATATCTTACTGTTAGACAAGCATTAACAGTTGCTGATGGTTATAGTAAAGAGTATGCTGTTGGTGATACTATTACTGATGAAGATGATATTACTAAACTGAAAGCAACAGTTGATGTATATGTTGATATAGATTTTGTTACAAAACCTATTGACCCAAACAAAGCTCTGAATGTTAATATTCGATTTTATAACTTTAGACAAACACTTGTGATACCTTCTATTATTGAAGGATTTGGTTTCGATACCACTTTTAATACTACGCAGGTAATTTCACAAGAAGAAGGTGATGGTAATCAGTTAAGACAACTTGAGTATCATGAAAACAAAGCATCTCCTTACATTGCATCAGATGTTAATCCTATTCCTCGTCAATTAGATTATAACGCTGTAGCAGGTACTAAGTATGACCAGTTGATATTAGAATATGATCAATTTTCTGTAGCAGGATGGCTTGAACATCTGAATAACTTACAGACAACCATTGGTTTTCCTGTAGGAGAAGGTCTTGCCAGAAATGGATTGATTACAATTCTTGATGCACAATTTACCTCACGAGGTTTTCATGGACTTGCTGATGATTCTGCTGCTGCAATCACAGATAAAACAGTTGTAGAAAAAACCAAAACTAAAAGTGAGAGTGAAGATGGACTTCAATAATCAATAAATATTTCTGATGAGTTTTACAATAAAAAGATTTAAAGATAATTATATACTGTCTAATACAGATAATAATGTATTAGAACTTCAAATTAATAAACAAATTGAAAATTGTACAAATTATGAACAGGTAAAAGATATTATAAATATCCAACCTAATAAATCTCATACTGTAAAACTTTATCAAGATGGTAAATATAAATTGATAGTAACTGAAGGGATTAGTGAAGAAGAAATAATAATTCTTCACTACTCTTCTTTACTATATTCAATAATATCAGATATACAATATATTCTTTGTGAATGTGCTGTAGATTTAAATTGTAGTGATTGTGGTAATACTTCTGAAATAAATAAACAATTATCTGTGATACTTAAAATATTAAGTTATCAAAAATTAACTCATCCAAGACATGCTGCTTTCCTTGAAACATTATTTGAACCACTCAAGTGTTCTATAGATGAACTAACTTCAAACATCATCTTAGAAGAAAAGATGAATGGAAATGCTGATTATATTCAATTACTTGAAAAAATACTATCTTATTACTATCTTTCATTTTATTTCTCCGAAGTAAAAACAAGTAGTGAAGAAGAATTAGATTATATAAATACAAAGTTTCAATATCAAAATTTATTTAATTGTATAAATAGTGATTTGATAACTGATGCAGAAAATAGAATAGATAATATGGGAACATTTACAGTAATATCAGGTGCTTATGTTAACTTACCACCCACAACTGGTGATAATACTATTGAAGTACCTAACAGGTTTACTAAAACTCTTGATTTAAGTATGTTTACTTCTCAAACAACACCTCCTTATAATGACCCAGAAGGTGATGTTGTAGATGCTTTAAGAGTAAATAGTATTGATGGTAATAATCAAGGTGTTTTTTATTATGATAATACACCTATTATACAAAACTTAATTATTCCTGCACAACATATAGTAGATGGAAGATTTACTCACGAAGGTCCTGATGCTGATACTATACTAAATGATGAAATAGATTTCTCTCTAAGAGATATAGGTTCAATGCAATGGTCTTCTTAAAATTGAGATATGGGAATTTTCAAATTAATAAACACTACTTCAGGAAATAGACTTCCTACAGTAAATAATTATACATTATTTCTCAATAATAGAGAAGATAATATTCTTACTGTTGATATGTTTACATCAGGATTTGATGATTTAGATAATGACTTACCTCAACGAATAAAATTAGAAAGTCTTCCAAGTAATGTTGGAAGATTTTTTTATAATAGTCAAGAAATAATACTTGGTCAAGAAATAACACTTGCAGATATTCAATCTAATTTACTAACATTTGTAGCACCAAATCAAGATAATCAGTTTAGTGATAATATCCAGTTCAAGGTATATGATGGTAAAGATTATTCTAATACAGCAATGTTTACTGTAATAGTAAGTAAATTATATGAGGAAAATAATAACCCACCTTTAGTAGGTAATAATTCATTTGACATTAATTATCGTGAAAAGAAATATTTTACATTAAATAATTTTACTACTGAAACTATTCCTTCCTATTATGATGCTGAAGGAGATGCTGCTATGAATATTAAAATATCTTTACTTCCTGGTAAAGGTAAATTATATTTTAATGAACAAGAAGTAATAAAAGATCAGATAATAAGTACAATTAATATTACAAATTTATATTATATAAGTGATTTAAATACATCAGTATCATATACAAGTACATTTGGTTTTAAAATAGAAGATACTGGTTCTGGAAAATATTCTAATCAAGGTATTATAAGCATAAAAGTAGCTGAACTTGTTGCTACACCTCCTACAGTAGAAGATAATATAGGGTTACTTATTTATTCTGAATATATATTTGATTCAACTGATCTTACTAATAATTACTTAGATACTCAGGGTGATAGTTATAGTGAGTTTACAATTAAAACACTTGTTGAAGTAGGTGTTCTACAATACAATAATTCAGAAATTAATGCAGATCAAATCATTTCTGCAAATTCAATAACAAATTTTAAATTCATATTATCTGATAATTATGCTGTGCATGATGATATACTTTATAAATTTGAAGAAAGCATAGATTCTATAATTAATGATTATGAAGAAGACAATTATAAATTATATGATAATTCTGATGGTGAGTTATTATTTAGAAGTATGATTGACTATAATGATATTCAGATTGTAACATCAGAAGTAATTACAAATGATAAACTTCAGTTTGATTTTATAGTGAAAGATGATAGTATATTAAAGTTAGAAAGTAATGTAGCTACTTTTTCATTAATTCCTACTGGTAATGTTAATATAAAAATTGTTTATGAAAATCAACCACCTATTGTAGGTGATAAGACTATACAACTATAATGGCATATATACTAAAACAAAGTGATTTTGTAACAGAAACTACTCCTATTTATTTAGACCCTGAAGGTAACAAACCTTACATGGTAAAGATAGAAGTATTGCCTAATTTTGGAATTTTAAAATTTAATAATGCAAATGTAGTTGTAGGTCAAATATTAAATTATGAAAGAGATATAGGAAACGGAAGATTAGTATATGAAAAAGATGAGACTAAGTTTGCAGGATATAATACAGAATTAAATTTTAGAGTATCAGATAAAGGTTCTAGATTATTTAGTAATATTGGTACAATAACGTTTAAAGTACCAGAACAAAAACTTCCACCAACAGTAGATGATAATCAAGATAATTTAATCAATAATAAATATACACATGAGTTAGCTAATTTTATTAAAAATTATTCTGATTCTAACTCAAATCCTTATTTGAAATTAGCTATAGAATCGTTGCCTGGTGTAGGAGTATTAGAATATAATAATGTACTTGTTAATGTGGATGATGAATTTTTACTAACTAATTCAAATAAACTTATATACAACTTATCTGATAATTATGTAATAGATGATGGAATATTATATAAGTATGATGATGATATAGATAACATAATACTTCAATACGAAGCTGCGGATTACTTCTTAGCCAGTAATAATAATGGTATATTAACTTTTAAAAAGCATCAAGCTGAATACCTATCAAAGGTTATAAAAGGAGAAGTGATAAATAATTATGCACTTGAGTTTACATTTACTGTTATTGAAGATTCTATTTATAATTTGAAAAGTAATGTAGCAATATTTGGACTAATTCCAGTTGGAAGTTTGAATGTAGAAGAACCTTATATTAATCAACCTCCAACAGTAGGGGATTTAATTATAAACTTAGATTATGAAGAAGATTACAATCTTGGTGTAAATGACTTTACTATCAATACTTATCCTACATATAGTGATATTGAGAATGACCAACCACAAGAGCTTAAAATAATCTCTTTACCAGCAACAGGTAAGATAATGTATCAAAGTATTGAGATAATAATAAATCAAGTAATTCATA
>Ga0209414_1000238_pt1 | contig 25845 bp, 23 predicted proteins | sample LakVidmifraction_4_FD_181154 | JGI IMG/M metagenome (GOLD analysis project Ga0209414, IMG submission 181154) | Hypersaline microbial communities from Lake Vida, Antarctica - Brine Hole Two &gt;0.2 micron (SPAdes) (version 2) | ecosystem: Environmental > Aquatic > Non-marine Saline and Alkaline >...
GGCAACAGGTTATTTTGCCTTAAAAACAATAGATTATACAAAAGTGCATAATAGTGCTAAATCAAAAGAGTTAGAATTAGTTAAAGCTAGAGGAAGCTTTATAACTCAAAATATAGAAAGGAGTAGATAAGGTAGACAATTCCTCACCTACCCTAAAGGGATAGGTGTTTCCTTGTCCTAAAATCTTATGAATTTTCCAAGCAAGCTAAAAAAGTTTTAGACAAGGAAGTGCTGAAAGAAAAATACGCGGCCTTCGAAAAGACTATAAAAAAATACAAAAAACAACAAGAAAAAAAGTTGAAAAGTTAAGTTAAGAACAATGTTATTAGGTCGATAAAATATGGCGTAATGGAAAGTATGATAGAATAGAAATATTTCTATCATACTTTTTTAATAGTCACACTTGTTGAAGTTTATACAGAAGGATGAGTTGAAATTAGAATAACCTTAATCAAAAGGGGTTGAGCCTATTCAAACCTTGGGAAATAAGGGATTCTTTGGTGTTGCTTCTTTAGTTCTGGGGAAAAATATACGCCATTGTTAAGAGTGGTTTCTTATGATATAATGGCTAAGAATGAATGTAGGGAGGCAAAATGCAAAAAGATAGGCAATCAAAAATAAGAAATTTTTCAATAATAGCACACATTGATCATGGTAAATCGACACTTGCAGATCGATTAATACAAATGACAGGACAATTAACGGAAAGAGAAATGAAAGAACAAGTGCTAGATACTATGGACTTAGAAAAAGAACGTGGTATTACAATAAAATTGCAAACAACACGATTGGAATATACAGCAAAAGATGGTGAGACCTATACACTAAATTTAATTGATACACCTGGCCATGTAGACTTTACATATGAAGTTTCAAGAAGTTTAGCGGCTTGTGAAGGTGCAGTTTTAGTTGTCGATGCAGCTCAAGGTGTAGAGGCTCAAACCATGGCAAATGTGCACTTAGCAGATGAACAAGGTTTAGAAATTTTGCCAGTACTCAATAAAATAGATCTACCTAGCGCAAGACCAGAGGCAGTTATTAAAGAAATAGAAGATGATTTAGCAATTTTAGCTCAAGATGCACCACGCATTTCTGCTAAAGATGGGATAAATATTGAAGATGTATTAGAGCGTATTGTCGAAAGAGTACCGGCACCTAGTGGGGATGAAAATGCACCTCTTAAAGCCTTAGTATTTGACTCTATTTATGATTCTTATACTGGTGCTATTGCATATGTTCGTGTATTTGATGGACAAGTAAAAAAAGGTGATAAAATCCGTCTAATGTCTAATAAGGCGGAATATGAAGTCACTGAAGTTGGTGTGCATGTGCCAAAACAAAAAAAGATGAAAGCTTTAAAAGCAGGAGATGTAGGCTATATTGTAGCAAGTATAAAGAATGTCAAAGATTGTCGTGTAGGTGATACAATTACGAATGCTGATCGACCGACTGAAAAACCACTGCCTGGCTATAAGAAAGTAACACCAATGGTCTATTGTGGTATTTATCCTCTAGGGGATCAAAAAGTTGATGATATTCGTGATGCTTTAGAAAAATTGCAATTAAATGATGGGGCATTGATTTATGAAGCGGAAACATCAGCGGCTTTAGGTTATGGTTTTAGATGTGGTTTCTTAGGCTTATTGCATTTAGAAATCATTCAAGAACGTATCATTAGAGAGTTTGATTTAGATATTATTTCCACGTCACCAAGTGTTATATATAATGTAAACATGAAAAGTGGTGAAAAAATAAAAGTACAAAACCCATCCAATTTACCAGATTTAACTTTAATAGAAAATATGGAAGAGCCAATTGTAACGGCAGATATTATGGTATTAAAGGACTATGTTGGTAATGTCATGGCTCTTTGTGAAGAGCGACGGGGAACAATGCTTCATATGGAGTATTTAGATGAAACAAAGGTCGTGTTACATTATGAGTTACCCTTAAATGAAGTGATTTATGATTTCTTTGATACGTTAAAATCTATCACAAAAGGGTATGGCTCTTTAGATTATGAACTATTAGAATACAGACCATCAGATTTGGTAAAATTAGATATTCTTATTAATAAAGAAAAAATTGATGCCTTCACAATGATTTTGCACAAATCTAGCTCAGTTTTTAGAGGCAGAAAGATCTGTGAAAAGTTAAAAGATACCATTCCACAGCAGATGTTTACAATTCCAATACAAGCAGCCATTGGCAGTAACATCATTGCTAGAGAAACGGTTAAAGCTATGCGTAAAGATGTAACATCTAAGTGTTACGGTGGTGACATTACCCGTAAGAAAAAATTACTTGAAAAGCAAAAGAAGGGTAAGAAGCGTATGCAGAAATTTGGAAAAGTAGACGTTCCTCAAAGAGCATTCTTAGAAGTTCTCAAATATGATGATGAATAAAAAGAAAAGAAGTATATATATTCATATACCCTTTTGTCAAAAAAAGTGTATTTATTGTAATTTTGTTTCAACAACGGATGCAGAAAGAATTGATGCATATATTAAAGGGTTAATAAAAGAGATTGTTTTATATAGAGAATTATTATCGACAAGTCAAATAGAAACAATTTATATAGGCGGTGGTACGCCTTCTTTTATTGGAGAAGACTATATTGTGCAGATTATTAAAGCTATTAAAACATATAATGACTTATTTAAATTGAAAGAATTTACTATAGAAGTAAATCCAGGGACATTAACTAGAAAAAAATTAGAAGTTTATAAAGATCTTGGGATCAATCGTCTAAGTATAGGGGTACAAAGTAGTGACAACAAAATGCTAAAAACCTTGGGTAGAATTCACACCTTTGAAGAAGCAACAAAGGCTTATTACTTAGCACGAAAAGTTGGTTTTGAGAATATATCACTAGATCTTATTTTTGGTTTGCCCGGACAAGTGTTAAGTGATTTTGAACAATCCATTAAAGAAGTCATAAAACTTGATCCTGAACATATCTCTGCCTATAGTTTGAAAGTTGAAAAGGAAACACCTTTATATGATTTGATTGAAAAAAAGACATTAGAGGCAACGGATGAAGGCCTTGATCGAGAAATGTATCAAAGATTAATTGAATTACTTGAGAAAAGTAATTATCAGTTATATGAAATTTCAAATTTTGCAAAAAAAGGATTTGAGTCAAAACACAATATGGCCTACTGGAAGAGACAAGAGTATTTTGGTTTTGGATTAGCAGCCCATGGCTTTATTAAGGATAAACGTTATGGCAATACAGAAAAATTTGAAGAATATTTTCAAATGATTTCTGATCATCAAAAACCAAAATCAAGTGATGTGACTATAATGAAAGCAGACGCCCTCTTTGAAGAAATTATGCTTGGCCTTCGATTAAAAGAAGGGCTTAATTATAAAAGGCTTAATGAGAACTATGCAATTGATTTTCTTAAAAAGAAGGCAGAAGCTATTAATTTTTTAACGAATGAAGCCTTAGTGACCATAGAAAAGAATCATCTAAAATTAACACTAAAAGGCATGGATTTAAGTAATCAAGTCATTAGTCAATTAGTTGATTAGCACTCTGTTGAATTGAGTGCTAAAATTTCTTGACAAAAGAATTGAGCTGTGCTATATTATGATTAGCAGAAGAGAAAGATGAGTGCTAATTATTTTTTTGCTTAAGACTTAGCACTCAAAGAAAGAGAGTGAAAAAAATCGAATTAAACCTTGACAATGATGCATTAATATCTTATGATAACATTGCTGTCAAAGAGACTATGAGAGTGCTAAAGGTGATAAAATGAGTATAGATGATAGAAAACTTAAAATTTTACAACTGGTCATTAGAGATTTTATTACAAATGCTGAGCCTGTCGGATCAAAAACAATAAAAGAAAAAAGTTCTTTAGGTGTTTCATCAGCAACTATACGTAATGAAATGGCGGGATTAGAAAGTTTAGGTTATCTTGTACAGCCCTATACATCTGCTGGACGGATTCCATCGGAACAAGGCTACCGGGTTTATGTTGATAATTTAATGAAGTTAGAAGTTTTAGGCTATGAGCAACGAGAGATTATTAAAAATCTGCTATTAAATAATGTAATAGAAGTAGAAGATGTTATTGAGCAAGCCTTGTCAATTTTAACAGAAATGACGGACATGACAACAATGGTCTCCTTACCACAATTTAACCGTTCTAAATTAACAAATTTAAAACTCATTAATATTAATGATTCAAAGGTTTTACTGGTATTTATTTCTGATACAGGTATTGTTAAAAATATTCAGTTACCTATTGAAGGAATTAATCAAGATGTTTTAGATTTAATCAGTACTGTCATGTTAAAACGGTTAAAAGGTTCTAATATTAGCGACATTACCGTTAAGAAAATAAGCAATATTAAATCTGTCTTACCACATTTTAGACATGTGATTGACTATATAGTACCGGTACTTAGAGATACACTTAAAAATATGGACGATATAGATGTCAAATTAGATGGCATTAACAAAATCTTTGATTTACCGGAATTTCAAGAGGTACCAAAGGTAAAAGAATTTTTAACAATTCTTGAAGATAAAGATGTTTTAAAAAGACTTTTAAGTTGCAAGTCAGATCAAGCCATTTCAGTTAAAATCGGCGATGAAGTTGGTCTTGAGGAAGTAAAAGATTGCAGTGTTATTTCAGCAGCCTATAAGATTAATGGGTATCAAGCTGGAAGAATTGGTGTTATTGGACCAACGCGAATGAATTATCCAAAGGTTATTTCAATTGTAACGTATGTATCTGATACATTAACTGAAATATTTTCTGGAATATATTTATAAAAGGGTGATGATATGGAAAAAGCAAATGAAAAAAATGAGGAAGTGTTAGAAACTTCCGAAGAAGAACCAGAAGAAATATCTTCAGAAGAAGAGATAATTATTGAAGAAGTAGAAAAAGAAGTTTCACCAGTGGAAAAATTTGAAGCAGCTTTAGAAGAAGCAAAGGACAAATATTTGCGCTTACAAGCAGAGTTTCAAAATTACAAGAAAAGACAAGAAAAGCAAAGAAAAGATTTAATTAAGTATTCCCATGGTGAAGTCATTAAAGATATTTTACCAATTATCGATAACTTTCAAAGAGCTATTGAATCTTCAAAGGAAGATGAGAATTTAGAATCTTTATTAGAAGGTATTGAGATGATTAAGAATAGTTTTGATGAATTCTTAGAAAAAAACAAAGTAGAAATAATTGATACAGTTGGTGAAAAATTTGATACACAGTATCACCATGCTGTAATGAAAGAAGATACTGAGGAATATGACCACAATGAGATTATTCAAGAACTTCAAAAAGGCTATATCCTAGAAGATAGAGTTATAAGACATGCAATGGTAAAAGTTGCTTCAAATAAATAAAATAAGTGAAATTTAAAAATTACAAGGAGGAAATATAATGGGAAAAATTATAGGTATTGACTTAGGTACAACAAATTCATGCGTTTCGGTAATGGAAGCTGGAGATCCAGTCATCATTCCAAATGCAGAGGGTAATAGAACAACACCTTCAATTGTAGCCTTTACAGATGAAGGGGAAAGATTAGTAGGTGAAACCGCTAAGCGACAAGCCATCACAAACCCAGGTGGTACAATCAGTTCAATTAAGAGACATATGGGTAAAGATTTTAAAGCGGAAGCAAATGATAAAAAATTAACGCCAGAAGAAGTTTCAGCAATGATCTTACAAAAATTAAAGACAGATGCTGAAAGCTATTTAGGTGAAAAGGTAACAGAAGCTGTTATTACTGTACCAGCCTACTTTAAGGACGCACAAAGACAAGCGACAAAAGATGCTGGTAAAATTGCGGGTTTAGAAGTTAAACGAATTATAAATGAACCAACAGCTGCAGCTCTATCTTATGGTTTAAATAAAAAAGATGTTCAACAAAAGATTTTAGTGTTTGACTTAGGTGGCGGTACATTTGACGTTTCAATTTTAGAAGTCGGAGACGGTGTATTTGAAGTGCTAGCAACAAATGGTGACAATAGCTTAGGTGGAGATGACTTTGATGAAATCGTAGTGAACCATATTGCTGATGCTTTTAAAAAGAAAAATGGTATTGATTTAAGAGAAGATAAAATGGCCCTTCAAAGATTAAAAGAAGCTGCTGAGAATGCTAAGAAAGAATTATCTTCTAAGCAATCAACAAATATTAACTTACCATTTGTAACCGCGAATAAAAGTGGACCACTTCATTTAAATATGGATATTAATCGTTCTACTTTTGAAAAGATGACTTCTGCTTTAATTGATCGGACAATGGGACCAACAAGAAAAGCTTTAAAAGATGCGGATTTAACGGCATCAGATATTGATGAAGTAATCTTAGTCGGTGGATCAACACGTATTCCTGCCGTTCAAGAAGCTGTAAAGAAAATCACTGGTAAGGATGCTCACAAAGGTATTAACCCAGATGAATGCGTTGCCATTGGTGCAGCAATTCAAGCAGGTGTATTAACTGGTGATGTAAATGATGTATTATTATTAGATGTTACGCCTTTATCATTAGGTATTGAAACATTAGGTGGCGTATTTACTAAGTTAATTGATAGAAATACAACAATTCCTACTAAGAAAAGTCAGATTTTCTCAACTGCACAAGATAATCAGAGTGCTGTAGATATTCATGTACTACAAGGGGAAAGACAAATGGCGACTGGCAATACGACACTTGGCAGATTCCAATTAGATGGTATACCACCAGCAAAACGAGGGTTGCCACAAATTGAAGTTGCATTTGATATTGACTCAAATGGTATCGTAAATGTACATGCAAAAGATAAAGGAACAGGCAAAGAACATCATATTACAATTACATCTTCCACAAATTTATCTGAAGAAGATATAGAAGCTAAAGTAAGAGAAGCGGAAGAACATGCTGAAGAAGATCAGAAAAAGAAAGAATTAATTGAAGCACAAAATAAAGCAGATTCATTGGCTTATCAAACTGAAAAGACGATGAATGAAGAAGAAATGGAAATGACTGAAGAAGAAAAATCAACAATTCAAGAAAAAATTGATTACTTAAAAGAAGTTAAGGATAATGATGATGTTGAAGTAATTGATAAAGCAATAGAAGACTTAAATGAAGCCTTCGCACCGATAGCACAGAAAATGTATCAACAACAGGCTGAACAGGAACAAGCACAAGCACAACAAGGCCCAACGGGTGAAGAAGGTGCTGCTGCTGAAGAAGACGATGTTGAAGATGCTGATTATGAAGTAGTAGACTAAAGATAATAGGCACCTTTTGGGTGCCTATATATCTATTTCTGGGAAGGTGATAGAAGTTGAGTAAAAAAGATTATTATGAAGTGTTAGGTGTTGAACGAAGCGCTGATGAAGCCGAGTTGAAAAAAGCCTATAGAAAAAAAGCGATGAAGTATCACCCGGATAGAAATGATGGGGATAGCGATTCAGAAGAAAAGTTCAAAGAAATAAATGAAGCATATGAAGTTTTAAGCGATAACGAAAAAAGAAATATGTATGACCAATTTGGCCATGCTGGTGTTAACCAACAAGGTGGACCTGGCGGTGGTTTTAGTGGGCAAGGTGCTGGTGGTTTTGAAGACATCATCAATGAAATGTTTGGTGGTGGCTTTAGCACGGGCACAAGAAGTTCAAGAAATAGACCAAGAAAAGGTAAGAGTGCTCAAGTGCATGTGACAGTTTCTTTTAAAGAAGCTTCTACAGGTGTTAAAAAGGATATTGAATTTCATCGGACTGAAGAATGTGATACTTGTAATGGGTCAGGAGCAGAGCCAGGTAGTTCTTCTCATACATGTGATAAATGTGATGGTAGTGGAGAAATCAGATACAGACAACGCAGTTTGTTTGGAGAATCTATTTCAGTTAAGACCTGTGATAAGTGTAAAGGCTCTGGAACAGTTTATGATACACCCTGTCATACATGTAAAGGTCATGGAAAAGTTAGAAGGTCTAAGAAAATTGAAGTGGATATTCCAGCAGGTATTTATCATGGCGCAAAAATGAGTCTTCGAGGTGAAGGAAACCTTGGATCAAAAGGTGGACCTAGAGGCGATGTATACGTTGTTGTAAGTGTTGAGTCCCATGAGATATTTAAACGTGATGGGGATGATGTATTTTGTGAAATACCGATTACATTTACACAAGCAGCTTTAGGAGATAAGATCGTTGTTCCAACGATAGATGGAAAGATTTCTATTACAGTTGCAGCAGGGACACAAAGTGGCAAACAATACAGACTAAAGAATAAAGGTTTCCCTGTTCTCAATGGCTACGGGAAAGGGAATCAGTATGTACGTGTAAAGGTAGAAGTTCCAAAGAACTTGAATGCCAAACAAAAAGAATTGTTAAAGCAATTTGAAGAAGAAAGTGATGCGAATAACGGCTATACTCAACGAGATAATTTCTTTGAGAAAGCAAAAAAATTATTTAATTAATGAAACGGATGGTTAAATCTTATTAGATTTAGCCATTTTTTTCATGTTAAGAAAGACATATAGGTAAGGAATGAATACATTTATATTTAAAGATTTAATCACTTTAGTGTTGATATTTTCTTAACATTTGATATAATTTTAGATGTTATATTATAGTTTAGCAAGAGGTCGTGAATTGAAGTAATAAATTGTAGGAATTATTGAATATAAAAGGAGAAGTTGATGACGAAGAAAACTAAAAAGAAAACTAAAAATGCTGTGAGGAAAGGCTCTATTAAAACAAAATTATTGATTATTCCATTGATTATTGTATTAATTGGTGTTGTCGTAATGGGTGGCGTCTCATCTTATATTACAAGAAATAACTTTCATGAAGAAATGAAAAAAAGTGGTCACTCACGTCTGGTGCAATTAGAAAGCAGAATCAATGATAATGTTAAAGCCGTTAATAACATTAATAAAAGTTTAACAGATAAAATAAAGATGACAGGGAATACAATTATTAGAAACCAAATGAGTTTGAGTAGTCAATTTTTGAGAAATATTGCAGCAGATGGGGATATCATTGAAATAAATTGGTTTAATAGAGAGGGTGAAATAATTCACTCATCTATTGCTGATTATATTGGATGGAAAGCAGGAGAAGACCATCCCGTAAGAGATTTTATTGCAAGTAATGAAGATATTTTTGTGGAAGACATTAGAGAGGATTCTGAATCCGGTGAATTTAGAAAATATGGATATGTCCGCGGATCAAATGGATATTTTGCTCAAATAGGCTTAAATGCGGATCGAGTTCAGGCATTAACAGATGAATTTTCATACCAATCTTTAGTGGATGAAATTGGTTCTGAAGAAGATTTAGTTTATGTGCTTTTTATTGATAAAAATTTAAAAGCTATAGCCCATAGTAATCATGATCGAATAGGCAGTGAGTTAACAGATGCTGGTAGTAAAAAGGCAGCTGTTGATGGTGAATTTGATAGTTCAACATATTTTTATGAAGCAGAAAATATTGAGGTATACGATGTAATTTATCCGTTAAGTGTTAATGGGGAACATGTAGGTGCATTAAATATTGGTTTTTCTATGGCATCGGTTAAGAATGCTATTCAAAAAAATAGGATGATCTTTATCGGTCTAGGATTAGCAATATTTCTTTTAATTGGTTCTGTTTTATACTTATTCTCTAGTAATATTGTAAAAGTTATTCGTGAATTATCTAAGGATATGCGTACTATGGCTTCAGGAGATTTTACAGTCACCCCCCCTGAAAAGGCATTGGTACGAAATGATGAACTAGGTACCATGGCAAGGTCTGTTGAGGGTATGATTCAATCCATGCGAAAGACTTTAGGAGAAGTTAAGAATAAATCAGGACAAGTCAATAGTAGTGCCGATGCCTTGGCTGGGACATCTGAAGAAATGTCAAGATCTTCACAAGAATTGTCAGAGACAATACAGCAAGTTGCAGAAGGTGCTACAAATCAAGCGGGAGATTTAGATGAAATTGTTCGATCTTTAGGAGAATTAACGACTAATATTGATCAAGTGTATAATGAATTAGAAAATGTAAAACACGAAACAGAAAATGCTGAAGAAAAGGCAACTGTAGGAAAAATAGAAATGAATATTTTAGTTAATTCTATAAAAGAAATAAGAGATGCCTTTAAACTCGTTGCTGGAAAAGTTCAGACTTTGACGGTATCGGTTAATGAGATTAGTGGTATAACGGAAATCATTGCCGGTATTTCTGAACAAACAAACTTGCTAGCATTAAATGCAGCTATAGAAGCGGCAAGAGCTGGTGAACATGGGAAAGGTTTTGCTGTTGTGGCAGATGAAGTTAGAAAGTTAGCAGAAGAATCAAGTGAGTCAACAGCTCAAATTACAACTTTAGTTAATTCTATTACGAAGGATACTGAAGAAGTGATTAAGACGTCTAAGCAAGTTGAAAGTTCCGTTGAAGAACAAACAAAGTCCGTTGAAAAAACAGTTAATTCATTTGGTGATATTTTAACTTCAGTTGAAAATATATCTCCATTGATGAAAAAAACTTATATGGTAATGGATGAAATTATTCAGTCAAAGGAAGTTGTAATGGCGAGAGTAGAAGATGTTAGTTCAGTAACAGAGGAAAACTCTGCAGCAACGGAGCAAGTTGCAGCTGCCTCTGAAGAAATGACTGCTTCCTCTGAGGAAGTTGCAGCAACGGCACAAAACTTAAGTGATGTTGCAATCCACTTGAAAGATGATGTAAGTCAATTTAAAATTGATTAATTGAAAAGCAAGTAAAATAACAGATAGAATAAAAAATGGTTAAATCAAATGATTTAGCCATTTTTTATTCTAAAAATATTTTTCATGTTTTTTTTATTATAAATAAGGTATAATTGCTTTAGGAGGTGGCTTATGGATTTGAAATTCAGATCTATCATAATTTTATTAATTATATCCGTATCGATTTTTGGTATCTATAATGTTGGTGAACTTGAGAATGAAATAACTAAAAATCAGTACAATGAATTAGTTAATGAATTAAGTAAAGTCACCATTGATTTTAGCACATGGATTAGTACAAAAAAAGAAATGTTAAATACAACGAAAGATTTTGTCAATAATTTTACGTATGAAGAAATTACAAAAGAAAAGATTTCAAACCCATATCTAAATATTAATAATGACGATCCGAATGTATCCCAAGTATATATTGGATTAAAAGACGGTAATTTTGTAACAGGTGGGTTATGGATGCCACCAGATGATTATGATCCAGGAACTCGGGTCTGGTATAAAGATGCTGTTGAAAGAAACGAAACAATTATTTCTCCTATCTATACGGATCGAGAAACAGACAGTCAATTAATAACCATTAGTTCACCCTTATATATTGATGAGACTTTCGTAGGGGTTATTTCTACTGATATTTTTTTAAACAATATAACTGATTTTTTATTAAAGCAAATATATGGAAATAATATTTATGCGTATCTTTTAGATCGCCAAGGGGATATTATAGTACATACTAAAAATTCAGATTTAGTAGGCAAAAATGCCTATGAAGAAGTGAATGATAAAGTAATGGTTCAATATTTTGAAGCAGCTAAGAAGACAGAAGAAATCGTCGATATGCAGTATGTCTATAATGATAAAAATATAAAAGGCATCACCCAGAAAGTAAAAAACATAGACTGGTATCTAGTGGTGGCTGTTGAAGAGGAAAATATTGTAAGCGCCTTTGGGGATATCAATAAAGGCAATCTTATTTTTAATGCTTTTGTTGTTATTATTATTATACTATTAATTTTTCTGATCATAAGGATTAAAAAAGAGTTAGATATTAAAAATCAAGTATTAACAATTGATAATAAAATGGATTTTTTAACAAATATATATAATAGAAGATATTTTAATGAATGGATGGATAAGATTTGGGAAGAATCAAAAGGCAGAACAGAGATCAGTTTATTGATGATGGATTTAGATAATTTTAAAAAATACAATGATTATTATGGGCATGTAAAAGGTGATGAAGTATTAAAAAAGGTAACAAATATTGTCATGCACTTGATTCGTAAGGAAGATGTATTTGCCAGATATGGTGGTGAAGAATTTGCGTTAATTCTACATAATGTAAGTTTGGAAAATGCTGAAAAAATTGGTAGTATTATTAGAGAAGCAATATATGTAGCGAACATTAGGCATGAAAAATCACCTTTTAATCGGGTAACCATTAGCATAGGTATCGCTAGTATTGTGCCTTCTAATAATGATAGAATAAGAAACTTTATTAATGCTTCTGATAAAGCCCTTTATGAGGCAAAAGAAAAGGGGAGAAACTGTGTGGTTTTAAATACTGAAATGAAAGATAAAGGAGAAAATAGCTAATGGAGAAAAAAGTTTTATCTTTAACGATTGGATCAGTATTATTTATCTCTTTTGGGTCGATTTTTATCAGATTATCAAGTGCCCCTGCGTTAACGATTGCTTTTTATCGTATGTTTTTTTCTGTGCTTTTATTAATACCTTTAATGAAAAAAAGAAATATTGAAGAGTTTAAAAATATTAGTTCTAAGGCCTTGTTTCTATGTATCTTTAGTGGTTTTTTTCTAGCCCTTCATTTTGCGACGTGGATCACTTCATTAAGTTATACAACAGTTGCGAGTTCAACAGTTTTAGTAAGTATGCACCCAATTATTATACTCATTATTAAAGGGCTTTATTATAAAAAGAAAATACACCCAAAGATTGTATTAGGGGTTCTGATGACTTTTATTGGTAGTGCGGTTATTTCATATGCAGGCTTTGGTATGTTGGCTTCAGGGCAGCTCCTAGGGAATGGACTAGCCTTTGCAGGTGCTATTGCTGTTTCTTTTTATATACTCATTGGCGAAAAAGTAAGAAAAGATATGAGTGTCAATAGTTATACCTTTATTGTCTATTTGATGAGTTCAGTTTTCTTATTTATTTTTGTTACAATAGGACAAAGACCATTAACGAATTTTCCTTTGAGACAATGGGTATTGTTTTTAGCGTTAGCTGTATTTTGTAATTTACTAGGCCATAGTGTTTTTAACTGGGCCTTAGGTTATTTAGATTCTTCATTGGTTTCAATTATCATTATTTCAGAGCCAATTTTTGCTAGTATTTTAGCAATCTTTATTTTTAATGAAATTCCTCAAGGAAAAGAACTCATTGGTGGATTATTGATTATCAGTGGAATTGTTTACTATATTAGAACAGAGAAAAAATTAAAAAAGGAAAAGAGGAAAAAAGATGAAGTGGTACGCAGTCGTCATTAAAACAAAAGAAGAATATCTTGATTTAATATCAAGCTACTTACATAAAAGCGGATCTAATGGTGTCTTAGTTGAAGACTTTAAACCTATTCATTTAAACCATTTAAAGGGAGAAATTTCTTTAGAAAAGGAAGTTAAAGATCCGGGTTATATTCTTATTAAAGGGTATTTTACGAACTATAGTTCAGTTTTAGAGAAATTAGATGAAGCCTTTAATGATGAAATAATAGATATATTTGTAGAAGTTATAGATGATGATTGGAAGGAGGAGTGGAAAAAAAGTTTTAAAAGAATCCAAGTGACAGATAATATATTAATCAAACCCTCATGGGATTTAAATGAATCTAATAATAAAATACAAGTTTCCTTAGATCCAGGGATGGCATTTGGTACGGGGACTCATGAAACGACACGATTGACTTTAGAAAAACTTGAAAAGTATTTAAAAAAAGGTGATACTGTTTTAGATCTAGGATGTGGTAGTGGTATATTATCTATTGTGGCCTCAAAACTAGGGGCTAAAAGTATAACTGCTATTGATATAGATACTGATTCCATTGAGGCGTCAAAAGAGAACTTTAAAATGAATGGTGTTAAAAATATTACTTTACTACACGGTAATCTTCAAGATATATATTTTGAACAACCGGATATAATTGTAGCAAATATTTTGAGTGAAATTTTGATAAAGTTGATAGATGACATTGTTAAATGTATAGATGACAATAGTATGTTTATTTCTTCGGGCATTTCAACAGACAAACTTGAAGAAATGAAAAAACTCTATAAAGAAAAGGGATTACAAATTATAGATGAGGCAATCAAAGGACGTTGGTGCGTTATTGTAGCAAAAAAATAGAATATGCTTAGAAGGCAGGGCAAAAAATAACTTCTTATACGCATAATAGTTACTTATAATCACAAAATTGTGGTTATCTTTTTTTGTAAATAAATCAATAAAATGTTATAATATACATGCTTGGTGTAAAAATTATCCACATATATTTCTAAAATATAGATTAAAAGAAGTAATATAGCGTATATATATAAATATAGAAATGATCGTGAATAATAATATATCATTTGAAAAGAGTAAAATGGTTGATGGGGGAATGTCATATGAAAGATTTCAGAAAAAATATATTGATAATTGTATTCGTACTTATTATTGGCGTTTTAAGTACTGCCTGTGAAAGTGATCAACTAATAGAAGAGGAAAATACTTATTTATTAAAATTGAATGAAATAACTAAAAAAATAATTGAGAAAGATGGGGTGGCTGTTCAAAGTATATTAAATAGTGCCTATGACTCTTATGGTGATTTAGTAGAGAATATATACTTTGCTAATGCCTCTGGAAAAATGATCTTAAGTCCATCTCTACAGTTACCAGAGGACTATGATGCTAGAGGGAGAAATTGGTATAAAAAAGCGTTAGAAAATGAATTATATATGCCAAAACCTTATAAAAATGTTGTTATTGAAAAAAAAATTCAATCAGTATCGAAGGCAATTTATAAAGATGATGTTTTGATAGGTGTTATAGGAATGGAGTATGAACTAAAAGGTGCTTATGATTAAAAAAAATCAAAGCAGTCGGGGAAAATTTTTATTATTCAATTAAATATTTTATTGTCAGTCTATTATGAAATTTTTTTTAGTGCATGAAATTTTAGAAAAATTTTACTTTTAAAGGTTACCAAAAATGTCATCATTATGACAATAGCAATACCAATAATTTTTCTTAAAGTAATTGTAGAATCTAAAAGTATAGCTGAAGTAATTAGAGTAATGCCAGGCATGATATTATTATAAGCAGAAGAAATTGTTACACCTAAATATCTAATACCCAAGTTAAACAAATGATAACCAATGGCGGAGCCTAAAAGACTAACGAATAATAGATGGCTTAAGAGTTCAGTGGAGATACTAAAATTTGAAATATAATAAAATGTTTCTTTTTGAAAAAGCGTTAGAAATAGATTAATAAAGCCACCAGCAAAACTTTGGTACATAAGCATCACCAAAGCGTGATAGTTATTGATAATGTTTTCTACTCTAATGGTATAATAAATCCAGCCAATGAGTCCAAAGAACATTAAAAGAATTCCAAAAACTAAATGTATAGGGTTATTATTGAGTTCACTAAGATCTATTGCTAAATAAACACCAATGATCGAGAGAATGAAACAAACAACTGTGAAATAATTCGGTTTTATTTTTTTAATAAAACTATAGATAAAAGCTGTTAATAGTGGAACCATCGAACAAAGCAATGAACTTAAGGGTGCCGATATATATTTTAATGCAAAGGTAAAAAGAATGTAGTAAAAACTCATACCGAAAAAACCAGTGATTATGAATTCTTTTAAATCTTTTCTTGAGTGAATCTTTAAATCCAGTTTTAATAGTTTACAAAGTAAAAGAAGAAAACTACCAGCAATTAGAAATCTTAGCGCAATCAATAACATTGAAGGCATAATATCAACTAAAACCTTCATTGAGACGAAATTGATTGCAAAAATTGCTGTACCTAGAAATGCAAAAATACTGCCTTTTAATTCTTCCATAATTTCTCCTTTTCTAATATGAACCGGATTTTTTGAGTTCTCTTTTTTGATCTTGAACTAAAATAATTGCATAAATAATCATAAGAATACCTATGATTTGATTGAAATTTAAAGTTTCTTTTAAAAATAAAACGCTTAAAATAATACCCTCTAATGGCTCGAAGGTACCTATTATAGAAGCTTTTGCAGGTCCTATTAATTGGACACCTTTTTTTAGTGCAATAATAGCAATGGCTGTTGATACTGTCCCCATAACGCCTATCCCAAGCCATGCAGGTGATGGTATATTTAAATAAAAATCTTTTTGAATCAATGAATAAATAAAGAAAATCAAAGCACTAAAAGTATTGGTGTATGCTGCTAGAACTATACTATTCATTTGATCTAATGCTTCAATTTTTAAAGTCAAAAGATAGATACTATAGCCTAGAGCTGAAAGGATAGAAAAAGCCATACCCAAATAATTAATAGTAAAAAAGCCATTAAAAGCTATCAGAATTAAACCTGCAGAGGATACAAATATTGCTGAGATTTGATTTAATGGAATTTTTTCTTTAAATAAGAAAATTGAAAAAGCATTGACGATCAAAGGATAGCTGTAAAAAAGCATAACATGAATTGAGACCGGAATATATTTTACTGCAGAGAAATAAAACCCTGTTGTAGCAACATATATTATCCCACCAAGAAGAAATAAGAACCCGAATTGTTTTAAAGAAACTTTGTAGGGAATGGTATCCTTTTTAACATAAATATAGAGCCATAGAATTATGGAAGCCATTAAAAAACGCAAAGTTAACATTAAATTTGTTGATAGATTATAAGTGTATATAAATTTAGATAGCGGGGCAGCGACACCAAAGCCGGCGGCTGCCATGAGTACCAATACGTTTCCTTTTTTTTGAGCAAGCATTACACCCTCCATGACAAAAATTGGATTAAAGTAAATTCTATAATCACGATTATATTATATCAGAGGACTGAACAAGATACTAGTTCAAATGATAAATTATGGTCAGTATTGTTTATTGAAAAACGATTTAAATTATACAGTATTGAATTATTTTTAATTAAAAAAACTCCTAAAATCAGGAGTTTTTGATATTACTTATTATTTACAAGAAAAAGCGGAAAGCCCACTACTTCAGTGGTGGGCGTTTCAGTATAAATGTATTATTCTCTAAAGCTTTAAATGCCTCATTGAGTTCTTTTTCCGTATTCATAACGATGGGGCCACCCCAAGCAATTGGTTCATTAAGAGGCTCAGCAGCCATAAATAAGAATCTTGCGTCGGTGACACCTTTAATGTTGATGGTATCTCCTTTCGTAAGTAAAATACCTTTAATATCTTCGAAAGCAGCCCTTTCTCCTTGAATGCTTATTTCACCTTGAATGAGTAGTAAGAAGACTGTTTTATTTTCTGAAATTTCATATTTAAAAGGTTGATCTTTTTTTACTGAAATATCAAAATAAATTGGATCCACAAAAGTTCCTTTAACAGCACCTTCAATGCCTTTATAATTACCACAGATGACTCTGACTTCTTCTGTACCATCAGCGTAAATGCCAATATCATCTTTAGTAATCTCTCGATACGCTGGTTTCGTCATTTTATGTTCTTTAGGTAAGTTAAGCCAAAGTTGTGTTCCTAACATACGCTCAGAAGTCTGAGGCATCTCTTGATGGATAATACCACTACCAGCTGTCATCCATTGACAGCCATAAGGTTCAATAACACCACTGTTGCCTAAATTATCACCATGCTCTAGTGCTCCTTCAATTAGATAAGTAATTGTTTCGATGCCACGATGGGGATGCCAAGGAAATCCCTTTGTATAATCATCTGGATTTTTTGAATCAAAGAAATCTAATAGTAAAAAAGGATCGACATCCTTAATATCTCCTCTTGAAAAAATTCGATTAAGTTTTACTCCGGCACCATCTGATGATAGTCGTCCTGGGTAAGTTTCTTCAATACTTCTGATCATAATACCTCCTTGTATTCTCTAAATGTATAGATACCTGAAACAAGCAGTTTTAAACAAAAAAGCACAAATACTATTGTGTTCCCATAATGACACTTACAGTTTCGTAAGGCATATCAATATCGTTTTGTGTTAATGTTTTAAATACTTGTTCTCGCAAGTCATTTCTCATAACAATATGTTTTTTCTCATCTTTGATCCATACTCTAAAGATCAATTCAATATTGTAATCATTCATCTTATTTAAAACAACTTCTGGTTGAGGTGTTAACAGATATTCATCATTGTTTTCGACTAATCAAAATAAAAAATTTCTAATATTGTTTAAATTTTCATTTGAATCAACAGTAAAGACTATATTAATTCTTAAGTTAGGAAAATTTGTATAACCCGACTTTGGAACATAAATACATCTAGAATAATGAGTTATCGTTGATGTTACAACGTCTCTCATTATTTTTTTAAAATTTAAAACCTACTACTTGTAGTTCGTTAGATGATGGTGTATAATAGTAAGTAAATAGATTATGAAGGAGTTGACTATGTATCTGACTAAAGCAAAACGGTCAAATGGTAAGCATCAAATTAGTATTTCAAAGGCGATTAGAGATCCTGAAACTAAGAAAACAAAACGGGTACGAGTAAAATATTATGGTACTTTTGATCTAAAGACTAAAGAAGGAAAGAAAGCGCTCGCTATAGCAAAATCTGAATTAAAAGAGATGAATAAACTAGAAAAAGCTGCTAAAGGTTTTAATTCATTTAAAGATTTTATTACAACTACGCGAGAAACGGGACTTTCTTTAAATCATAAAAATATCGGCTATTTACCATACTTATCGATTTTTAAAGAATTGAAATTATCTAGCTTTTTCAATAAATTAACTAAAGATTCTAAGTTAGAATATAACTTCAGCGATATGATGTTTTATCAAGTGCTAGGAAGATTATTTAGTCCTTCAAGTAAACTTGACGTTGTTTCTAGAAAAGACGATTTTCTTTATGATTTCAATTTTGTTAATAATGATAACATTTATTCTTCTCTAGATGTTTTTTCTGGTTTTAATAAACATAAATCAAAAGAAATAACTGAAAAAATTATATTAGTTAAAAAAATGGAGGCACTTCTAGATACTGGTGATTCTGAAACTAAGAAAATACTAGAAGATAATATAGAAAATACATCTAGTGAAATTGAATTTCTTATAAGAGATTATGATAAAAATTTTGAAAATAATGAAAACAAATTATTTAAACATTTAAATAAACATATAGAAAAAATAATTCCAAACAGAAATATATCTTTGGCTTTTTATGACTGTACAACATACTATTTTGAATCATTTAATGAAGATGGTTTTAGAGAACGAGGCATGAGTAAGGATAACAAAAGAAATGAGACACAAGTAGTTATGGGACTTCTAATAGATTCAAATGGGATTCCTATATCCTATAGGCTTTTTAAAGGAAATAAACACGAATTACATACCATGGAAGATGTAATAGATGATGTATTAGAAAATTATGCAATAAAAGAAATAATTATAGTTGCAGATAGAGGATTGAATTCAAAAGCTAATTTAGAAATGATAAGAAGTAAAGGATTAAATTATATTGTAGGTTCAAAAAGCAGTTCGGTGCCTAAAAAAATAAAAGCTAAAAAATTTGATTCATCTTGGAATATAACTTCTAAAACAGATGCAAAATATAAAAGTGGATATATTACTGATACAAGAACAGTAATACAAAATGGTGAAGCATACGAAGAACTAATCATTAAAAAATATTCAGATTTATACAAAGAACGCGAGATGTTTAAACAAACCAAAATGTTAGAAAGAGCAAGAAAAAACATGAGAAATTTCACTATAAATTCAACAACAAAGTCAAAGAGTAAGTATTATAAAGCTTCAAAAAATCCAAAAGAAAAGATTAACGTAGAAATTGATGAGGAGAAAATAAAAAAAGAACAAGAAAGTTTTGGATATTTTTACATCGTTACTAATAAAGTAAATATGAATCCAGCAAATATAATGGTAGCATATAATTCTTTATATAAAATTGAAGAATCATTCAGAATACTGAAAACAAATTTAAAAGCAAGACCAGTATATCACTTTAAAGAAAGACGAATCAGAGCGCATTTTTTAATATGTTACTTGGCATTATTAATCCAAAGAGTATTAGAATACAAATTAGCTGAAAAAGAAGTTGAACTATCGACACATGAAATAATAAATGGATTAGAAGGACTTATTTTAGATGAAATAGATTACAAAGTTGACAAGTTATATATTTTATCAGATAAATTATTTGAAAGTAAAATAAACAAAGAAGTATTTAAGATTGATAAGAATGTAATTTTAAGCAATGAAATCTCTAAACTAAAAAAAAGAATGTAGTGAGCTTAATGCAAAAAATGGAAGTGCTAATAACACCTGAAAATAGATGTTATTAGCACTTTTTATGTTGATTTATGTTCCAAAGTCAGGAAAATAACCGTCAATTTTCCCCACAAGAACTTGCAGATTACGTACTGATCTAAAATAGATTAGTACGTTTTTTTATTTTAAAAAACCATCAATACAGCTACACCTACAATGGCAATAAAAGCACCTAATATAGCATTAAAACCAACATCTTCTTTAAACACCTTAATAGATATTGGAATAATCAATACTGGTGCAATGGCCATTATTGTTGAAGCAATACCAACAGAAGTATTTTTTATTGCTAATAATGAAAAAACAACACCTAATGCTAAACCAAATAATGCACCAATAACAATACTGATCATTACTCTTCTATTTTTAAACGCTTTTTTTAACTTGTACCACTCATTTCTATAAGCAAAAATAATAACAAGTCCCACAACGCCAGCTAAAATTCTAATTTGTGTTGCAGCAAATATATTTAATTCTCCCATACCCAGCTTTGAAAAAATTAAACCAACAGCTTGACCTAAAGCACCTAAAGATGCATAGACAATACCCTTAATCGGATGAGATAATTTTATTTTATTTTCATTTTGATCTCTAACCAATAATACAATAGTAATTCCAAAAATTGTTAAAGACATACCTATAATTGAATAAATTGATAAAACTTCATTAAATACAAAAAATCCTAAAATAGCAGATATAATTGGTGCGCCAGACATAATCAATAGGGACACTCTTGAACCCAACATGACAAAGGCATTAATTAAAAAGAAGTCTCCTAAAACAAAACCAACAAAACCCGAAATAGATAAAAATTTCCAAGAATCAAAAGGGATCCCGGATAACATTACACCATTGCCAGTAACAAATAAGATAACCCCTACAAAAATAAAGGCAAATATAAGCTTTAAAATATTCACAGTATTTGTTCCAACTTCTTTACCAGCGATTTCAAAGGCTATTGCTGTTATCATCCAACAAACAGCTGCCAATAATGCATAAATCTCTCCCATAACTTCCATTTCTTTTCCCTCCAATAATTGGTTAGTGACACTAAATTAATTTTACCATAAAATTCTATTATTTAAAATAATGATTTGATATTTTTCTGTTAGCATAGATTAGCCCATGTTATAATATAATTAGTTATTTAGTAAAGAGAAGTTACTTAAGGAGATGATTAGATTTGAGTTTTCATTTAGGCGCTAAAAAAGGCGAAATAGCCGATAAAGTATTATTACCAGGGGATCCCCTTCGTGCAAAATATATTGCAGAGAATTTCTTTAAAGATCCTGTTCAATACAACAATGTTAGAGGCATGGATGGTTATACTGGCACTTATAAAGGTGAAAGAGTTTCTGTTCAAGGAACAGGCATGGGCGTTCCATCTATTAGCATCTACATTACCGAGTTGATCAAAGAGTATGGTACTAAGAAATTAGTTAGAATTGGCACTTCCGGGTCTATTCAGGAAGACGTTAATATTCGAGACCTAATTGTACCTATGAGTGCATCATCTAACTCAAATTTGAATAATAAAATATTTGGCTTTGATACTTATGCACCAACGCCTAGTTTTAAATTGTTTAAAAATGCATTAAAAGCTTCAGAAGAGTTAAATTTACCATTTAAAAGTGGAAGCATTCTAACAAGTGATAATTTCTATTCTTACAACAAAGATTTTCCCCAACCATGGAAAGACTTTAATGTATTAGCAGTAGAAATGGAAAGCTCCGCATTATTTACTATTGCGAGTGAATATAATGTTGATGCTCTTACAATTTTAACTGTTAGCGATTCAATATTAACGGGAGAAACGATTACAAGTGAAGAAAAGCAAAACGCACTAAATGAAATGATCCGTCTTGCTTTAGAAACCATTATAAAATAAATGAGGTGACTTATGAGTTTTTCAGTTTTTGATTCACTGGGCCCAATTATGATTGGCCCTTCTAGCTCTCATACGGCAGGGGCAGCTAAAATTGGTTTAGTTGCAAATAAAATAGTTGAAAATAAGGTTAAAAGTGTTCTTTTCTATTTACATGGTTCCTTTGCAAAAACATATAAGGGCCATGGCTCAGATAAAGCATTACTTGCTGGGGTTATGGGTATGGATGAAAAAGATCTAAATATTAGGAATGCCTTTGCAATTGCAAAAAAAAGAGATATTTCATTTGATTTCATATTAAGAGACTTAGGCGACGTTCATCCAAATACTGTTTTAATAGAAATCACTACAACGGATGATAGTATTTTATCGATTCAAGGTTCTTCTATTGGCGGTGGCAGAATCATAATCAATCAATTAAATGGACTAAATGTCAATTTTAGCGGTAGTAATCCAACGATTATCACCAATCACAAAGATGTTCCAGGCATTGTTTCCAAAGTAACAGGCATCTTAGCCGAAAGAGATCTTAACATTTCTACTATGAGTGTTATACGCGAAGAAGATTCTGGCAATGCAAATATGATTGTTGAATTAGACCATCCATTTGACTATTCTATTAAAGAAAAATTATTAAATGAAGTGAGGGGTATCAACAAAGTCTACTTGTTTTAGGAGGAAATCATGAATTTTAAAAACGGCAAAGAATTACTAAAACTATGTAAAAAAGAAGAACTATCAATTGCTGAAGTTATGCTTCAAAGAGAAACTTCAAAATTTAACCTAACAGAACAAGAAGTCTTAGACAAAATGCAAGAAACAATAACAGTCATGGAAGAGTCTATTGAAAATGGTAAACTTGGCTCTAAGCTTTCTTTAACAGGTTTAATCGGCGGAGAAGCCAAATTGTTAGAAGAATATTCTTTAAAATACAATACTATTTCTGGCAAAAGTATACTTACTGGTGTCATTAGCGCTATGTCTGTAATGGAAGAAAACTCCAAAATGGGGAGAATCGTTGCTGCACCAACAGCTGGTTCATCGGGTATATTGCCAGGTACAATTATTTCAACTGCCAACCGTTTTAATATCTCTGATGATCTTGTGTCAAAATCTTTTTTTACAGCTTCTGCTATCGGTTATATTGTTTCAAGTAATGCGACTGTTTCTGGTGCAGAAGGTGGTTGTCAAGCTGAAACAGGAACGGCTTCCGCAATGGCAGCTGCAGCATTAGTTGAATTATTAGGTGGTTCACCTGAACAAGCACTATCAGCAGCAAGTTTTACTTTGAAAAATATTTTAGGTTTAGTTTGCGATCCTGTGGCCGGTCTAGTAGAATTGCCTTGTGCCAAACGCAATGCTCTAGGTGTATCCAACGCAATGTTATCGGCAGATATGGCTCTTGCAGGTATAGAAACTAAAATACCCTTTGATGAAGTCGTTGAAGCCATGTATCGCGTTGGCAAAAAAATGCATCCGGACCTTAAAGAAACAGCAGAAGGCGGTATTGCAGATACACCAACAGCAAGAGCTTTTGAAAAAAATATATTTAAATAAGAGGTGAAAACAATTAATTTTTCTATAGATGAACTAAAAAAAAGAAATATTTCAGAGTACTTAATTGGTATAAATATTGTTATATTTATCATAATGTTTTTAATCGATCCATCTTTTTCCACTAAAACAATTGTTAAATTTGGTGCTAAGGTAAATTTTTTAATTGCAGATGGGGAATACTATCGATTTATTACGCCAATGTTTCTACATTTAAGTTTCTATCATTTAGGTTTTAACTGCTTAGCAATTTACATTCTCGGACGAGATATTGAAACAATTTTTGGAAAGAAAAGATTTTTAGGAATTTATTTCTTTTCAGGCTTTATCTCTTCCCTTGCAAGCTTTTTATTCAATGCATCCATATCCGCCGGTGCTTCTGGAGCAGTCTTTGGTTTATTAGGGAGTCATATTTTTTTATATTTTACTTTTAAAGAACGGTATAAAAAAATTTACGGCAATAGCTTTTTAGTATTAATTGGTATAAATTTAGTCTTTGGATTTATCAGTCCGAATATTGATAACGTTGGACACTTAGGCGGTCTTATTGCTGGTATAATTGTTACTTATGCCGTACATATTAAAAACCATCCTTTTGATTTTAAACGCCAGTTAATAACATTCTTAGTTATCCCAATAATAACTTTAGGCATTACCTTTACTGGTATTTCAAACTATAAAGATTCGATCGACTACCATATCTATAAAGGTTTAACACTTATAAGAATGGAATCATATGATCAAGCAAAAGAGGCAATAGATCTTGGGGAAAGCAAATATCCTCAGTATTCTGACTTTGATTACTTAAGGGATTATATGAGTAAACAAATAAATAGTAATTAATGAATAAATTCTCAAAAGGCATATTTTTTATAACTTATGCCTTTTTTTAATGCAACGCATTTCCCTTAATAAGAAAACTATGATACACTCAATTAGTTAATTAATCATAAGCAAATAGAAAAGGATAAAAAATGAGTGAATTTAAAAAATTTGGTTTGGATCAAACCATCATAGAAAACTTAAAAAATCAATACATTACATCACCAACACCAATTCAGGACTTAACAATTAATGCTATTTTAGAAGGAAGAGATGTCATTGCCGAAGCCCAAACTGGAACAGGTAAAACCTTAGCATTTTTACTGCCAATGCTTCAATCCTTTGACTCTAATTCAAAAGATATTCAAGGATTAATCATCACACCTACAAGGGAATTGGCGCGACAGATTACTAAAGAATCAAAAAAAATTACTAAAGATACTGGATTAAAAGTCCTTTCAGTCTATGGGGGACAAGACATCAGTAAACAACTTAAAAAATTAAAAAATTCTGTTGATTTAATTGTTGCTACCCCAGGGAGATTATTAGATCATATGGCAAGAGGCACCATTGATCTTACCCATTTAAAAACTCTTGTTTTAGATGAAGCAGATCAAATGTTACATATTGGCTTTAAAAATGAAATTGAAAAAATTCTTAAAGAAGTGAACAAAGAACGACAAATGCTTTGTTTTTCAGCAACGATTAGTTCAAAGGTAAAAAAGTTAGCTTATCGCTACATGACTCAGCCAAAAGAAATTTCAATTAAAAAGAAAAAAGTAACCTTAGAAAACATTGAACAAAGAGTCATCACCACTTCGATGCGATGGAAACAAGAGGCATTGTTTAAAGAGCTCAATGAAAAGCGACCTTTTTTAGCAATTATTTTTTGTAGAACACAAAGAAGAGTCAATGAATTAGAAGAAGCAATGATCATAGAAAAATACAATTGCGCTCGTCTCCATGGAGGGATGAAGCAAAGTAAAAGACAGCAGGTTATGAGAAATTTCAAAAGTGCCGACTTACAATACTTAATCGCTACAGATGTTGCCGCCCGTGGGATTGATGTGAAAAACATTACCCATATATACAATTACGATTTTCCTGAAAGCCCTGAAGTTTATATTCATCGCATTGGCAGAACAGGACGTATGGGAGAACCGGGAAAAGCGATCAGCTTCGTTGCACCTAGAGAAGAAGAAACTTTAAATGCTACTGAAAAGAAAATAAAAATGAAAATACCCTCAACACCATACAAAAAATACTATTCTTAAATTATAGAATAGTATTTTTAAATTAGTATTTTCCCCTACAGTTTCAAGGGGTAATTTCCCATTATATTTCATATATATTGT
>Ga0209414_1000239_pt1 | contig 25845 bp, 24 predicted proteins | sample LakVidmifraction_4_FD_181154 | JGI IMG/M metagenome (GOLD analysis project Ga0209414, IMG submission 181154) | Hypersaline microbial communities from Lake Vida, Antarctica - Brine Hole Two &gt;0.2 micron (SPAdes) (version 2) | ecosystem: Environmental > Aquatic > Non-marine Saline and Alkaline >...
AAATAAATAGCAAGCCCTAAAATGTAAAAAAAGCGTGAAACGTCTTCAAAATCGAGGCAAATTAAGTTCGTAAAAGTTTTTATCGGACAATACTGATTACGAATTATAAGAGTCGGCTGGAAAAGCCGACTTTTTTTGTGCGCATTATTTACGCTCAATATTTCTTCTATATCCTATAAAATTTAAGCTTTTAGTGCGCGTAATCTGCTTCAGAACAGGGGTAGAAACAATTATTGTTTAAATAATTTTCCGCAAGCTTGTCTCAAAACAGTTTATTTGTATTTTTGAGCCCTAAATTTGTGCGGATGAATTATATATTATTTGACGGTTCTGCGAGGGATCAATTATTACCGTTTACCTATACACGGCCAGTTGCCGACATAAGAATAGGAATTCTTACCATTAGGGAAAAATGGGAATACCTATTAAAAACTACCACTTCTACGATTACTGAAGACTATTTAGCTGAAAAATGGCCCCTGGTAGAATTGGAAGAAAATGTGATGATTAACGCTTCTTTTCTTCCGAATCCTGAATTTTTAAAACAAATAGAAGATCTTAAACCCAATCAGGCTATATTTTTTGGGGAAGATATTGTGGCTTTTCACGCCTATGAAGATCAGGAAGTTGTTTTAGACAACTATGAGCATCTTGAACTGGCGGGAGAAGTGCTGCAGCTTAAACACTCCTGGGATATTTTTTCAAAAAACGGTGAAGCTTTAGAAGCCGATTTTGATATGCTTACTAAAGATCGAGAATCTCAGCCTATCCACGAATCTAATTACACAAAAAATGCGGAAAGGATTTTTATAGAGGAAGGCGCCGAGGTTGAAAATTGCTCATTAAATGCGTCATTTGGCCCAATTTATATAGGAAAAAATGCGAAAGTGCTGGAAGGCAGTCTTATAAAAGGAGCGTTTGCGGTATGTGAGGAAGGTTTGATAAAAATGGGAGCTAAAATTTATGGTCCTACTACCATTGGTCCAGGTTGTCGCGCCGGGGGAGAAATAAATAACGTGGTTCTTTTTGCAAATTCCAATAAAGGGCACGACGGGTATTTAGGTAATTCAGTTATAGGAGAATGGTGCAATCTTGGTGCCGACACCAATAGTTCCAATCTTAAAAATAATTATGCTGAAATCAGGGTTTGGGATTATGAATCTGAAAGTTTCGCTAAAACCGGACTGCGATTTTGTGGACTAATGATGGGGGATCATAGCAAATGTGGCATCAATACCATGTTTAATACGGGAACAGTAGTAGGCGTAAGTTCCAATATTTTTGGCGCCGGATTTCCAAGGAATTTCATACCCAGTTTCAGTTGGGGTGGGAACGCAGGAATGAGTACTTACAAAACAGAAAAAGCTTTTGAGGTTGCTGAGATTGTAATGACCAGAAGAAAAATTCCTTTTTCAGAAGAAGACAAAAAAATATTAGAGCATATTTTTGAAGAAACCAGTAAATATAGAAGAGGGTAAATTTGGAGATTTGAAGATAGGATAATTTGAAAATGCTTTGTTTCAGGTAAACTACCTCGAAGCAAGCCCACAAGGTATTGAGCTGAAGAAGTAAAAAAATTTCGACGCAAGCCTTGGAACATTTCAAATCTCACTTAGTGAGTAAACTTCGGTTTTATCTTCAAATTTTCAAATCGGCATATTTTCAAATTAATCTTTTACCTTTGCAAACTGAAGTAAATTACTATGGATCAGTCAAAAAAAGTAGCTTTTTATACATTGGGTTGTAAGCTCAATTTTTCAGAAACCTCTACGATTGCCAGATCTTTTAAAGACGAAGGTTTTACGCGGGTGGATTTTTCTCAAAGAGCCGATATTTATGTGATCAACACGTGTTCCGTTACCGAAAATGCCGATAAACGTTTTAAAACGATCGTAAAGCAGGCTCAAAAGGTTAACGAAGATGCTTTTGTGATAGCGGTAGGCTGCTACGCACAGCTTAAACCTGAAGAACTTGCCGATGTTCACGGAGTGGACCTGGTACTGGGCGCTACCGAAAAATTTAAAATCACTCATTATCTCAACGATCTTACTAAAAACGAGATAGGAGAGGTGCATTCTTGCGAAATAGATGAAGCCGATTTCTATGTAAGTGCTTATTCTATTGGCGATCGCACCCGTGCTTTTCTAAAAGTTCAGGATGGTTGCGATTATAAATGTACTTATTGTACTATCCCATTGGCTCGTGGAATTTCACGAAGTGATAAACTGGAAAATGTGCTGACAAATGCTGCGGAAATTTCAGCAAAAGGAATTAAGGAAATTGTGCTCACCGGAGTGAATATTGGGGATTACGGAAAGGGGGAATTCGGAAACAAAAAACACGAACATACTTTTTTAGATTTGGTAAAAGCTTTAGATGAAGTTCCGGGCATCGAACGTTTGAGAATTTCATCTATAGAACCTAATTTGCTTAAAAATGAAACTATAAATTTTGTGGCGCAGAGCAATACTTTTGTGCCTCATTTTCATATTCCCCTACAAAGCGGAAGCAATGATTTGTTAAAGTTGATGAAACGGCGTTATATGCGCGAGCTTTATACCGATAGGGTAGCGCAAATAAAATCTAGAATGCCCAATGCGTGTATTGGGGTAGATGTAATTGTTGGTTTTCCCGGCGAAACCGAGGAGCGTTTCCTGGAAACTTATAATTATTTGAATGAAATGGATATTTCCTATCTGCATGTGTTCACCTATTCAGAGAGAGATAATACCCCGGCAGCAGAAATGGATGGCGTAGTGCCCACGAAAGTGAGAAAAAAACGCAGTAAAATGTTACGCGGACTTTCAGCCAAAAAACGCAGGTCTTTTTATGAAAGTCAGTTAGGGAATATTTGTACCGTGTTATTTGAAGGGGAGAACAAAGAAGGTTATATTCATGGGTTCACGGAGAATTATGTAAAAGTAAAGGCGCCCTGGGATCCTGCAATGGTAAATACGCTACACCAAATAGAACTCACCGAAATTGATAAAGATGGTTTGGTGAGATTCGAATTTGCTCCGGCTGGTATTGCTGTTTAAATGTTTATTCCTACCGGTAAAAGGTTTTTATACTTTCTTCGGTTTTTTCGTATAAATTTCACAATCTCTGGGCTGGTAGGCATTACTCTTGTATTTCTTTCTTTAATTTCTTCTAAAACCGCTTCTATAAATGGATCTAAATATCCCTTTTCCTTTAAAACTTCAGGCATCATTACCTTGGTTAGGAATATTTTTCGGTCTTGTTGGGCGTATTCTATGGTTGCAAGCTGTTTTTCTATGGTAGTTTCAAATTGTCTTGAAAATTCGTTATCTGTAATGATTATTTCTTCCGTATTCATCATTTCTATAATTTAAGTTTATCACTAAAAAAATTTATACATTGGCCGTTTTCACTTCCTTTCTTTGAACTTTAAAATATTTTGCAGATTCTAATTAATATTTTTCAGGATTTTTCCTGAATTAATTTATAAAAATTCTTTGGTGAGTTCGAGCTCATTTAAACTTTTTGGGTTGTAGCGAAAATCAGTGATTTTGTGACCAGTTGAAGGCTTTTTTAAGTTGCATAGCAAGGCTACGGAAGGAAAAAAAGACGAAAAATGGGCACAAAAAGACAATTTTTTAGCCAATAGAAAAAGTCTAAACGAGTTCTTACTGTAAAGGTAGATAATTAAAGCCTTAGTTGCTGAAAAATTGGTAAGCTTTAAAAAAAGTTGAAGTTTTCTGAAAATCTCCATTATTTTTAATCTTTGGTTGTGAAAGCCAAATAAATAGCAGTAATTTTGAATAGGTAAACTACCTTTGAAGCAAGCCTACCCGAACGAGATAGGCTTGCTTCGAGGCATCAAGTTGAAAAATTTAAAATAATTCGACGCATCCCGAAAGCTTTCGGGACAGAGCATTTCAAATCTCACTTAGTAAATTTAGGGCTTTAAGCTAATTTTGAGTGTTATATACTTGTTAAAATGAAGGAAGAGAAAGAGGTGATTCACGTTTACTTTATGCCTGGAATGGCCGCGAATTCATCTATTTTTGAATTTATAAAATTACCGGAAGACCAATTTAAAATGCATTTTTTAAAATGGATTATTCCTAAAAAAGAGGAAAGTCTTAAACACTATACTCAGCGCATGAACCGGTATATTAAACATGAAAATGCCGTGTTGATTGGTGTTTCTTTTGGTGGGATTATCGTTCAGGAAATGGCCAAAAACCTTAAGCTTAGACGCTTAATAATTATCTCTAGCGTAAAATGCCGGGCAGAATTACCACCACGCATGCGGTTTGCTGCCAACACAGGCCTTTATAAAATAGTACCAACCAGTTTGCTAAATTATGTTGATCATTTTGAAAAGATCGCCGTAGGGGATTTTATAAAGAAAAGGGCTAAATTGTACAGGCAGTATCTTTCGGTAAGAAATGAACGTTATCTTAATTGGTCGATTAAAAATATGGTGCTTTGGGATTGTGATGAAGTAAATATGAATTTAGTGCATATTCATGGAGAAAAAGACGAAATTTTCCCGATAAAGAATATTTCGAACTGCATAAAAGTTAAAAACGGAACGCACATAATGATTTTGAATCGTTTCCGTTGGTTTAATAAATACTTACCCGAGATAATACTTTCAGGTAAACTTAAAGAAGAAAAATAAAAATTTATATACATGAAAATTATCAAATCTGCTTTAATTTTAATTGGAATTTCCGCAATTATTTTTGTAAGTATAAACGCTACCCAACAAACATCGGTTGAAGAATCGAATGTCAAAAAGAACAATACAACTAAAAAGGACAGGCCGGTAAAAGATTATAATATTTACGCGTTGCCCATGCCAGAGGATGTAAATTTTGCTGGGGAGGAGGTTCCAATAGACGATCCCGATATTTACGAAAGAATGGATCGGGAATTATTGGTGAATACCTACTGGCAGTCTAACGCCTTGTTATTGTTTAAACGAGCAAATAAATATTTTCCTTTAATAGAACCTATTTTAAAGGAAGAAGGGGTGCCAAATGATTTTAAATATCTGGCCGTAATTGAAAGCGGATTAACCCAGGCGGTTTCCCCGGCTGGAGCCAGAGGCTTTTGGCAAATTATGACAGGAACGGGCAGGGATTATGGGTTGGAAATAAATGACAATGTGGACGAGCGATACCATATTGAGAAAGCAACCCGGGTAGCTGCAGATTATCTTAAAAAAGCTAAGAAGAAATTTGGAAGCTGGACTCTTGCAGCGGCAGCATATAATGCAGGAAACAGGGGAATACAAAGACAACTCGACCGCCAAAAGGTAAATGATTATTACGAATTGCTATTGGGCGAAGAAACAGGCCGTTATATGTTTAGAATCCTTGCTCTAAAAGAAATATTAAGCCATCCCAAAAAATATGGGTTCAATTTTGAAGAAGACCAGCTTTATCAACCAATTTCTACAAGAACGGTAAAAGTAGATACCGTAGTTTCTGATTTTGCCGATTTTGCCAAAAGCTTCGACATTAACTATAAAATTCTAAAAATTCATAATCCCTGGTTACGGGAGGCACATTTAAACAATGCATCTCGAAGGGAATACGAAATAAAAATTCCGGAGAAAAATACTTATACCGCTGTAAAATAAATGAGTTACATTCTGGATAATTTTTGGTGGTTGCTTTTAGCCCTCAATTTTCTGCTCGTATTTGTTACGGCCGGTTATGAACTTATGCACTTTAGGGAACCGGTAAAAAGCATTTCCCTTATTTTCGCCCTTTTCGTTTTACCGGTAATTGGGCTAGCTGTTTATTATTTTTTCGCTCAGGAGTTTCGCAAAAGCAAGCTTTTTAACCGCAAAAAACTCTATGACCAGGAGGTTATAAAACATTGGGATAAGAAATTAATTTTAGGTGAAAAAGGTCTGCACGATTATAAAAATGACTGTATCGATAAGAAAATAAAGCTGGTTCATTTACTCCAAAACAACCAATCTAAACCGGTTACTTTTAAAAATAAGGTGAAAATATTACTCAATGGCGAAAATAAGTTCTCAGCTTTATTTGAAGATATAAAGCAGGCTAGGCATCATATTCACCTGGAATATTACATTTTTAATAGTGGTTTATTAGGAAATCGCTTAATCCTCCATTTGTGTGAAAAAGCAGATGAAGGAGTGAAAGTGAGGGTGAGTTACGATTATGTGGTTAGCCGGCTATCTTCTGCAGCGATAAAGAAAATGAAAGCACACGACATAGAAATCTATCCCTTTATGCCCGTTTGGTTTCCTAATCTAACCCGAAAGTTAAACTATAGAAACCATCGCAAAATGGTGATTATAGATGGCAGAATTGGTTATGTAGGGGGTATAAATATTTGTGATGAATATGTGAATTTTGAAGAAAATCCGAAAGAAAAACTATTTTGGCGAGATACCCATCTTAGAATTGAAGGCCATGCTGTAAAATCTTTGCAGGTGCAATTTATTCTGAATTTTAATTTTATTAGTGGAAAAGAGCTAAAAATTGGAGATTCATTTTTTCCGAAGATAAAACCATCTGAAAAAACTGCGGTACAAATTGCTGCCAGTGGTCCCGATACCGATTGGCAGAATATTATGGAAGCTATTTTTACCGCTATTAATACAGCTGAAGAGACTATTTTTATTACCACCCCATATTTTATTCCCAACAATCAAATTTTAACCTCCTTGTGTACCGCCAGCAGAATTGGCATAGAAGTGAAGATGATAATTCCAGAAATTGGAGATTCGGTTATTGCAAGGTATGCCACCAATTCTTATATTGAACAGCTTTTGGAATCTGGGGTGCAGGTTTATCAATACCAAAAAGGCATGGTGCACGCAAAAACGATGGTTGTAGATAGAATGCTTAGCAGTATAGGTTCCTGCAATCTGGATAATCGTAGTTTTGATATCAATTTTGAAATAAATGCCATATTGTATGATAGAAAAGTGGCTTCAGAAATGACAGAAATCTATCATCAGGATTTAGAAGAGTGTAAAGAATTGAGCCTAAAAAAATGGTTGCAAAGACCCGCCGCGGAAAAGGTAAGGGAAGCCCTGGCAAGGCTTTGGGCGCCTTTACTTTAATTTGGTGAAGTCCTCCATTCGGCTTTTTTATCGAGGATTACTTCCGAAGCATTTTTAATTAAATTTTTAGAAATTGCCAATTCCATCGCTTCATAATTCATTTGAAATGAATCTTCTTTACTTAAACTATAGGGATGAGCTATACTTCTGCTTATTTCCACAATTCTACGATCTCCAGAAATTAAATAATTACTTAGTCCTAAAGCATGTTTTAGTTGTCGCACTACAAAGGAATGTGTATTTTGAGTTTCATCTATATATAAAACCGTAATATGGGCATTAAATTTTTTTGAACCTTGTTTTGCTTCTTGCAGTTTATTCCAGAATAGGGCCACAAAATCAATCTTGTTCTTGTACTTATTGGCAAGTGCATTTAAGGCGGAAATCTCTCCTTTTCCCGATACGCACCAGGAAGCGTAGGTTAATAGAAATACGGGCTTTTTAAAGCTGTAAAGTGAAATTTCCTTATTCTTGAGATTTTGAAACCTAAAATTATCTATATAAGTTCCTTCTAATTTATTGGTTATAAAACTTTCAAAAAGCGCTGTAGCTTCCTCATAGTTTCTCGCGCGGTATGCAGTTTTGGCCTTTTGGTCATATTTGGGTAAGTGCATAGCAAGAGCCTTAGAGAAATAGACTTTTGTGTCTTTCGCTGTTTGGGCCTGCAGCTTAATTCCTGCAATGAGTAGTAAAAAAAGGAGTAGAACTCTCTTCATGCACTTTGCTTTTTCAGATATTGCAAAGTTACTTTAGAAAAGCCTATTACTGAAAAATTATCGTTGAAGCACCGATATTTCTGTTAAAATTATCGAGTTGTAAATAAAATCACTGTTGTCCGGTAAAGAATCAAGATCGCTACGCTAATAGAATCAAGAAAAAAGACTCAATTGTAACTAACTGATAAACAGCATTAACTATTTTTTTGTGCTTCGGAAAACACATATCGTCAATATAAATAAGTAGCAAGCCCAAAAATGTAAAAAAGCTTCAAATAGGACCAAATTAAGTACTTAAAAGTTTTTATCGGACATTACTGAAATAAAATCAGAAAAATTAAATTTTCTTCATTTGTTGCTTCATCATTTTTATTTGGTCTTTAAGCATTCCGTGTTTATCCAGTTTTTTAGCCTCGGCCAATAAGTTGGTAGCTTCTCTTTTTCGCCGTTTAGTCATAGATATACCAGCAAGGTTTAATTTGGCCATAGCCAAATCTTGATCCATAGCTAAACCTAATTTAATAGCTTTTTTAAAAAATTTCTCAGCCTTGGTGATATTGGTTTGGGAAAGCATGAGCCCGTGCAAGTACCAGTAATAACCTTGTTGCTTTTGCGTTAGCGCAGTTTCCGGGTTTTTAATCTTATCGAGCCATTTTTTTGCACCGTCAAAGTCTTGTTTTCTGAGCCTTAAAAAGGCCAGTAATATCAACTCATTCTTAAAATATAGGAAGATAAAAATTAGTGATAATAGGATAAACATAATCCCATTACCAATATTTCCTTCTATAAACTGCCAAACTGCCAAACCGATCACGGCTGCAGCTAAAATTAATTTGAGATTCTTATTAAACATAGACGCTTTAAATTTGGAAGCCGCAAAGGTAAGAAAAACAATTAAAAATATTTTTTATTTAGCTCTTGTAATACTTAAAAAGCTTTGTATATTTGCACGCAGTTTTACAGAGACTTATAAAAACGATTTATCAGAAGATTTAAAGATACTTAAAATGAAAAGAACGTTTCAACCATCCAGAAAGAAAAGAACAAACAAGCATGGCTTTAGAGAAAGAATGGCTAGCGCTAATGGAAGAAAAGTCCTCGCCAGAAGAAGGGCTAAAGGAAGAAAAAAATTATCTGTATCTTCTGAAAACAGACATAAGCATTAATGATAATTAGCTTTTAAAATATATAAAGGTGTTACTTTTTTAAGTAACGCCTTTTTTTATACCCAAACGCTTCCTATTTTTATAAAAAATAATATTTTTCTTCAACATTCACAAATATGCCCAAAAACAACCAGCTTAAAAGTATTTTAATAATAGGTTCTGGACCAATTGTAATTGGCCAGGCCTGCGAGTTTGATTATGCAGGAACCCAATCTTTGCGATCCCTGCGAGAAGATGGAATTGAGACGATTCTTATCAATTCCAATCCGGCTACTATTATGACCGATCCTTCTATGGCCGATCATGTTTATTTGAAGCCCCTTACCACTAAATCTATTATTGAGATTTTAAAAGATCACCCGAATATTGATGCAGTTTTACCAACCATGGGAGGACAAACAGCATTAAATCTTTGTATTGAAGCCGATGAAAAGGGAATTTGGGAAGATTTTGATGTAAAGCTAATTGGGGTTGATATTGATGCGATTAATATCACCGAAGATAGGGAGAAGTTTAAGCAGTTAATGGGAAGAATAGATATCCCGGTAGCTCCTGCAAAAACGGTAACTTCTTATCTTCAGGGAAAAGAAGTAGCCCAGGAATTTGGTTTTCCGCTGGTAATTAGAGCTTCTTTTACTTTGGGCGGAAGCGGCGCTTCCTTTGTACATAGCCAGGAAGATTTTGAAGAAATGCTTACCAGAGGGCTGGAAGCTTCCCCAATTCACGAAGTCTTAATAGATAAAGCCCTTTTGGGTTGGAAAGAGTATGAATTGGAACTTCTAAGGGATAAAAACGATAATGTTGTTATTATTTGTTCCATAGAAAATATGGATCCCATGGGCATCCACACCGGAGATTCCATTACCGTAGCCCCAGCTATGACTTTAAGCGATACTACTTTTCAACGTATGCGCGATATGGCCATTAAAATGATGCGTAGTATTGGGGACTTTGCCGGGGGATGTAATGTGCAATTCGCGGTAAGTCCAGATGAAAAAGAAGATATTATAGCGATAGAGATTAACCCAAGGGTTTCCAGGTCTTCGGCATTGGCTTCTAAAGCAACCGGATATCCAATTGCGAAGATTGCCACAAAGCTCGCCATTGGCTATCATTTAGATGAACTGGAAAACCAGATTACTAAATCTACCTCGGCTTTATTCGAACCCAGTCTGGACTATGTAATTGTGAAAATTCCGCGATGGAATTTCGATAAGTTTGAAGGCTCTGACCGCACTTTGGGACTGCAAATGAAATCTGTAGGAGAAGTAATGGGAATAGGCCGTTCTTTTCAGGAGGCCTTACATAAAGCGACTCAATCCCTTGAAATTAAAAGAAACGGATTGGGAGCTGACGGGAAAAGCTATACCAAATATGACGAAATTATAGAAAAGCTTACCTATGCCAGCTGGGATAGGGTGTTTGTGATTTACGACGCTATCCAGGCGGGAATTCCGCTAAGCCGTATTCACGAGATTACTAAAATAGATATGTGGTTCTTGCGCCAATATGAAGAATTATATGCGCTGGATGTAGAAATTTCAAAATACGATAAAGAGTCGCTTCCTAAAGATTTATTGTTGGAGGCCAAACAAAAAGGTTTTGCCGACCGACAAATAGCACATATGCTGGGATGTTTGGAAAGTGAAGTGCACACAAAACGAGAAGAGCTTAACATTAATCGGGTATATAAGCTCGTAGATACCTGCGCTGCAGAATTCAAAGCGGAAACGCCTTATTATTATTCTACTTTTGAAGCTGAAATTGAAACTCCAGATGGGAATCGATATGTAGCCAACGAAAGCCAGGTAAGCGATAAAAAGAAAATTGTAGTTCTAGGCTCGGGACCTAACCGAATTGGCCAGGGAATAGAGTTCGATTATAGCTGCGTACACGGCGTGCTGGCTGCGGCCGAATGCGGTTACGAAACCATTATGATAAACTGTAATCCCGAAACCGTTTCTACCGATTTTGATATTGCCGATAAGCTTTATTTTGAACCGGTTTTTTGGGAACATATTTATGATATTATCCGGCACGAAAAGCCCGAAGGCGTTATCGTACAGCTTGGGGGACAAACCGCCCTTAAATTGGCAGAAAAACTAGATCGCTACGGAATTAAGATTATGGGCACCAGTTTTAAAGCTCTGGACCTTGCCGAAGATCGTGGTAGTTTTTCAAAACTACTGCAAGAGAATGATATTCCTTATCCTGAATTTGGTACTGCTGAAACCGCAGATGAAGCCTTGAAACTCGCCGATGAATTAGATTTCCCAATCCTGGTGAGACCTTCTTATGTGTTAGGCGGTCAAGGCATGAAGATTGTGATTAACAAAGACGAGCTCGAAGAAACCGTTGTGGATTTACTTAGAAAAATTCCGAATAATAAATTATTGTTAGACCACTACCTGGATGGAGCCATAGAGGCCGAAGCCGACGCGATTTGCGATGGGGAAGATGTGTACATAATAGGTATCCTGGAACATATAGAACCCTGCGGTATCCACTCTGGCGATTCTAACGCTTTGCTTCCGCCATTTAACCTGGGAGATCTGGTAATGCAACAAATTAAAGATCATACGCGAAAAATTGCGCTGGCTTTAAATACTGTTGGTTTAATCAATATTCAATTTGCTATAAAAGACGATATGGTTTATATTATAGAAGCCAATCCCAGAGCCTCCAGAACGGTTCCTTTTATCGCCAAGGCATATAAAGAGCCTTATGTGAATTATGCGACCAAAGTAATGCTTGGGGAAAAGAAGGTTAAAGACTTTGATTTCCAGCCACAAATAAAAGGTTATGCAATTAAACAACCGGTATTTTCGTTTGATAAGTTTCATAATGTAAACAAACAATTGGGACCCGAAATGAAAAGCACGGGAGAAAGTATTCTCTTTATAGACAGCCTACGTGACGATGCGTTTTACGATTTGTACAGTAGGAGAAAAATGTATTTGAGTAAATAATTAAGATGATTAGAGTTTAAAAAGACGAGGTTGTCTCAAAATTTGACTACCAGCATTGCAGATTGTTTTGCATCTCGCAATGACGAATATTAGCTTTTTTGAGACAGCCTCGTGTACTATTATTCTGCAAAGTAGCAGCTTAGCCTTTTAAGAAATATGAAAGAACTGGTATTAGTAATAGGTGGAATTTACGGAACACTCGCGGTGGTTTTTGGAGCTTTTGGCGCGCATGCTTTAAAAAAACGTTTTAGTGAAGAGCAACTTAAAAGTTTTGAAACAGGGGTAAAGTACCAGATGTATCACGCGATTATACTTATTATTTCTGGCATTGTGTTTCCGTTTATTGGGCTCTTTCAGCAGCTTATCGCTTATTTTTTTATTATAGGAATTTTTCTTTTTTCCTTTAGTATCTATGGCTTATGCTTAAGTGCTTCGGCAGGAAAAAAAATAAAAGTTTTAGGGCCCATTACACCACTTGGCGGACTTTTACTTATTCTGGGTTGGATTCTCTTTACCGTGGAAATTTCATCAATTGCAGCTTATCTCTAAGGCTTTCTTCGGAAATAAGGTGTGTAGGTTATTTTTTGAACAAAGCTTCAACTTCAGTAACCATTTTTCTTTTGCGATACCTTTCAGCAAAATAGGCGATGATAAGCAGTTGCAAAGAATGAAAAAGCATAACTGGTAAGAGTAAAAGTCCTGTATTGGCTGAATTTCCAAAAATAATCTTAACCATAACCGAGCCGTGAATCAATGATTTTTTGGTTCCGCAGAATTGAGCGGTAATTTTATCTTTTATGCTCAAACCTAGAAAATTACTCGTGAATCCCAGTCCGAAATAGACTACAAAGAACAGGAGTAATATACATAGAAACAGTTTTAGAAGGTCATTAACACCTACCGAAGTAAATATGCCCGAGGTAAAAGAGTTACTGAAACTTGAATAGACAATTAAGATTATAGTTGCTTTATCTAAAAGGCTTAATTTTTTAGCGTGTTTCCTGGCAAAAGCCCCTAAAAATTTTTGGAAGATTAACCCTAAAGTAAGAGGCAGTATAATTTGCCAACACAGTTTTATTAAAACATCCAAAAATTCAAAATCAGCATTTTTGCTCAAGAAAAAACTAAGCCAGATTGGCGTGGCAAAAATCCCTATTAACCCAGATAAACTGGCGTTAAAAATAGCTGTCGGCAAATTTCCTTTAGCCAAAGAAACCATTACAATAGAAGAAGAAACCGTAGAGGGCAGCGTGCATAAAAAGAAAAGCGCGATCCAAATATTTGAATCTCTTCCGGCTTCAAAAAATGGAATGAATAGCAGTCCCAGCAGGGGGAAAATCACAAAGGTAGTAAGTTGTACAAGAAGGTGTACTTTATAATTTAATAAACCCAGCTTGAATTCTGCCGGCGATAATTTGAGTCCGTAGAAAAAGAAGATAAGACCAATCCCAATATCGGTAATGGTTTTTAACGGCAACAAATCAATTCCCTGCGGAAGAAGCCAGGCGAATACGATTGCCACAAAAATAGCTGCTATGAATCCGTTGAATTTCAACTTATTTAACGTTCAATCTTTACATTATACTGGTCCAGGGAATCAATGTATTCTTCCGAAGAAAAATCGGTTTCCAGAAATTCTTTTTCCCGATTAAGTTTCATCTTTTTACGTTTGGTGCTTTTAGCAAATCTTCTAATATCATTATCATTAGATAGAATTAAGCCCGGCACCTTAATGGAATTGCCATCTTCATCTTTAGCCACCATGGTAAAATAAGAAGAGTTACAATGTTTTTTAACGCCGGTTCTAATGTTTTCGGCTTCCACACGAATGCCAATCACCATAGAGCTGTTGCCCACATAATTCACCGAGGCTTTCATAGTAACCAGTTCTCCAATCTCTATGGGTTCAAGAAAATCTACGGTATCGACACTCGCGGTCACGCAATAGGCGCCAGAGTGCTTGGAGGCGCAGGCAAAAGCGATACGATCCATAAGGGAGAGCACGTAGCCCCCGTGGATTTTTCCGTTGAAATTAGAATGTGAAGGCAGCATTAATTCTGAAATATCTACCTGGGATGCTGTAACTTTTTTAAACTTAGTCATATTTATCTGTCTCTAAAATGTGGGGATTGGGATTCTTCTAATTCAGTGATAAAATACGTACTATCGCCCCAAAAACTAAAAGTACTATATCGTTCTATATAAGTGAGTTTTACATAATTCCCCTCGTTTTCCTGAAGTTTTTTTACCACCTCCTTTTTATGGTCTAAGACCGAAAACTGAAAGATTTGAGCGCCGCTAATTCCCTGGCTAATTTCGCCTTCCCAGGTCTTGAAAATCGCTCCTTTTCGGCTGAATTTAATTAACTCTCCGCTACGGGTTCCCTTACTGTAAGGCACAAAATAAATAAATGCAAACCAGGCGAAGAAGAGTAATACAATTACTCCCAGAATACCATAAAGTGTCTTTTTCATAAGTTTAAGTTATTTTCTTCGGTTTTACTCACTAAGTGAGATTTGATCCCCGAGTAATGTCGGGAGCTCGAAGGCTTGTGTCGAAATTGTTTTTAATTTTTTCAATCTAATGCCCTATCGGCCTGCCCGAAATAGTTTACTGAGACTCCAAATCTTCATCTTCAAATTCTTCTACAGTAAGTAATTTAGGATCTATTTGTTTACTGGCTTTCGCTCCCAAAACTTTTAATCTTTCCACACGTTTTAGCAAGTTACGTTTTCCGGTAAGCTTTTTCATCGCGGTATCATAAGAGTTTTGTACGGTGCCCAGCTGTTTGCCAATTTTAATAAGCTCTTCGGTCAAATTGGTAAATGAGTCGTATAAAGCCCCGGCCTGGGTAGCGATGGCAATGGCATTTTGTTTTTGTTTTTCATTTTGCCACATACTATCTATGGTTTTTAAAACCGCAAGTAGAGTAGTGGGTGTTACTATAATAATGTTTCTATCGAAAGCTTCGGAATATAAGCCCGGATACTCATTGGCAGCTACCGCAAATGCAGCCTCTATGGGAATAAAAAGCAACACAAAATCTGGACTCTCCATTTGATAAAGCTGATGATAATTCTTTTTGCTCAACTCATTTACCCTGTTTTTAATAGCCGTAATATGAGCTTTCAGGTTTCTGTCTTTTTCTAGTTGTTCAGTTTCGTTGCTAAAACGCTCGTAGGCATTCAGGGATACTTTAGAATCTACGATCATTTTTTTATCGCCAGGTAAGTTAATAACTACATCAGGTAAAACGCGTTTCCCATCGGCATTAGTAAAACTCTGTTGCACGTCATATTCGCTCCCTTTTTGCAATCCGCTGCGCTCCAGGACCCGCTCCAGAATCATTTCTCCCCAATTTCCCTGGGTTTTAGTGTCGCCTTTAAGCGCATTTGTAAGGTTTGTTGCTTCCCGGCTCATCTGTTCATTCAGCTCCTTTAAACCAATAATTTGCTGTCTAAGCATCGCATGCCGATCTATACTTTCTTTATTACCTTCTTCAATCCGCTTTTCAAAATGCTGAATTTTCTCCTGTAAAGGATTTAAAATATTCTGAATATTCTCTTTATTCTGAAGGGTGAATTTCTCCGATTTTTGTTCTAAAATTTTATTGGCCAGGTTTTCAAATTCTTTCTCAAATTTCTGCTGAAGTTTTTCTACTTCCAATTTTTGTTCCTTATTTCTAAGTTCCAGGTTTTCATATTCAGCATTTCGTCGGGTAAGTTCTGTGCTTAAAAAATCTTTTTCCCTACGAATTGATTCCCGCTCTTTCTCAAGCTTTTCAATTTGATCCTGATGCGTGTTATTTATTTCATAAACTTCATTTTTATAATTATATAAATTGCTGTTCGATAAACTTTTAAACTCATCAACCTGAAGTCTTAGTTGATTGTTTTTTTCTTCTAAAAGTTGTTGTGCTCCTTTACTTTTCAATTTGGAAATGAGCCACCCAAAGACAAGACCTAACAATAAAGCACCAATAAAGATTAAAATGAAGACTAAGGAGTTGGTCATTGGTAAAAGCAATTTCCCCAAAGATACTTATTTAGGCGAATTGAGCTAAGGGATTGAAACGAAATAACCTATCCATTTTCACTGGCTCTTTTGTACATTTACTGCGTTAAAAAGCCTCGCTTTAGCTAAGGCTAGATCTACGTTTTTTGCCTTATCAATGTACAAAATATCATCGTCAATTCTGGACACTTTATTTCATTACAAGCCCTAAACTTCTAAAAAGATTAGCGGTGAAATTTAATGAAAATCATAGTTATTCCTGATTTTAAAAATACTGAAATGCGTCAATAATATTAAGAGTGATCGGATTGGAAATTCCAAGACAAAGAGGGTAAAGAATTTCACGCGAGTTTAGTTTTTAATCTTAAAGGAAGCTGAAGCTTTATCAAAAACAATTAAATCTTCAGGAAAAACCGTAGAAAATGCACCAGACTCCAATAGCTCCTGGGGAGAGCCGGTGAGAATCTGCTCGTTTTGCATTAAGATGATCTTATCGCAAAGTTGGATGGCAAGGTTAATTTCGTGCGAAGCAAAGACAATGGCCTTATTAGTTTTTCTGGTGAGTTTTTTTAGCAACTTCAACACATAAGCTTTATGATAAAGATCCAGGTGGGTAGTGGGCTCATCAAGAATTATAAGTGGCGTGTTTTGGGCAATGGCGCGGGCTATTAAAACCTTTTGCATCTGCCCGTCGCTTAGCTCGTAACATTTTTTATGTTGAAGCTCTTCAATGCTTACCACGGCTAAAGCTTTTTTAATTTGCCTTAAATCGGTTTTGCTTAAGCTGCCAATCCAATTGGTGTAAGGTTGCCGGCCCAAAGCCACCAATTCAAAAACACTTAGGTTTTTTGAAATAGGCTGATTGGTAAGTACCAGGCTTATTAATGCGGCAAGCTTTTGCGGATCGATTTTTTCAATTTCTTGTTGTTTTACTAAAACTTTCCCAGTCAATGCTTCCTGAACTCCGCTCAAAGTTCTTAAGAATGTAGATTTACCTACCCCATTGATTCCTATAACAGCAACCAATTCTGCTTCCTGCACTTCAATATTTATGTTTTTTGCGATTAGCGTTTCTTCCCGCTTTCCGGGATAACCAATCCTGAGATTGGTAGTACTTAGAATGCTATGTTTTTGGACCTGTTCCACTTCAGAATAAAAATTTACGTTTTCTAACAAGTAACCAAATCACCACAGGCGCGCCTATTAGTGAAGTGATGGCATTTATAGGTAGAGTGAATTCCTGCCCGGGCAATTGTGCGGCAATATCGCAAATAAGCATAAGCGCAGCACCTCCTAAAAGCACCGCAGGTACTAAAATACTATGATTGTTTACTGGAATTATTTGTCTAATTAAATGCGGCACCGCCAGCCCTACAAAAGCGATGGGACCCGCAAAAGCCGTGATGCTTCCCGCCAGTAAGCTCGTGGCGACAATAATGATAAATCGGTTTTTTTGAATACTTACGCCCAGGCTTTTTGCATATTGTTCCCCAAGTAAAAGTGTATTCAAGTTTTTAATACAGGAAATGGCCAGTATAATTCCCAATACCCAGAATATGGCCAAAATCCCTACTTCTTTCCAGGCCAGGTCTCCCAGGCTTCCAAAAGACCAGAATACATATTGTTGTAATTGCGCCGCCGGACTAAAATAGGAAAGTACGCTTACAACTGCAGCCGTGAGACTCGCGAACATGAGTCCGATTATCAAGATGGCCATAGTATCGCGTAATCTCAAAGAAGCCAACATTACAGCGATTAAAACCAATAAACTACCCAAACTGGAAGCGATCACCAAACTCCATTTTGATAATAAAATTCCCGCAAAAGCACCTCCAAAAAGGGTGGAGCCCATAATTACTAAGGCCACGCCTAAACTTGCGCCACTACTAAGGCCTAAAACGTATGGCCCGGCCAGAGGATTCCTAAAAAGTGTTTGCATAAGTAAACCGCTAATTGCAAGTCCGGAGCCGGTAATTATTGCGGTTAAGGCTTTAGGTAAACGGTATTCGACCACAATGTACCTCCAGGTATCTCTGGAAACCTCCATGTTAAAAATGGCGGCAAAAACATCTTTAAACGGAATGCTTACCGAACCCAAACTAATATTGAGAAAAGCAAGCAAAATTACTCCGACGAGCAGGAGTAAAAGAATGATAAGATATTTTCGGGATTGCAGCAAGGCCGATAATTTATTTCGATGTAAATATCCTAAATAAAATGATGGGATAAAACTAAAGCGAAATGATATTGAAATTTATAAATGTCCGATTAAAGAGTAAAGATCGCTTCGCTTCAAGATACAAGAATAAAGCAATTACTTTTCTAAAGCCTTAAAAAATGTTCTTTGGTAATTTGGCAATAGTTGCGGATGAAAGATAGAAACCAAGTCTTTTAGTATGAGATCTGGTCTTTGGGGACCCTGTTCAAAATATAAAACTCCGCCGGTTTCGCCTTTGGCAAGACTTACGCTAAAAACATTTTTTTGCTGAACCGCGCGAAACTGTTTATAATGCTGAGATTCTTTAAAAAGCTGGGAATAAGAAGTGTATTGTCCCACGCTAATCCAGAATTCTGCCTCCTGAGCCTTCTCCAGTACACTTTCAAAAGAAAGCGCCATACTACCATTTCCTTCGGTATCGGTATATATATAGTTGGCATTGGCATCCCGAATAAATTGGGCCTGCCAGGAATTGCCATAAGGTAAATACCACTGATCTTTATACATGGCGCCACTTAACACCCGGGGAGCATTTTTGGCCGATTTCGCCAATGCTTTAGCTTCGGAATAAGCATTGTCTATTTCTTCAAAAATACTTTCAGCTTTCTCCAATTTATCATAAAACACGCCAAAGAATTTTATCCACTCTGCTTTACCAAGAGGGGTTTTTTCGGTCCAGTCGCCATTATAAATTACGGGAATTCCGGTTTTTTGAATGGTTTCAAAGCTTTTATTATTGGCATCCATAGCAAAACCAATTACTACATCGGGTTGCAGCTCGATTAATGTTTCGGTATTGATATTTTCATTCTTTCCCAATTCACTAATTTTTCCCGAATCAATTAAATCTCGTGTTTTTTCTGAAGAAATATAATCGAGCCCCGGGAAACCTATCAGGCTTTTTTCTTCATTTAAAGCTTCCAAAGCGGGAATATGGGTAGTGGAGGTTACCACCATTTTCTGAACTGGAATTTGCACTTTTTGATCATAATTTAAATCGGCAGGAATTTCAGCTTGCTCTTTGGCGAGAAGGTAAGTAAAGCCTTCTTTTGCACCAGGCCATGGTCTTTCTATTTTAAGAAGATAGTAATCTTTAAACTCGCTAATTTTAAAATTGTTAGCATAGTTTAATTCAACTTTTTGTTCAATATATTCAGGAGCTTCTTTCTGTTCCTTTTGATTGTTTTTACATCCGCTTAGCAATAAAAATATTAGCAGGATACTTAGTAGATTTTTGGTGTTGAAATTCATTTTTATCATTTAGGTAAAGCTCAATTATAAGAGGTAAAAGTAATTAAAATTAGGTGTGATTAAGTTTTCTATATTCAAAATGCTAACCTTCGAAAAATTTTATTTTTCATTTCTGAATGTCAAACTAAGCCTGCTGCGCCAAAGTGAGCCCGTCGAAGTTCAATAAGATATCGACAAGCCTGTGCTGAGTTTACCGAAGTGCGAAATCTGACATTTTAATCTTTCAAAAGAAAAATCAAAATAAATTCGATAAAATATTAATCCCTCCAGAGGGTTTAATTCCCGAGGCTTGCCTCGCAATTTTTTAAAAGTATTCTCCAATTCATACCTCGTGGGCTTGCCCCGAGGTTCTTGATTCTTTAACCGGACACTAATATTTTCAAAATTAATAGTGCGAACTAACATAAATGCTTAATTTCGCGTCGAATTTTGGTTCGGAAGTGAAGTTTTTCACGCCGATTAAAAGGGAATCAGGAAAAAGTACGAGTTTAGAAGTACAAAATACGAAGGCGAAGTTTTACTTCATACTTCCAACTTCTGTCTTTTATCAAGCCTGAGCTGTTCCCGCAACTGTAAGCTATAATGCTTGTTGTTATTACTTCAAAAAACCACTGTGTCGTCCGGATGATTATTGGGTCGGAATGGGAAGGTAAACAACAAGACGCGAGCCAGGAGACCTGCCAAAGAATAACTATTAATTCTTAGACTTTCGGGATAAAAGTTAAAAGGCAGATGAAAAAAACTCGATTCTACATTTTATTATTAGGCTATATTTTTGTCGCTCCGGCATTTGGCCAAACCGATACGATTAACGTACTGGACGAGGTGTTTTTAACCGACACCAAACTGAAAGATTTTTCTACCGGGCAGCAGGTGAGTGTTTTAAATGATTCCGTTTTAAAGAAAAATGGAGCCTTACTTACTTCCGCATTAAATTTTAATACCAATATTTATTTTAAGGAAAACGGGCTGGGAATGGTTTCTTCCCCATCTTTTAGGGGAACAAGCGCCTCCCAAACTGCCGTTTTATGGAATGGAATTAATATTAATTCCCAGTTTAACGGCCAAACCGATTTTAATACCATCAATGCCGCAGGCTACGATAATATTAGTATTCGTGGCGGCGGGGGCAGCGTGGTTTATGGTACCGGTGCAATTGGCGGCACGATACATTTAAATACCAACCTCGATTTTAGCGGAACTACTCAAAATAATATTTTTTTAGAGTATGGCAGTTTTAATACCCTTGATGCCCGCTATAAGATAAAGACTTCGGGAGAGAAATGGAGTTTGAGTGTAGCTCTTGCCAGAAATTCTTCAGATAACGATTACAAATGGCCAGGCGGAGTTAAAGAAAATGAAAATGGACAATTCTATAATAATAATCTGAATGTTGGGTTGGCTTATCGTTTGGATAAAAAAAACACTCTAAAATTTTATAGTGAGGTTTTTGATGGAGAGCGTCATTTTTCACTTATTCGTCCTTCAGAAACTAAAACTAAATATCAGGATTTTAATAATCGCAGTTTATTGGAGTGGGTAAGCGAGTTTGGAGATTTTATTTCTGTGGCCCGGCTTGCCTACCTGGACGAAAACTATAAATATTACGGGAATATAACGACCGAAGATTATTCGTTTGGAAGGGCCAAAACCTTAATTGGTAAGTACGATTTAAAATTTTCGGTTTCAAAAAACCTGCAACTTAATACAGTTTTTACCAATACTTATACCGATGGAGAAGGTTCTGGTATTGCCGATAATACCCGGAATATATTTTCTTCGGCTCTTTTAATGAAGCACCAGCCTTTTGAAAAGGTGCATTATGAACTGGGAATTAGAAAAGAAATTACCAATAATTATGAAAGTCCCTTGCTATTTTCTGCAGGGATTAATTACGATTTCACCAATTTTTATAGTTTAAAATTTAATGCTTCCCGGAATTTTAGAATTCCAACTTATAACGATCTGTATTGGTCTTCGGCGGGGAATACTAATTTGCTGCCCGAAACTTCCAATCAAGTAGAATTAGGAAATCATTTTAGTTCCCGTAATTTAACGTTGAGCTTCACCGGGTATTATATTCAGATTAAGGATATGATTAGATGGTTGCCTTCAGAAAATGCTATTTGGCGCCCCAAAAACGAGGAGAAGGTAGAAACTTATGGCTTGGAAAGCCTGCTGCAATGGGAGCGGGAAATTTTTAAAAATCATCGGTTGTCGCTAAGTGGAACCTACGCTTATACCGTTTCCGAAAATAAAAATACCGGTTACCAGCTTATTTACGTCCCCTATCATAAAGCTACGGGAGCAATAACCTACGCTTTTAAAGATTTCAGTATAGATTATCAATTTTTATACAACGGTGAAGTTTTTACGAGATCTGATAATAATGAGCGTTACAACCTTGATGCTTATACGATTTCCAATCTCGGATTATCCTACGATTTTGGAGAAAAGGATACCTACAAAGTAGGAGGGAGGTTGCTCAATATTTTTAATAAAGACTATCAAAGTGTAGAAGACCGGTGGATGCCGGGCAGAAATTTTAATATATACCTAAACCTTAAATTTTAATCAGCGTGATGCTGGATGCGAAAATTAGAAACAAGCAAGAATGATTAATAACCCGTCCGATTTGGACAACTCAATGTAAAAACCTCAAAAAAATGAAAAAAATCAGTAAACTTTTAAGTCTGGCCATTTTAAGCGGCTTATTCCTTAACTCCTGTAGTAGTGATGACGACATTAACGAACCGGTAGAACCACAACCCGAAGATACATATACCAATGGTTTTTTTGTGTTGAATGAAGGCAGCCAAACAGCCGGGACAGTGACTTACATAACCGACGATTTACAGACTTCAGCACAAAATATTTATGAAAGTGTAAACGAAGGCGAAGATTTGGGAGAGTATGTACAGTCTATCTTCTTTGAAGATGATCTCGCTTATATTATTTCTAACGGTTCCAATCTTATTACGATAGTAGATCGCTATACTTTTGAATTAGTAGGGAAAGTAGATAGTGGCCTGCTGTCCCCAAGATATGGAGTAATTGAAAACGGCAAAATTTATGTAACCAACCAGGGTTCTTATGAAGATCCCGGAGCAACTGAATTTGACGATTTTATAGCAATCATTGACCTCGAAACTTTGGAAGTTGAAAAAACTATAGAAACAAATACAGTGCTTGAATATATAGAAGAAGAAGACGGATTGATTTATGTACAAAACGCTGCCTTTGGTAATGGTAATAATATCACGGTAATTGATGCTACTTCTAATGAGATTATCAAGACCATTAATACTAAAGAAAACCTTAATTCTTTCGAAATTGAAGATGGAGTTCTTTACGCATTAAGTTCTGCCAGCCTTGAGAAAATTGACCGGGCTTCGGGGGAAGTGCTTGCAGAATTTATGATTAATTCTGAAGCTGGAAATCCGGCTAACCTGGAGTTGGAAGATGGAATGATTTATTACACCATAGCAAATTCAGTATTTATGATGGACGAAAACGCTGAAACAGCTCCTGAAGAGGCGTTGTTTTCTTATACTTCAAACTCTCCGTATGGAAAGATGTATGGTTTTGAAGTTGAAGACGATAGAATCTATATTGCAGATGGAGGAGATTTTGCTTCCAACAGTTTTGTTGAAATTTACACTACCAGTGGAGAATTGCTTGAAAACATAGATGTTGGAGTAGGTCCCAACGGTTTTTACTTTAACGACTAATGTTATTTTTCTTTAAATCTGAATAGCTTTAGTTAAGAACAGCCTTTTAGAATTAAAAAATCCCCGGAATTTCTCCCGGGGATTTCTATTTTGATTAAATTCCAAATCTTATTTTTTAAATATTGAAGCTTTCTTTTTGAATGCTTCGGGAAGCTTATCAATATACATTTTTTGATAGATAGGACTTCCGGCATCAGATTCCTTAAACTCTTTATACCAGGAAGCTGGTTGGGAATAAGAACTTTTAGTCGTCGTTCCTTTAATTGCATTTATTGCCGCTGCTAATAGCGGATCTGAAGTTTCTCCCAATTCTCCAAGGTTTTCTATATCTTCAATAATTTCAACATCTGGGGTTAAGCCATCATAAGGTACGCCAACATCATCGGCATTAACCGATTCGTAAACTAGGGGCTGGATAGCGTATTTATGCTGGGGATTAGCGTCTTCTTTTCCATAGTTATCAGAATCATATAAGGTAACCGAAGCTTGAGATTTTCCAACCGATTCATCCCCAATGGTCGTTACATTAATATACGGATCCAGGCCGTTAATAACCAATTCACTGGCAGATGCCGTGCCGGAAGCCATAATAACATATAAATTATCGAGCTCTAAACTATTAATTGAAGCGCCACCAATTTTATCTGTAAACCTATTGTACAATCTGTCTGGATCTTGATCTAAAAATAAGTTTTGATAGGTATCGTTCCACTGCTGTTTTGCAAAAATTTCTCCTTCAAATTGGCCACTAATCATACTGGCCAATCTGGTAGCAGATCTTACGCTTCCTCCACCATTGTATCTAAGGTCAAGAATTAAATTACCCACATTATCGCTTTTAAATTCAGCAAAAGCCGCGTTCAATTTCTCATCAAAATCTCCAACAAAACTATTATACAGTAGATAACCTATTTTTTCTCCATCAATATCTAGTGTTTTGCTTACCAAAATAGGGTTTTCGGTAAGGGTTTGTGTGGAAATGGTTACGCTTTTTTCAGTTTCTGTTACGGTATCATCGCTAATCGTTGCAAGTCCAAAGGTAGTGGAGCCGTTGGTAAGCAAATCCTGGTAATTATTTACCGTTAGGGACTCATCATTTATTTTGGTAAAAAGATTACCTCTTTTAATTTCGGTACCTTCAGCATTACTTCCGGGAAGAATATACCTAACTACTCCAAAAATATTATCACCACTGGAAAAACGATATAATCGGTATATAACGCCGGTTGTTTCGGCGATTCCTGCAAAACTATTTTCAAGGGCAACATAATCGTCGGTTATAAAACTAAAACGATCTTCAGAAATAGTTAGGCCATCGTTAAAAAGTGCTTCGGGGCTATCCCAATCTTTAAGAAAATCGTATAAATCTTCCTGATCTGTAAATTTGTCATCGGCTAAATTCGGCACCTGGCTTTTATATACGTAGATATTATTCATTCCTTTCCATACGAAATCTTTTATTTCCAAATCCAGGCTTACTGTAGTTGTGTCAGCTCCATTTCCACCTCCAATTGGTGGAGTAACAGGAGGTAGAAGGTCGTCTTCATCTTTAGAACATGAACTCAGGGTTCCGATTGCCAGAAATAGTAATAAAATTAGTTTGTTAATCTTCATAAATGTTAAGTTTGTTTTAGATTGCTAAAAATACCCACAATTAGTTAGTTTCAAAATCTTATTGTAACAAATATTACCGCTAATCGTTTAAAAGATAAGAAGGTTAATAAACCAACTCAATATGAAACAACAGGCCTTCCTGGAAAAAATAAACCCGATAAAAGATAAAATGTACCGGCTTGCCTTACGGCTACTTGTATCTAAAGAAGCCGCAGAGGATGCAACCCAGGAGGTGATCCTTAAATTGTGGAATCGAAAAGATAAGATCAAGGATTATACCAATATTGAAGCTTTTGCAATGACCGTTACTAAAAATTATTGTTTTGATGAATTAAAGTCGAAAAAGAACAATAATTTAAGAATTGTGCATCAAAACTATGAAAATAACTCGGCTTCGGTGCATAGGGAACTGGAAGTAAAAGATGAGTTGAATTGGGTTGAGAAAATAGTAAATGAGTTACCGGAGCAGCAGCGTATGGTTTTTCAACTGAGGGACGTGGAGCAGATGGAATTTGAAGAGATTATTGAAATCACAAAAATGAAAAATACCGCGATTAGGGTGGCCTTATCGCGAGCTAGAAAAAAAATAAGGGAAAGCTTAACAAAAAAGCATAACTATGGAATTAAAGAAGCTTAAAATCTTACTTGAAAAGTATGAAACTGGAGAGTCCAGCCTTGCTGAAGAGAAAGCGCTTCGGGAATATTTTAAAAATAACGAAGTACCGGAAAACTTAAAAACCCATCAGTTAATCTTTGGTTTTTTAGCAGAAGAAAAGGAAAAACACACTTCCGGAGAAATTCAACTTCGGGAAACCAGCAAAAGCAACAAGCACCTTTGGACGGCTATTGCGGCCAGTGTTATTCTGCTAATTGGACTTTTTCTTTTTCAGAATGATTCTCAGCAATTACAGGATTCAGAGTTAGGGACCATTCAGAATAAAGAAGAAGCTTTACAAAAAAGTGTGGAAACCTTAAAAATGGTTTCAGAATTGATGAATGAGAGCAAACAGGACCTTATTTATCTGAAGGAATTTAACAAGACCAAAAATAAATTTATAAAAACTGAATAATATGAAAAAGATTAC